>ENA-ORXU01001275-ORXU01001275.1-marine-metagenome-genome-assembly--contig:-NODE-1275-length-21852-cov-4.770241_pt1 | contig 21852 bp, 23 predicted proteins | sample MGYA00237869_ERZ511484 | MGnify/ENA metagenome assembly ERZ511484
ACGACAGTGCTGGCCATCCTTACCGTCATCCCGGCGATGTGCGCGCTGTGCAGCAGCGGGATCTCCCGCTTGCCTTGAGAACGACAGGGCCAGCTTTGCCCGCGCCTCCCACCTCTCCAGCGCCCCCACACCCCCAAGCCGATCACACATGTTTATCCGTAGCGCTTCACTCGCCAACATCGCCTTCTTCCTCTGGGCCCGCCGAGCCCACCGCTCCGCCACCCCGATGCGCTTCTGCAGGGTGGCCATCCATCCCACGATCAGGCTCAGCAGCTTAAACGAGGCATCCCCCACCTCGTCCTCCACCACAGTCAGCGCCAAGCCCTCCACCCGCGCCATCTTCGCAAACAATGGAGCCGTGTCTTCAGCCTTCTCTTCCGGTGGTGTCTTCCAATTCGTCATGCGCCCAGCATAAGGGCACTCAAGGTGGGGGTGGATATATCTCCCGATATTTCCACAAACGCCTGAAAGCGCAGTCCTTTCCCAAGACCCTAGGTGCGGATATATCTCAAAGAGCGGACATCCCCTCTCTCTATATCCGCTCATTCCGGCGTACGGCGCGATGTGCACGCAGCGGAACCCAGGATGTTAAGGCAAGCCATACACTGCCTCCACGCGATCACCCCTCTGGCTCCCGGCCTCCGCGGGGATGAGCGGGAGGGAGGGTAAAGCCGCATCCATCCCCAAACCCCGCTCACCCCCGCGAAGGCGGGGGCCCAAACCCGATACCTCACCTGTCGCTAGGCCGAGAGCTTAGATCCCGGCCTTCGCCGGGATGAGCGGGAAGAAGGGGGCGGCGCTAAACCCCACACACCTTCTCACTTCTCACTCACCCGCACCTTCCACATCCAGCACGCTCCGTTTCCTCCATTATCTCAAACGCCGATGGAAAATTTGCGCTATCCGGGAATTGCGCAACCTCTCCGTCATCCATGCCGCCCGCGCAGCACCTCCATTACCTCACCCAACCCCATCCCCCGCTTCCGCAACAGCACCACCAAGTGATACAGCAAATCCGCGGCCTCCCCCGCCAGCTCCGCATCCCCTTCGCTCGTCGCCGCCAGCGCCACTTCCACGCCTTCCTCGCCCACTTTCTGCGCCACCTTGTGCACCGGTTTCGCGAGCAGCCGCGCCGTATAGCTCGCCTCCACATCGCCCCCTTCACGCCCGGCAATCACCCGCTCAAGCACCGTCAGGAACCCAACCCCGCTCGCCCCCTCATCCCCGAAGCAACTTACCGTCCCCAGATGACAGGTCGGCCCTTGAGGCCGCACCCGCACCAGAAGCGCGTCATTGTCACAGTCCGCCTCAACCTCCACCACATCCAGCCAGTTCCCGCTCGTCTCCCCCTTCGTCCACAGCTCCCCGCGCGAGCGCGACCAGAACGTCACCCGCCCCGTCGTTTGTGTCGTCTCCAGAGCCTCCGCGTTCATATAGCCCAGCATCAGCACCTGCAACGTCTCCGCATCCTGCACGATAGCTGGCACCAACCCGCCCATCTTTTCCCAATCGATAGTCACGTCCGCATCTCCACACCTGCATCCCGCAGCTCTCGTTTCAACTCCGGTATCGCAATCACCGCCTTGTGGAACACACTCGCCGCCAAGGCCCCGTCCACATTCGCACGTTCGAATACATCCTCGAAGTGCGACACCTCCCCCGCGCCGCCACTCGCAATCAGGGGCACCGGACACACCGCACGCACCGCCGCAAGCTGGGCCACGTCATAACCCTGCCGCACCCCGTCTTGATTCATGCAGTTCAGCACGATCTCGCCTGCGCCACGCTCCACAACCTCCGTCACCCAATCCAGCGTCCGCAATCCCGCATCCCGCATCTTATCCGGATCGCCCGTATGCGAGCGCACGAAATACTCGCCATCGATCTCGAGACTATCGATCCCTACCACCACGCACTGCTTTCCGAACTCGCGGCTCAGCTTGTCCACCAGTTCCGGTCGCGTAATCGCCGGCGTATTCACGCTGATCTTGTCCGCACCCGCCGCCAGCCGCGCCGCCGCCGCCTCGACCGTCTTGATTCCGCCCGCTACGCAAAACGGAATATCCAGCACCGCACTTACCGCGCTCACCCAATCCGGCGATACCTCGCGGTCCTCCGTCGATGCTGTGATGTCATAGAACACCAGCTCGTCCGCCCCCTCATCGCGGTAGTGTTCCGCCAGCTCCAAGATCCCGCCCACATCCACGTGGTTGCGAAACTTCACACCCTTGACCACGCGCCCATCGCGCACATCCAGACAGGGAATGATCCGCCGCGCTAACACGCAATCGCCTCCGCCAGCTCCACTTTTCCCTCATAGATTGCCTTACCCACGATAATCCCGGCAGGCTTCAACGCCTTCAGATCCCGTACATCCTGAAGCGACCCCACACCCCCCGACGTGATCAGCCCCACCTCGGGGAACCGCTCCATCACCTCGCGGTACAGCCCGACATTCGCCCCCTTCAGCACCCCGTCTTTGGAAATGTCCGTAATCAGCACCGTGTCGAGGGCAGGGTACCACCCCATCACATCCCACAGGCTGTCATCCGTCACCTCCGTCCAGCCTTTCACGGCTGGCCGCGCCACGCCCTCCACGATCTTTACATCCAGCGCCGCCACGATCCTGTCCGCGCCAAAATCCGCCATCCAGCCCTGCACCACATCCGGCGCACTCACGCATAATGAGCCGACGACCACACGCTTCGCTCCCGTGCCCAGCAGCGCCTCGACCTGTGCCCGTTCGCGAATGCCGCCGCCCGTTTGCACTTTCAGGCCGGTTTTCTCCACGATCTCCGCGATCACACTGCCATGCACCCGCGCCCCATCCCGCGCGCCGTCCAGATCGACCACGTGCAACCACTCCGCGCCCGCCGCCTCGAAGGCTTGCGCCTGTTCCAGCGGATTGTCCGAATAAGTCACCTTGCTCGCAAAGTCCCCCTTGTGCAGGCGCACGCAGGCCCCGCCCATCAAGTCGATCGCCGGCAGGGTATAGGTCATAAGCTCAGGAAATTCCTCAAGATCGTCGCACCCACAGCGCCCGACCGTTCCGGGTGAAACTGACACCCCATACGATTACCCGACCGCGCCACCGCCACAAACCGCTCGCCATAGCCTGTCATGGCCAGTCCTTCACCTTTGGCCGCAAACGAGTGCACGAAATACACATGCGCGCCGTCTTCCACGCCCTCCAGCAGCGCATCCTTGCGCGCGATCTCCAGCCGATTCCAACCCATATGGGGCAGGGGGCGCCCGCCCGCATTCAATTCCGCCACATCGCCTTCCAGCAACCCAAGCCCTTGCCCTCCGCTCTCTCCCAATCCCTCGTACATCATCTGCATCCCCAGACAAATCCCGAGCATCGGCTTCTCGAACGCACGAAGCGACTCTACCAACCCCTTGTTTTCCAACGCCTTCATCCCCGCTTCCGCCGACCCCACACCCGGCAGGATCACACGCTCTGCATCACCGATCTCGGTCCCCACAGACCACTCCGCGCCCAGCCGCGACAGCGCACTCGTCACCGAATGTAGGTTCGCGACGCCCGTATCGACAACGACAACGCTCACAAGACGCCTTTGGTCGACGGCACGCTCATATCCGTGCCGCGCGACAGCGCCGGCCGCAGCGCCCGCCCCACGCCCTTGAACGCCGCTTCGATCATGTGGTGGCTGTTCTCGCCCTCCACATCGATGTGGATCGCCGCGCCCAGCGTCTGCGCCAAGCTCTGAAAGAAGTGCGGGCACATTTCGACCGGAAACTCTCCCACGTGATCGGTAGGAAACTCCCCCTTCCAGCGAAACGCCGGACGCCCCGACAAATCTATTGCCACCCGCGCCAGTGTCTCGTCCATCGGCATGGTAAAGCCGTAACGTCCCACGCCCGCCTTGTCGCCCAGCGCCCGCTTCATCGCATCGCCCAGCGCCAGCGCCACATCCTCGACCGTGTGGTGCGCATCGATGTGGTGATCGCCTTCCGCCACCACGCTCAAACCCATACCCGAATGCTTGCCAAGCGCGTCGAGCATGTGATCGAAAAACCCGTTCCCGGTCAGCGCCTTGACCGGCCCACCCTCAAGCGAAACTTCCACGCGGATATCCGTCTCGGACGTCCCCCTGAACACCTCCGCCCTCCGTTCTGGCGCAGCTTTCCCGCCAACGCCAAACGCCGCCAGCGCAATGTCGTTCTCCTCCGGCGACCCAATCGACAGGCGGAAATGCCCCGCAATCTTGCCCCGAAAGTCCCGTATCTTCACCCCTGCAACCCGAAGCCTTTCCAGCATGGCCTCCACATCCCGCGCCTCGAACAGCACGAAGTTCGCCTCGGACGCATACACCTTGCTTATGAAGCGCGACTTTACGAGCGCCTCCGCCACTCGTGCGCGCTCTGCCTTCCACGTCGCAATCCGCTCCCCGTAGGCCGCCATCGCCGCTGGGCTCAGCGCCCGCAGTACCACTTTTTCCACCGGCCGGGGCACAGGGTAGGGTGGCAGCACCTTCCGCATCTGCGCCACAACCTCCGGGTTCGCAATCGCCACCCCCATCCGCACACCCGCCAGCCCGTAAGCCTTGGAAAGCGTCCGCGTCACCACCAAATTCCGATAATTCTCCAACTCGCCCGCAAGAGAGCCGCCCGAGAACTCCACATACGCCTCATCCAGCACCACCAGCGTATCCGGATTCTCCTCTACCAACCGCAGCACATCATCCCGCGCAATCACCGCCCCCGTCGGATTATTCGGCGAGCACAAAAACGCCAGCTTCACACCCGCCATCTTCGCCGCGACAGCCTCAACATCGAACGCGAAATCCGCACCCACGAGCGGCACCTCCACCACTTCCGCACCCTGGATCACACTCGCCGTCTTGAAGTATCCGAACGTCGGCGGCGTGATCAGCACCCGCTCCCCCGGCTCTACAAATGTCCGCAACAGCACGTCGATCGCCTCGTCCGCTCCGCGCCCCGCCATCAACATCTCCGGCGCAACGCCATACAGATCCGCCAACCGCGCCGAAAGCGCAGGCGGCTGCTGCGCCGGATAGCGGTTATAGTCCGCCACACTCGCATCCGCGGGCGCAGGCATCCACGGGCTCTCATTGGCATCCAGATGCAGCGCTCCTGTGCTTGCCCCGCGCGCCGAATAGCCCGCAAACCCTGCAATCGCAGGCCGCGCCATCCTCTCTGCCCAATCAAAATCGTTCATCGCTCAAGCCTCACCGCCACCGCCCGACCATGCGCGTCCAGCCCCTCCATCTCCGCCATACGCTCCACAATCGGCCCCAGCCGCTCCAGCCCGTCCCGAGAGAGTTCCTGCACCGTCATCAGCGTATAAAAGCTCTCGAGGTTCACCCCGGAATAAGACCGCGCCGCGCCTCCTGTCGGCAGCGTATGGTTCGTCCCGCTCGCATAATCGCCCACGCTCTCCGGCGTCCAAGGCCCGATGAACACAGACCCCGCAGACGCGATCTCTTCCGTGATCCGGTCCGCCCCCGCACACTGCAAAATCAAGTGCTCCGGCGCATAAGCTTCTATGATACCCACAAAGTCCTCTGCCCCTGCCACGATCACCCGCGCATTCGCGAGCGAGGCCCGCGCAATATCTTTCCGCGAGAGCGTCTCGATCTGCGCACGGACTTCCACCTCCACAGCCTCCGCCAGCGCCGCGCTATCCACCAACGCCACCACCTGCGCCATCACATCATGCTCGGCCTGCGCCAACAGGTCCGCCGCCACGAAGCGTGCATCCGCAGACCCATCCGCCACCACCATCACCTCGCTCGGCCCTGCCGGCAGATCCACTGCCGGCCCGCTCGCCTCCGCACTCACCAACGCCTTCGCCGCCGCTACATAGGCATTGCCCGGCCCGAACACCTTGGCACAGCGCGGCACGCTCTCCGTCCCATAGGCCAAAGCCGCCACAGCCTGCGCACCGCCCACACAAAACACCCGCGTCACACCCGCGAGATGCGCCGCCGCCAACACGCCCGCGTTGATCTGCCCATCTTTACCCGGCGGGCTCACCATCACCCGCTCGCGCACTCCCGCCATCGCCGCCGGAACCGCCAGCATCAGCACCGTAGAGACCAGCGGCGCCGTTCCGCCCGGCACATACATGCCCGCACTCCGCAACGCCTTCGGCTCTCGCCGACATACCACGCCCGGCATCGTTTCGACCGTATATTTTTCCGGTCGCTGCGGCGCATGAAACGCCTCGATATTGGCCTTGGCCTGCTCCAGCACCGCCTTGTCGGATGCGGGTAGGGCACCCCAGGCCGCCTCCAATGCCGCCTGCGACACCTCCAACGCCTCCAGGCTCACCCCATCAAACCGCTCTGTATAGTCCTTCAGCGCCGCATCGCCGCGCAACTGCACATCATTCACGATCGCGAGCACACTGTCGGTCACACCTCGATCCGTTTGCGCCTCCGGTCGCGCCAGCACATCCGCCCGTGCGCTGTCATCCAAATCTGTCCAGACGACCGTCTTCACGCCATCATCTTCTCAATCGGCAGCACCAGGATCGACCGCCCCCCCAGCGCCTTCAGCTGCTCCAGCGTCTCCCAAAACACCGCTTCCGTGCAAACCGCCTGCACCGCTACGAGGTCGTCATTTTCCGCCAGCGGAATGACCGTAGGCGAGTCTGATCCCGGCAGCAGGTCGATGATCTCCGCCAGTTTCGCCTTGGGCGCATTCATCATGATGTATTTCGTCTCGACCGATTTCAACACCCCATCGATCCGCGACATCAGCTTGTCCAATATCGTCTGCCGCTCAACCGATAACGTCCGCCCCGACCCGATCAGCACCGCCTCGCTCTCCAGGATCGTCTCGAAGGCCGTCAGCTTGTTTGCCTCCAGCGTCGCCCCCGACGACACCAGATCGCAAATACTCTCGGCGATATTGATGCTCGGGGCCAGCTCGACCGCCCCCTTCATCTCCACAATACTGGCCGAAATCCCGTTCTCGCGAAGGTAACGCCCCAGCACACCCGGATAGGTGCTTGCCACACGCGTACCCTCCAGCGACGCCCCGTCACGGGGTCCGCCCGCAGGGGCTGCCAGGCACAGTTTACAGCGCGAAAACCCCAGCTTCATCAGAACCTTGGCGTCCATCTCCTCGCCCGCTGTCAGCTGCTCTTCGATCAGTACATTCTCGCCGACAATCCCGATATCGGCGGCGTTATTGGCGACAAAGCTCGGGATGTCGTCATCACGCAGCAGTAACAGATCGATCGGCATGTTCTTGACCCGCGCCAGCAATTCCCCGCCTCGCACAGAAAACCGCAGGCCGCATTTTTTCAAAAGAGCATAGCTGCCATCGGCCAACCGCCCTTTTTTCTGCAACGCAATCCGTAAACGCTCGGTCATGACGACCCCCGCAATCTCTTCAGCACCTGGCGATACCCGCCATAGCTCTCATCTTTCAAAAACCTCGCGACCCGCCCGATCGTCGTCGTGCTGACACCTGTCCGGGCATTGATCTCGCGGTAACTCGCCTCGCCAGCCTCCAACAGCTGCGCCACATGCCAGCGCTCCGACAAAGCCCGCAACTCCGCAGGCGTGCACAGATCGATCAGGAACGCCTCCATCTCGTCCGCGTCCCGTACCGACACCAGTGCTCGCGCCAGGCGCACGCGCCGCCGCTCATCCGATGTCTCCGCCTGTATCTCTTCCAAGAGCATATACCGTCCTGCTGTGTTAGCGCGCTACTACAACAAGCCGGTCGCGGGTCAAGCCGATTTTGCGTGCAGGGCGCAGATGTCTCGCAAGGCTTGACCGCATCCACCTTTGCCACAGCGGATTGCAACCGCATCCCCCATACTCTATGCCGCGCCATAACGGGTAGGTGGCCGAGTGGTTTAAGGCGCCAGTCTTGAAAACTGGAGAGGGTTTGCGCCCTCCGGGGGTTCGAATCCCTCCCTGCCTGCCATTATCTCAGCACCTCCACCGCACTTACCGCGACCCCGTCACGGATCACTTCGGCCACACGCTCCAACAGGTCGCGGCGGGGAAAGCTCTTCCGGAACGTCAGGTTCACGTCCCGCGCCGCCCCCGGCTCCGTAAGCGTGCGCATATCCGTGCCCGGCACCTCCCGCATGGCAAGCTCCGGTACCAGCGTCACACCTTGGCCTGACGCGACCAGATTCACCAGTGTCTCCAGTGATGTCGCGCGCAAGCTCCCACCGGCCAGTTCCTGCACAGGGCGGCATATCGCCAGCGCCTGATCCCGAAAGCAATGCCCCTCCGTCAGCAGCAACATCTCATCGGTCGCCAATTCCCGCATCCGTACGTCATCCACCCCGGACAACTCATGTCCCGCCGGCACGACCAGCCGGAACGGCTCCCGGAACAGCGGAATCGTCGCAAGGCCGTCATCCTCCGGCTCCGTCGCCAGCACCGCCGCATCCAGCTTTCCCTGCAACAGGTCCCGGTTCAGCCGCTCCGTCACATCCTCGCGATAGACCATCTTCAACTTCGGCAGCGCGCCCTCCATACGGGTTACAAAACGCGGGATCAGATAGGGCGCAATCGTTGGGATCAGGCCCAGTGACAAAGCCCCCGCGAGCGGATCCTGCGCCGCCGCAGCAAGCGACTCGACCGTCTTTGCCGCGGCCAAGACTTCCCGCGCTGCCGCCACGATTTTCCTGCCATTTGGCGTGGGCACGGCCCCCTTGCGCCCGCGCTCGAAAATCACGACTCCCAGCTCGTCTTCCAGCTTTTTCAACTGCCCGGACAATGTCGGCTGACTGACAGACGCCGCTTCCGCCGCCCGCCCGAAATGGCCGTGCTCGGCCACCGCCACCACATATTCCAGCTCTCGCAAAGTCATGACCCGTCATGGCCCGTATTCACGTATGCGTCCACGTCGCCATCAAGACACCTGTCGGCTACAGCTAAACTCACATAGTCGACATGGGCACCTTCACTCCCTGCCCATCAACTCAATATGTACGCTCTCCCTTGCAAGTCCCGCCACAAAGCGACCTATGAGGGCAGGGGCTTTGCGTCAGCGTTTCGACAACTCAGCATCTCGCCACCAAAGGCAAGCCGTGACGTTAGCCCATGACGTTCAAAGAACTTCCCAGAACTTGCCTCAAAGTTTGAACTCGTGGGCCGTTGTGGTGCACCGGCGATTGCTTGGGTCAAAGGTCCCAATTAGCATATTTAAGAGTCCGATAATGGATATTATGAGAAACTTAGCCAGAGGTCACTATCAGACTGCGATGACCATGCCGTCCACAGCAACCTCCTGCGACGCCAACAATTCCTCGCTAAGCCGCATGTAGTCCATATCAATATGAAGGTTCGTGAGAACCATACGCCGTGCGCGGGTCCTGGCTTGCCAACTGAGGCTTTTGTCCGCGTGCGCGTGCGTTGGGTGATCGTGATAGCGGAGCGCGTCGCAAATCCATGTATTGATGTCCGCCAGCTGATTCATGGCAGCGTCGGGCACGTCATGAACATCCGGTGTGTAGGCGAGCTTACCCGCGAAAATCAGTCCAAGGCTCGGCCCCGGCCCGTGGCTGAGTCCCAGCACCTCGATAGGAAGGCTTCCGCCCGGCCCATCAATCGCAAATGTCTCACCCGGCACTATGACAGGTTGCGCCTTCAGTATCGGCGGATGAGCACGTCCGTCAGGAGTCGCGAAGCAATAGGCAAAACGCGACGTCAACTCGTCTGCTGTTGGTGCATCCATGAAGGTCGGCACCTGTGCGCGTATACGATAGGCCAAGGCTCGGATATCATCGATCCCGTGACACTGATCCGCATGGTCATGCGTAAAGATCAGCGCGTCGATCCGCTCGGTTCCATCCGCCAGAAGCTGCTCTCTCAGGTCCGGCGACGTATCGATCAGGACATCCGTTGTCGGCCCCTCCCCGGTCTCTGTATATCGCACAAGGATTGAACACCGCGTACGTCGATTGCGCGGATCATCGGGGTCGCAAATCCCCCAATCGCCCCCTACCCGCGGAACGCCCCCCGAAGAGCCGCAACCCAATATTTTCGCTTCCAGCTTCACGGGCTCACCTTGGCAAAACACTTTTTGGCATTGGCGGAAGTCACCTCTGCACACTGCTCCGCCGTCCATCCGCGAAGCCCGGCCACGACCTCGCCAACTTGTACGACATGGCGCGGCTCGCAGCGCCGTCCACGCTCAGGAACGGGTGTCAGATAAGGACAATCGGTTTCCACCAAAAGCCTGTCATCAGGAACGAGCGCCACGGCCTCGCGGACGTCATGTGCATTTTTGAACGTCACAATGCCGCTAAACGATATGTAGCCTCCCAGATCCAGCACGACCTTCGCCAATACCGGCCCTGCGGTGAAACAATGCAGGACCATGGAAAATGGCGCATCCGAATAGGCCTCTTTCAAGGTGGCGGCCATCATGTCATCGGCCTCGCGCGAGTGGATGACCAAAGGCAGTGCAGTTTTTTGTGCGGCTGCAATATGTGTCGCAAAGTTCTGCCGCTGCGAGGCCTCGTCCGAATAGCCGTAATGAAAATCGAGCCCGGTTTCACCAATCCCAACACAGCGGGGATGCGCCGCGTCGCGCACAAGCTCGTCGACACTCAGCTTTAGATCATCCTTGGCATGATGGGGATGTGTCCCCACCGTGCACCACTGATTGAACTGCTCGGCAATGCCCGACACGACGCCGAAATCCTTTGATTGCTGGCAAATCTCGATGAACCCGCCGACCCCGTCCTCTTCCGCGCGAGCCACGACCTCGGCCCTGTCTTCGTCGAACCGCTCACTGTGAAGATTTACATGTGTATCAAACCACATCACGCAGCCCTCACGCGACCCAGCATGTCGAGCAATGACGTGCGAGCATCCATATTGATGTCCGCCTCGATTTTCTCGCGCGCAATCGCCTCTGCCCAGACGCTCTGCCAGTCTCGCGATGTGTCCGGTCTGGCAAAGGGAGCATCCCAGACTTCACCGCCGCTTGCCCGTGCTGCTGATGCCAGTAAATCCTGGGCTCCGCTCCAGAACAATTCACGCTCCTCGACGACCTTCGCGCCGGAAAACTTCCCGGCCAGCACGACATCATTTCCGCGCGAAGCAGACGAGGCCATGATGTCCGCCACCCGCGAGAGCGAAGCAACGACACTGTCCAGCGCATTGGCATAAGCCATCGCCCGACCGGGCGAACCCCGCGACAGCCACAGCACCTTGTCGAAAGGCTCACCCAGTTCCGTGCGCGCCGCCAGCCAGGGCCGCAACTGCGCGTCCGCTACCGGACGCAAGTCAATATTGACGCAGCGTGACCGGATCGTTGGAAGCAAACGCCCTGGCGCATCCGCGAGGATAATGACAACGCCCCGCTCTGGCGGCTCCTCGATTATCTTCAGGATCGCATTCGCGGAGCTCGCATTCATATCATCGACCTTGTCGATTATCCCAACGCGCCGCGCATCCTGCTCTGAAGGCGTTTCCTGAAAAAACCGAACGAATTGACGCGCCTGATCGACTTTTATCTCAGCGGGCACTTTCTTGGTCTTGAAGTCGTATTCCCTACGCAGGACTCGCAAATTGCCATGACCCTGGGAGGCTATCCTTTGCGCGACCGGGTCGTTAGCCGGAATGTCGAGACCACCTTCCAGCAAGCTCCGCCCACCCAGAAGGGCGCGCGCCATCCTGTATGCGAGCGTGGCCTTCCCGACGCCTGACGGCCCGGTGATCATCCAAGCGTGGTGTACACGACCATTGGCTCTAGCCGCATGGAACAGCGCTTCAGCTTTCTCATGGCCTAATAGGTCGAATGTCTCACGCGGATGGGAACACCCCTCCCTCGCATCTGCCTCGGGATAGGCGTCGCTCATCCCAGCTTACCGGCAAGTTCGGGATATTTCTGCGTGATCGCGTGAAGGATTCGGGTGTGCACGACGTCGCGCGGATGGTCGGCCTCGACAACGACTATCCTTTCGGGCTCGCTATCCGCAATCGTCTTGAACGCATTCCGCAGGCTGTTGTGAAAATCCATTGTCTCCGTATCGAACCGCGTCAACGTCTCGCCGCGTGTCTCGACCCGCCTCTGGGACATTACGGGATCAATATCGAACACGATAGTCAGGTCCGGCCCGAAGCCCTCCATCACGACATCATGCAACGCCCTGACCTTCTCCATACCCAACCCGCGGGCAATTCCCTGATAGGCCATGCTGGAATCCGCAAAGCGGTCACTCAATACCCACGCGCCGCGCTCAAGCGCAGGCCGGATGAGCTTTTCCACATGATCCAGACGCGCCGCATACATCAGCAACAACTCCGTCATTCCCGACCAGCGATCGGATGTGCCGTGCAGGACCAGCTCCCGAATCTTTTCCGCCCCGAAAGACCCGCCCGGCTCTCGCGTCAATACGCATTCGATACCGGCCTTACCGAGCGCCACAATCAGCTTGTCGGCCTGCGTCGTTTTTCCAGCCCCTTCGCCGCCTTCGAAACTGATGAATTGTCCTCGCATCATGCGCCCCTCAATTTTGCGACCAGTGCCGACATGGCCCGCCCAAACGCACCCTTGCGCGCGACGTTATCGACCGCAACCAGAGCTACGCGGCGCTCATCGCGACCGGGCTCGCTGATAATCAGGGTCGCCACCTCATCACCGGCCGTGACCGGTGCAATGGCCGCCACATACTCTATGCGCGACGACAGACCCTTCCGATCCCCACGAAACAGTCCACTGGACACATCGTTTGCGACCGCAACCTCAACCACATCCGCCTCGCCCATATAGACGGCTATCTCTCCCACAACGTCCTTTGCCGCAAACAGATCATAGACCTTGAACTGATCGAAGGCCGCCCGCATCAACCGCTCGCTCTCGCGCGCGCGGTCGGCCTGACTGTCCAGTCCGTTGACCACGACAATACGCCGTTCGTCGTTACGCTCGGCAGAGGCAACCAGTCCATAACCTGACGCTTCGGTATGTCCGGTCTTTAGCCCGTCCGCACCCTCCATTCGTCCCAGAAGGGGGTTGCGGTTAGCCTGGGAGATACCGTTCCACTTGAACCGCGGCTCCGCATAGATGCTGTAATATTGCGGATAGGTTCGAATTGTGTGCTCGGCCAGCCGCGCCAGATCGAGTGTGGATATAACGTGCTCTGGATGCGGCCAGCCCGTGGAGTTGCGAAATGTCGCGCTCTCCAGACCAATCTCGCGCGCGCGTTCGGTCATCTTGTCCGCGAACGCCGCCTCTGACCCTGCCATACCCTCGGCCAGCACTATACAGGCATCATTACCGGACTGGATCACCACACCGTTCAGCAGGTCTGCCACGGATACCTCGCTGTCCAGGTCCAGGAACATGGTCGATGACCCAGATGCCGCCCCCCCGCGACGCCACGCCGTCTCGGACACGCGAAACATCGTATCGTTGGAGAGCGAGCCATCTTCTAGGGCTTCGAACACCATGTCAGCTGTCATGATTTTAGTCATGGAAGCCGGCGCCACGGCTTCGCGGGCCTCTTTTTCAAACAGAACCGTTCCTGTTTCGTAGTCGATGATGACCGCATGCGGCGCGATGGTCTCGAACTCGCTCTGCGCGGAAGCGCCATGACTTATGGCCAGGAGGGAACATCCCAGAAGTGCGCGGTAAAAAATGGTGACCTCCATAAGCAAAGAGCGCAGGGGCGACCCGCGCTCTTTGTCATAAGGGTTCTCTCCGCTCTTTCCAGCGCCATTCGCGCCAGCCTTCAGTTCGAAGCGGCTTTAGAATACCCCTAGCGGTGACCCGCAGGGCGCACGAATTCGGGATTTCTCATCCGCAGGCTTTTGGCAAGGTGGATTGGACCTTTGATCGTCAGGGTCATTGGGCCGTCTTCCACATCTGCCTGAACCTCGGGCAGCACATCGAAGACCGGTGCATCATATATCGGGCCCGAAAGCTTTGGCAGTGGTTGCGGCTGTGGTTGTGGCAAACGCTGGGTTTCGGGCAGGGCCGCTAATGGTGTGTAATCGCGACCGGGAAGTGAACGCAGCGGTGTGTAGCTGTCCGTGTCCGGTGCAACGATTGGTGCGTCGAGGATATTGGGAACCTCGGCCACCATGGCTGGCGCAGGTCTTGAAGAGGGCTTTGGTTTGCGAGTGGTCTTTCCAATGTCGTTGGGATCGGCTGGACCCGCATAACGCACGCGCACCTCTTTCAGTCCCGACTCCAACAGGCCGAGTTGATCGGCAGCGCCTTTCGACAGGTCGATGATCCGCTTGCCGACAAACGGACCGCGATCATTGACCCGCAAGACAAGTGATTTGCCATTGGACATGTTCAGCACGTGAACCAGGCTGTTCAGGGGCAAAGTTTTGTGCGCGACCGTCAGACCGTGCATGTCAAAGACCTCACCGGAGGCTGTGGGCTTTCCGTGGAACTTCGGTCCGTACCAGGACGCTGTACCCGTCACATCATAAGCCGGCTGATGGCGAGGTGTGTATGTCTTGCCAAATACCTTGTAGGTCTTGCCCACACGCTGGTGCGCATAAAGTTCGGCATCCACATGTGCCTGATCGAATTGCGGCGTGCTGGGTTGAACGGTACGTGGAGCAACCGGGGCCGCTAACTGCGGTGCAGGCGTCGTGGCCGGCATTTGACGGAAAGCCCGCTTAGGCAGTCTCACAGCCGCGTAGGAAACACTGCCTTCGCCCGCCTTTTGCGTGACGGGCGCCGCTTCCGCCATGCGTATCGGGTTGGCGGTTGCGCATCCGCCCATAAAGAGTGCCGCGCCTAAAAGTGTCAAAGCCAAAGTCCGCATTTTTCGTCTCCAATCGAGTCCACATCACCGTTCGGGCTCTTCGTCCCGTTGAATGGATGTGTAGCGGATTGGGATTAGTGGCAGGCCAAGAGACGCGGTTTGCAAACGCCTAGCGGACACGGTTTTCGGGGCGTTGCGAATTAGGGTTAACGGATCGCGTGCCCTGGAAGCGCTTGCAATTAATTGAGCACTTATTCGTTTTACGGCCAATTGCGCCAATTACAGGAAGTCTTGGAACGGACACCCTCCGCAGGCGTAGATTAGACAAGCGGGCCACAGAAGCCTGTCAAAATTAAGAGAGAAATCTACCCTCTAACTTAGGAGAGAAACTATGGCTGAGATTCCAGTCGAAAAACGCTCGAGCTTCCCTTGGTGGCTTCTGCTGGTTGGTGCCGCCCTGTTGGGTCTGCTGTTCTGGATGTTCGCATCCAACGATGATGATGCAGACGTCTACACGACGGCAACACCCCTCACACAGGTCAATAGCGCAGTGTCGCTTGACGATGCTGTTGTGACCGAACTGACCGGTGACATGTCTTTTTATGTCCGCACGGATGATGGTGAGAAATACTTTGTCGTGTTCGACGAAGTGCCAACACCCGGCACGGCCAAAGAAGGCATGCTCGATATCAACACCGGCAACGTCCTCGATATCGATGGCATGATCCGCGACCGTAGCTTTACGCTGCCAGCGACCGTCAATGCAACGATCCCGACGTCCGAGGACATGTTCATCTTTGCGACGGACATCGACAAATAGTCGGAACCCCCTCCCCACACACGATAAAGGAATACAACATGCTTGCTGAAACCGCATATAACAAACTTGAGAACCTCGAAGACTGGGAGCTGGAGCACAGTGAACAGGACATCCGCAACCGCCCACTCGTGACGAGCGCCGGTGAAACACTTGGCCTCATTGATGACCTTCTTATCGATCGCAGCGCAGAGCGCGTCGCCGCAGTACGTCTCGAAGATGGCCGTGTCGCCGCTGTCGAAGCCCTTGAAATCCATCCCTCCAAGGTGATTTATCGCCCCGCAGGTGAAGTGGAAGCATACGGCATCGAAAACGTCGTGAAGGATGATACCATTCAGCTCGTCGAGGAAGAAGTCGCCGTCGGCAAACGCGCCGTGATGGGTGAAACGATCAGGGTCTCGACCAAAGTCGTCTCCGATGTCGTCAGCGAAGACGTTGCCTTGCAACAGGAAGATGTCGTCGTCGCCGTGAACGAGGTCAACAAAGTCATCCCGACCGCAGAAGCAGAAGCCCTGCTGCAGGGTCAGACCATCGAAGCCACAGCGATCAATGAAGAAGCCGTTGTCGCCAAGCGCGCCGTGGTAACCGAAGAAATCGCACTCGGCAAAACGACCGACACCGAAATCGAAACGGTCACGGAAACTGTTCGCAAGACAGTCGCCGACATCGATGAAACGGTCGCAGACGCAACCATCGTCAAAAACTAGACGCTACAGTCTTACAGGCCGCGCCCTCACCGGGTGCGGCCTTTTTCATTTGGAGTATGACATGTTTTTCAAGCGCAAGCGCCCTGCCCCAACTCCTGCTATTGACCAACCTGGTGCCGAATCCAACGCCCCTGCCCATGTCCCTGCCCAACACAACGCCCCTGCACACCACGGTCCTGCCAATGCCGCTTCGGGTGAGGCGCCAATGCAGCAGTCCCGGTTGCCTGACGTGACCCCGCAGCGCCTTCAAGATGTTCAGACCGTGAAGCTTGTCGAAGAAGTCGCGGAGATCACCAAGCGGGCCGTCCCAAACGAGACTGTGATCGTCGACACGGTCATAGATACCGAACTCGAAGCCTACTCCCTCGATCTCAGGCGTGAAAACTACCGCGTCGAACGCGTTGCCAAGAACGAGGTCGTCACGACCATCCCGTCTATCCGCAAGGAAAACGACGTCACAATCATCCCTGTGCTTGAAGAGCGACTCGTCACGATCAAGGAGATCGTCCTGCGGGAGGAGATTCACCTCCATGCTGAACATTCCGTTGAGACCGAGCACGGCGAGGTCGAACTTCGCAAGCAGCGTGCGGTAGTCGAGCGCAAACCTCTCGCTTAGTCCGCAACCCCCAGACTGACCGGGCCGGACTGCCCACCGCAGGCCTTGACAGTTTCGCGACCGCGAATGGTCATATCCGTCACGAAGTCGAACTGGTCGCGGGCATCGAAGGGATAGGCGCGTAATTTGTAACGCATCCCCCAGGCCTCCTCTGCGGCAACAACTTTCACCGGTCTGGCGTAGTTCAGATAGGGCGAGGTCAGCGCCACTTCCCGAAGGCTTCGACACAATCTCTCTTCGTCGTGCTCCCCACTGACATGAAATTGTGCGACACACATCAATGTGGACGCGCCATCATTGCTATTGCTGATATTTGCTCCCCACACCCTGTCATGTGTGACCGTGACGATGTCATCGCCCGGCGTCACCATCTGGAACGCCCGAAGTCCGACATTCTTGACCTCGCCATAGTCGTCTCCGACCTTTACCCAGTCGCCCGGACGGTATGGCTTGTCGAAAATAGCGATGACTCCTGCGATGATGCTGGAGATAAGATCCTTGAACCCAAAGCCAAGAGCTACGCCAAGTGCGCCACCAATGACAATCAGGTTGTCGCGGGTCAGGTTTACCACTTCGGGTACGATCAAGCCAATTGCCAGCACGGTGATGACGAGCCGCAGGATGGGCAACATCCCAAGAACGATCAACCGGTAACGCGCAGGAACCTTGTGTGCGATCCAAGGAATGATCCGTCGCAAGACCCATGTCAGCGCCAGCGCAGCGACCGCAATGATTACGATTGTCGAAAAGTCGATATTGTCGAGCTTGCGAATAACCTCTCGCGCCGTTTCCTGCGTCGCCTCAACAGGGTTGTCGCTATTCATGACAAGTCATCGCTGTTGAACCCTGCCGTCAGCAGCAAAGAGCGGACGGTCGGATATGCCAATGGACAAACGCTTACCACCGACCCCGAAATATCCACATAGCCGCGACGTTCGAGTGCAACGGCCATCTCGGCCGCAGTGCCGAAGGGCATTAAACTGTTGAGTTCGGCGGTCTTAAGTCCGCCGTGCACCAACAAAGCCTGCAATACGAGGCGAGCCTGTCGTTGATCATCGGGCAAACCGCGCAAGTCCGGCACGACGCTCAAGACGACTGTTCCGTCGGTTTCCTGGCGTAAGCCTTGGCGCCACATCTGCCAGGCCACGGAGGGAATGCCCTGCGACCGGATAGATAAGTCCTTGAAAGTATCGCGCTGACTTTGCCGGTCGTGCAGTACAACATTTGCTCCCGATACATGCAGCCAGGCCTGCATGGCCTCCGCGTCCAGCGGTTTGAAGGCTTCGGGAAAAGGCAACAAGCTTTCCACATTCGCGGCCGCTTTTAAATAGCTCCATGCCCAGCTATTGCAGCCCAACAGAACCTTGCCGTTATGGTCCATGAGTGAGACCAGAAATTTCATCAGCACGTTCAAGCCACCGACCTGTCTCAGGAAATGCTTGTGAAGTGCCGGAACGACAATGGCCGACCCATCCCGTGGCAAGGCAATCTCGGTATGCCTGTCAGTAGCGGCTACGCATTGCAGCCCACGTTCTTGAGCCCAGAAGCTCATAGCCGTGTCCATATCCCCCGGCGGATAGACGAGAACTTTCAGGCTTGTCTTGTCTTCGTCCTTGTCCCCGTCGAGCCAACTCCCATAAGCTTCCTCCAGTTCGGGAATATAGGCCCGGCCGACAGGCTCCGGCGCAAGAGTTGAGATTTCATCCTCCGACAAAGGAAACATTTCCGCAGCAGCTTTTGGCTTTCGTTTGAAAACGGAGTCCAGAAAGTTTCCGGCGGATTTGATTTCGGGCCGAAACATTTCCCGGAGCACACCCACAGCCTCGCCACTCGGGGCGGAATAGTCCCGCAAAGCGACAAGAGAGGTCAAACCTTTTGCGTCGGTATCGGGGGTTGCCGCTGTCATGAATGGAGTGTGACATCCACCTGTCACCCTGTCACCCACCTTGTCCGAGCGTGAATAAGTCTTTGCCCGCTACCTCGGGCGACCTATAGCGTCGTTTATGAGTGAATCGGGTGGCGAGCCTTCGCCGGATACATCACCATGGGGTGACGCAGAGGGCGACCTTGCCCGCATCAATGCGCGCCTGTTCGAGCTTGTCCCAGACGCGTCCGCCTGGCCTGCCAAACTTCATTCGGCACAGCGCCACACCCTTCTCGCACCCGGCAAACGCCTGCGCCCGCATCTTACGCTCCTCATCGCGGAGGGTCTAGGTGCGAAAGGCTCTGCGACACTGGATGTGGCCTGTGTTTCCGAATTCGTACACGCCGCGTCGCTCATTCTCGATGACCTGCCCTGCATGGACGATGCGGATCTTCGCAGGAACCGCCCGACGACACATCTCGCTTTCGACGAGGCGACGGCGGTACTGGCGGCTACCGCGCTCCTCAATCGTGCTTTCGGCATACTCATGGCCACCGACGCACCTGCAGAAACCAGGGTGGAACTCGGCGCGATGCTGGCCCACGCCGTCGGGTCGAACGGTCTTATCGCAGGCCAGATTGCGGATCTTGCCAATGATAATGTCAATACGACCGCCTCCGATGTGCAAAAGTTGAACGCACTCAAGACCGGGGCCCTTTTCGATTTTTGCGTTGATGCGGGCGCCCTTCTCGGCAACGCTTCGCCCCATCAGCGCAAATGCTTCGCCAGGTTTTCACAAAAGCTCGGCCTCGCATTCCAGCTTATGGACGACCTAAAGGATCAGCTCCTGTCCACGTCGGCGGCAAGTAAGAGCACGCAGCGTGACGATGGAAAACAGACGCTCGTCGCCCTTCAAGGAATCAAAGCTGTCCGCACCACGATTCGCGGCCATGTCGCCATTGCACGCGCCTCTCTTGCCGAAACCGGTCTAGCAAACACGCCCCGAATTGCGGGTCTTCTCGACACATATCTCGATGCCCTCTCCATCTAGGATCCTGTCCGTTAAAGGGCTGACAGTGGCTTATGGGGAAACGAAAATTCTCCACGACGTTTCTTTTGGTATTGATCGCGGAGATCTGATCGGCGTTATAGGCCCGAACGGTGCGGGAAAATCCACACTCGTAAATACGCTCTGCGGTAAGACCCGCCCAAGTTCCGGCACGATCGTCATCGGCGGACGCACCCTGTCGCGGCGCACACTTCGCAGCGACCTGATTGGCCTCGTCCCGCAGCAGATTGCTCTCTATCCTCATCTTACAGGCCGCGAAAATCTCGCAGCGTTTGCACGCTTTGCCAGCCTGCCGCGCAAGCTTCACGAAACCCGCATCAAGGATGCCTTAAAGCTCGTGGACATGTCCGAACGCGCCGACACTCTCGTCGCAGACATGTCCGGGGGTATGCAGAGACGCATCAATGTCGCCGCGGCCATCTTGGACGCGCCGCCTCTCGTGATCTTCGACGAACCGACAGCCGGCGTGGACACGCCCGCGCGCGATGTCATACACCGACTCGCCCGTCAGCTTGCCAATAGCGGCCACGGCGTGATCCTCATAACCCACGAACTCGAAGCGGCCGAGAGTGCATGCGACAAGGTTCTCGTGCTTGAAAGGGGCCACGTCGTCGGGTTCGAGCATGCGCCCACTCTGCTTACCCGTCGCTTTGGCGACCAGCGCGAAGTCGTGGTGCGTTTTCGCGATCGACCCTCGTCCGAAACCTTGAAGGCGCTCGAGCCCTTTGGATTTTCTCGCGGCGACACAGACACCGCGTTTCACGCCAGAACACGGGCGTCCGAGGTCAGCTTCGTGTCCGCCTTCATGGCCAGCGTTAAGGCCCAACCCGACGCCATCCGAGAGGTCAGTGTGCGTCACATGGGCCTGGCCAGCCTCATGTCGGAACTTAAAGCGCGATGACGTGGGCTATTTTCAAGATCATGGCGTTGCGCTTATGGCGTGACCGCGGCGCTCTGATCCTGGCGCTTATTCTGCCGGGCGTCATATATGTTGTTTTTGCCTCCATATTTACGACGGCCTCGGGCGGCGATCTCGACCTGACCGTCGGCGCGTCACTCCAAGCCCAGACGCCGGCAAATCGTGGGCTGCTGAACCAGCTTGCCGACGCAGACGGCTTCACCGTTCTCGACCTTGGAAATCAATCTCTCGAAGTCGTAACAAGCCGCGTTCGCGTCGGGACTGATGACGTCGCGATCATCTTCACGGGGGATGTCGCAACACTTGGGCCATCCGCCATCACGATTGTCGAGGAGCCCGGACGCATCGTCGCCTCCCGCGTCCTGAAAGGCAGTCTCACGCAGCTTTTGGTCGCCCAGGCCGGACGCCCTACCCCACAGTTTCGTACGCTTTCCACATCGCCCACAGATACTGAGCAGAGTTCCGCCGACACCTCCGTCGCCTACTACATTGGCGCAGTCGCGATCATGTTTGTACTTTTCGCGCTGATGCAGGCCGCCGCCTTGGCACTAGACGAGCGTCGGTTCGGCATCCAGAATCGCCTCATGTTGGGTTTAGGGGCCTCGACACAAGTTTTCCTCGGGCGCTTCGCATTCCTGGCGACGCTTGGCTTCGTACAATGTCTCAGCATCTGCATCGTGGCTCAAATCGTATTCGATGTCGCTATTACCCAATACCTCGCGTCGATCCTCGTAGCGTGTGGTTCCGTTGCGGTCTTTTCCGCCGGCCTCGCACTCTTTGTTTCCTCGATCAGTCGCACGCCCGCACAGATGCACGCGACCTCCACATTCCTGGTGTTGATATTATCGGCTGTCGGTGGCTCCATGGTTCCGCGTTTCATGATGCCAGGATGGCTGCAGGACATATCGCGTTTCACTCCGAACGCCTACGCCATTGACGGTTTCTACGGCATATTGGCGCGTGACCAGTCGCTGCAGGACTTATGGCCTGTGTGGTGTATTCTTTATGGCGGTGGTGCTATCCTGGCATTACTCGCGGCAATCCTGTCGCACAGATTCGGGACGGCATGATCCAAACGCCGACATATCGCACAAACCTGGGCCCGCTCTTCGCTGCGCTGATGGCATCGGCATGGCTTGCCATTCACGTCTTCGGGGTCTTCTTT
>ENA-ORXU01001278-ORXU01001278.1-marine-metagenome-genome-assembly--contig:-NODE-1278-length-21826-cov-3.348982_pt1 | contig 21826 bp, 20 predicted proteins | sample MGYA00237869_ERZ511484 | MGnify/ENA metagenome assembly ERZ511484
TGGGCAGGTGGGTGGTGGATCCGAACGAGCTCGAACAGCGTCGGCTCGGCCTCGCCGACCAAGTGGAGCAGGCCGGCGACCTGGGCCTCGACGTGGCCGCACTCGACGAACTCGACCGCCTGGTACTGGCCGACTCGCCCGAGGTGGTGGTCGACCAGGGGCGCGCCAGGCCAGCGGGAGCAGCCGATGATCTCGACCAGCACCCCTGGCTGGCACACGTCGCAGCCGAACCATTCCGACCGCCACCGCCCGAAGGCGTCGACGCCGGGGAGCTGAGCGAGATGAAACGACGCCGGTTGGTGGTCGAGCGAGACGGCATCTTCTTCGCTCCCTCGGCGATCGATGCTGCGGCAGAAGCGGTGGCTCGCATGCTCGACACGAGCGAAGGTGTGACCGTGTCGGATGTGAGGTCGGAGCTGGGGGTGAGCCGAAAGTACGCCCTCCCCCTGCTGCTCGAACTCGATGCCCGCGGCGTGACCAGACGCCGTGACGATCTGAGAATCGCTGGGCCGCGCCTGCCATCGATCGAGACACCCGAGGGCTAACCTCGCCTGGTGGCCGACCGGCCAGCTTGGTCGCCCGCTGTGCGGCGGCAGATGTTGCTCACCGAGGTGTCCCGTGTCGAGAGAAGTGCGAGTCCTGCTGATTGCGCTGTGCCTGATGTTCGCCGTCAGCTGCGGTGGCGGGGGCGATCCGATCGTGGAGTTGGCCGAGGGTTCGGTGGGCACCTTCGAGGGTGGTGGCGCTGCGATCTCGGGCACTCTGACCCGTGGAGGCGGCCCGCTCGACGGGGTCTCGGTGCGCGTGACCAACCCGGAGGCGGGTAGTGACGACTGGCGTGAGGTCGCCATCAGCGACGCCCGCGGTCGGTTCTCCGCCGAACTCGAGCCCGGTGTCTATCTGGTGAGGTTCGATCCCTCCGAGCCCGGCTTGGACCGTTCCTTCTATCCGGATGCATCCTTCCGCGACGGAGCCGAAGCGGTGACGCTCGGTGCAGGTGAAGAGCTGAACCTCGAACTCGAGTATCTCTAGCCGCCCACCTCAGGCCGACCAGCCACTAGGGCCGGCTGGTCCGGCCCGGTGTGCGTGACTGCCCTTCGGGGGCTCCGAGGGGGCATCGCCGCTGCCGACCAGGTCCGAATATGCTCTGAGTACGACAGGGGAGGGATGTGGCCGAGCTAGGGCGGTGCATCGCGATGGGACGAACGTCCGATGTGTTCGCGTTCGGTCGCGGGCGTGTCGTCAAGGTGCCGCGAGCCCATGTGCCGTCCCACTGGGCTGCCATGGAGGCCCGCCTCGCGTCGTCGGTGTCTCGAGCGGGACTGCCCGTCCCGGCGGTGCTCGACGTGGTCACGATCGGCGGCCGTGATGCGATCGTGTTCGAGCGGGTCTCTGGACCCTCGATGTGGGAGCTGATGCGACGCGACATCACCGCCGCCCGCACGCTCGGGGCACTGCTGGTCGAGGTGCATCACCGGGTGCACTCGGTGCCGGCCCCGCCGGAGATTCCTCGCCTCGGAGCGCTACTCGAATCCAAGATCAGCAACGCCCCCGAACTGTGGGATGACGAGCGGCCGGAGGCACTGTTCATGGCCCGGTCTCTGCCGGAGGAAAGCTCGCTCCTCCACGGTGACCTGCACCCATGCAACGTGGTCATGGGCGAGGATGGGCCGGTGGTGATCGATTGGTTCGACGCTGCGATGGGTCCACCCGAGGCAGATCTGGTGAGAACATCTCTGCTGCTGAGACCTCCGCCAGCAGGGAGCATCGGGTATCGACCCCACCTCCCCGGGGCGAGCAGGTCGATCCTCGCGGCGGTGCACGACTCCTTCCTCGACGCGGCCGGGCTGTCGTGGAATGGCCAGGGCCTCGGTGGTTCGGGTGCCCGATGGGAGGCGGTGCTCGCCGTTGCCCGCTTGGCCGAGCGGGTGCAGGGCAACGACGAGGAACTGATGGCGGTGTGGCAACGTCGCCGCGTCGCCGACCTGGACCGACGTCTCCCAAGAGTCGACCGGCCTCGCGGACTGACGGGACTCAGCATCGAGCGACCCAGGCCGGCCTGAGGCGGCGACTCCGGGTCTCGCCGTTCGTACCTTGCTGTTGCCTCAGGACGCTGTTGCCTCAGGACGCTGCGGGCGCTGATGCCGAAGCGGCGTAGGAAGGATCGGGTCGGTCGATGACCGTGAGGGCCTGTGCTCCGGTTCCGACGTTCAGGAGCACGGTGCTCGGACGTTCGATGCCGATACCGAGCGGAGTTCCACACATCGGGTGCGGAGGATCTCCGAGCACCCCGGGATGGGTGCGATCGATGACGTCGAACATCGCAGGCCGGTCAGCTCGAGATGACCGCCGTGCCGGCTGCTTCGATGGCCGCCAAGGCCGCTGGGTCGGCCTCGACGTTGGTGATGAGCACGTCGATGTCGGACCATCTGGCGAAGCGGGCGAAATGCTCCTGCCCGAACTTCGAGTGGTCCACCAACGCCACCACTCGGCGCGCTGACGCGATCATCGCCTGCTTGAGCGCCGCCTCCTCGCGGTACGGGGTGGTGAGTCCGGTTGCGGGTGCCAACCCGTCGCAGCTGATGAACAGGGTGTCGACGCTCATCGGCTCGATCGCGTCGATCGCTGCTGAGTCGACCATCGCCATGGTGTTCTTCCTGACCTTGCCGCCGACGACGATGACGTCGGCTTCGGAGCGTTCGGCGAGGTCCTTGGCGATCACCAGTGAGTTCGTCACGATTCGCAGAGAGGTCGTTCGCGGAATCGCGCTGGCGAAGGCGCTGAGGGTACTTCCCGAGTCGATGATCACGGAACCGGACTCTGGCAGCTCACGGACCGCAACAGCAGCGAGTCGCCGCTTCTCGGCGTCGTGTTGATCCCTGCGGACCGACACGAGTTGTTCGAAGCCATCGGTCTCCCACGGCGTCGCCCCACCGTGTACACGCCGGACGACCCGACGTTCCTGCAGTTCGGACAGGTCGCGCCTGATGGTCTCGGTGGTCACTCCGAATCGGAGCGCCATCTCGGCTACTTCGACGCGACCGAACTGGGCGGTCAACAGTGCGATTTCGCGCTGACGCTCCGATTGGAACAGCTGAGGAGCGATCGATGGACTGGCGGTTGCTTCCCCCGAGGCCTCGATACCAGATGTCGCGGTTTCAGGGTTGGCGGGCACCTGAGGCCTCGGCTCGTTCAAGGGCTGCGAGGATAGTCAGCCGCACGCCGTCGGCGCGCAGCGTCGAGAGGGCGTTGTCGAAGGTGTCGCGGAACCGCTGCGACCCTGAGAGGTCGGTACCGAAGACGGCGTCGAACTCGAGGAAGCTGACCGGGTTGCCGAACGAGTTGCGGGCGTGCTCGACAGCCTCGTCGAGGCGCGGGTCGGATGCGAGCGTGCGGCCGGGGTCAGCGAGGTACTGGCACCAACCGGCCAACGCAAGCGCGGCGAGCTCGATCGGTCCGCCGTTGTCGAGCTGGTGCCGGATGGTCGGCAGCAGGAACTTCGGGAACTTGGCCGAGCCGTCGAGACAGAGCCGCTCGATCTGATCGCCGACCGCCGGATTCGAGAAACGTTCGATCAGGGCATCGATGTAGTCGTCGAGCACGATGCCCACCGCGCTCGGCAGGGTCGGTTTGGCCTCGACGTCGAGCAGGGTGTGGACGAATCGACGCAACACCGGATCGGCCATCGCAACATCCACCGCGGTGAATCCGTCGAGTGCCGCGAGGTAGGCGAGGCACGAGTGCGCTGCGTTCAGCAGGCGGAGCTTGGTCAGCTCGTACGGTTCGATGTCGTCGGTGACGATCACGTCGAGTTGGTCGAGGGGGAGACGATCGCCCGCGAAGTCGTCCTCGACGACCCACTGGCGGAACGGCTCGGTCACGACAGGCCATCGGTCGACGATTCCCATCGTGCTCTCGAGCCATTCGATGTCGCTCGGCGTGGTCATCGGTGTGATCCGGTCGACCATGCTGTTGGGGAAGCTGACGTGTTCAGCGATCCAGCCCGGAAGGCTCGCATCGACATCACGGGCTGCGCCGGTGGTCGCCTCTCGTGTCACCGCACCGTTGGTCATGATGTTGTCGCAGCTCAGGATCGTGAGCGGCTCGCCCGATCGTCGACGACGGGCATCGAGGCCACGGGCGAGGATCTCGAACGCCGAGCCGGAGCGGCAGAGGTCAGGGCGAAAGGCGCCCGACTCGTCGTCGACCGGGTAGCCGCCTTCGGTGATGGTGAGCGAGACGATCTGTACCTCGTCGTCGGCGATGAGCTCGATCAGCTCAGTGGCATCCCGAGCGGCGAGCACGAACTCGACGATGCTGCCGATGACGCTGACGTCGGTCTTGTCGGCGCCGCGTGACAACAGTGTGTACAGGTGGTCTTGGTCGGCGAGGGCGTCGGCGATCCTGCTGTCGCCAGCCGTGACGCCGGCGCCGACGATGGCCCAGTCGGTGTTCCCGGCTCGGCACAGCTCGTCGACGTAGGTGGCCAGGTGAGCTCGGTGGAAGCCGCCTACGCCGATGTGGACGATGCTGCGACGCAGGGCATCTCGGTCGTATGCCCCCTCGATCGAGGGAGTTGTGCTGTGCTGAGTGACCACGGCCACACCATATACCCACATGAACGAAGGTGGTCCCGCCGTCGGGGGATCGACCCCATGCTCCCGGGCTTGCAATCCAACATGAACCCAACTACACCATCTAGTGACGGAAGGCACCTCGTCTCCGTCCGTGCTTTCAAGGGGAGTCAAGATGAATCGAACAGATCAGCGGGGGAGGAGCCGATGGTTTCGCATCCTCGCCCTCCTTGCCGCCATGGCGATGGTTGCCACCGCGTGTGGCAGCGACAGCGACGGTGGCGCTGACGAAGCCGGGGCCAGCAGTGACGAAGGCGGTAGTGACGAAGGCGGTAGTGACGATGGAGGCGGCGGGGACGGGGACACCACGCTCAGGGTCGCCATCGTGCAGAACCCGCAGATGGAAGACATCGTCTCGCTGACTCCGGAGCTCTACACCGAAGACTCCGGCGTCACCATCGACTACACGGTGCTCCCCGAGAACGAGCTTCGTGAGGTCACGACTCGTGACGTCGCCACAGACGGCGAGCAGTTCGACGTGGTCATGATCGGCCTGTACGAGGCCCCCCAGTTCGGCGAGGCCGGCTGGCTCGCTCCGATCACCGAGCAGGCGGAGGGCGACGCAGACTGGAACCAGGCTGACGTCTTCGAGCCGATTCTCGAAGGCCTCACGTTCGACGGAGAGCTCTACGCAGCCCCGTTCTACGCAGAGTCGTCCTTCCTCAACTACCGCATGGACGTCTTCGACGAGATGGGCCTCGAAATGCCCGAGCGTCCGACCTGGGAAGAGGTCGACGGTTTCGCACGTGAGATCGAAGCCGCTGGCGAGATGAGCGGCATCTGCCTCCGTGGAGTGCCGGGCTGGGGCAACCAAGGCGCTGCCTTCACCACCGTGCTCAACACCTTCGGTGGAACCTGGTGGGCAGCCAACGAGGACGGCACGATCGGCGAATCGCAGGTCGACGAGCCCGAGTTCCGTGAGGCGCTCGAGTTCTACATCTCCCTCACCCAGGAAGCCGGCGTGCCGGATCCGCTCACGGTGAGCTTCCCCGAGTGCCAGACGCTCATGAAGGAAGGCGAAGTTGCCATGTGGTACGACGCCACCTCGGCAGCATCTGGCCTCGAAGCGACCGACAGCGATGTCGCTGGCCTCATCGGCTACGTGCCGGCTCCGGTCAAGGAGACCGACAACTCCGGTTGGCTGTGGGCATGGAGCCTCGCAATCGCCGAGACCAGCGAGCAGAAGGAAGCCGCCTGGGACTACATCAGCTGGGCGACGAGCGCCGAGTACATCGCTGCTGCCGGTGAGCTCATCGACGGTGGCTGGGCCAACATCCCGCCGGGCACCCGTGAGTCGACCTACGAACTCGAGGAGTACCGCGAGGTCGCTCCGTTCGCCGACCCGACGCTGCAGGCAATGGCCGAGGCGCCGATCAACATGCCGGGCACCACGCCCCGGCCGGGCATCCCCGGCGTCCAGTTCGTTGGTGTTCCTGAGTTCCAAGAGGTCGGCAACTTCTGCACCGAGGCGTTCGGTGAAGTCATCGGTTCTGGAAATCTCGCCGGACTCGACGACGCAATTGCCGACTGCGACGATTTCGCATCACGGTTCACCGTCGACGCCTGAAAAGTGGGCAGTCACTAGCTGCACGCTCTTTCTGAGTTGGGGCCGTGCTGGTCGGTTGCACTTCGGTGCAGCCGGCCAGCACGAGCCTTCGCTCCGTGGCCCTCGCAGGGTCGAATTTGGTACCTAGGAACGTCGCTGTGAAACGTTCGGGGGTTCTCCCTCCGAACTTTTGACAAGGGCATTTCTGGCAAGGACGTTCGAGAGGACCGAGCGGCACAATATGCTGGCGGATCCGTAAGCGGGAAGTGGGGGGAACCAATGCAGACAGTTGATCCGGTCTCCGACGAGGTTTCATCGAACGCTCCGTCGGAGACTCCATCGAATGTTCGAAGCGAAGCGGCGAAGAAGATTCAGAAGCGTGACGCGTGGAGTCGCCGAATTCCTCTGCTCCCGGCGCTCATCTTCCTCATCGCCGTCACACAGATTCCCTTCGTACTCTCGATCTACTACAGCCTGACGGAGTGGACGGTGAACCCACCCCGGCCGCGAACCTTCGAAGGCGTCGAGAACTACACGTTTGCGTTCACCGATGACTTCTTCCGTGACGCTGCTTGGGTGACCGCGAAGATGACGTTCTGGTCCGTTGTTCTCTCGGTGCTGTTCGGGCTGGGCATGGCAATGTTGCTCGACCGAAAATTCCGAGGTGTCGGCGTCGTCCGTACGCTCGTGCTGACACCGTTTCTCGTCATGCCGGTCGTCGCGAGTCTGGTGTGGAAGACGCAGATGTTCGATGCGTCGTTCGGAATGATCAACTGGTTCACCGACCAGCTGGGCCTCGAACCGTACGAGTTCGTCTCGAGGCGACCGTTGTGGTCCGTGATTGCGGTGCTGGTCTGGCAGTGGACCCCCTTCATGATGCTCATCTTGCTGGCGGGCCTCCAGAGTCAGTCCGACTCTGTCCTCGAGGCAGCCCGGGTCGACGGTGCGACCAAGTGGGGGATCTTTCGCCAGATCACCCTTCCGCACCTTCGCAGCTACATCGAACTCTGTGCCCTTCTGGGCGCGATCTACCTGATTCAGGTGTTCGATCACATCGTTGGTCTGGCGGGCGGCGTTGCCTCGACGAGGAACCTCCCGTTCTTCGTCTACCGAACCTCGATCGGCGGTGGTTGGCGATTCGGCGAGGCGTCGGCCTACAGCATCATCGTGGTGGTCATCACGATCATCTTTGCCACCTTTGGACTACGAGTTCTCTCGGGACTCCTGGAAGGAGAAGACGCAGCATGAGCAAATCCACCGATGTCGCTGATTTTGGGTCGAACAGGTTCACCGGGGCGCTGCTCAGCGGTTTCACATACCTGCTCGGATTCATGTTCTTCTTCCCCATTCTCTGGATGGTGCTCAACGCCTTCAAGACCGAAGCCGACGCAAACGGCGACCCGGTCTTCTTCTTCGAGCCGACGCTGGACCAGTTCCGCCTGGTGACCGAGGACATCCCGGGCCGAGCGAGTTTCAGCGCTGTGTACACCAACTCCTTCACGATCGTCGTCGTGTCGACGGTGATCGTGATGATTCTTGCAGTGCCTGCTGCTTTCGCCCTGTCCGTCCGGCCGATCGCCAAGTGGCGCGACGTGCTGTTCTTCTTCATCTCCACGAAGTTCTTGCCGGTGGTCGCCGGCATCTTGCCCGTGTACATCATCGGCCGAGAGCTCGACCTGCTCAACACGAGGTGGTCGTTGATCATCATGTACACAGCATTGAACCTGCCGCTCGCAGTGTGGATGTTGCGCTCATTCTTTCAAGAAGTGCCGACGGAACTGATCGAAGCAGCGCGGATCGACGGTGCGAGTCTGCGCAGTCAGCTGACCTCGGTCGTCCTGCCGATCGTTGCGCCGGGCTTGGCCGCGACTGGACTCCTCTGCTTCATCTTTGCCTGGAACGAGTTCTTTCTCTCGCTCCAGCTCAACACCTCTGACGCCCAGACGGCTTCAGTCTGGGTGACAGGATTCGAGTCCCAGAGGGAAGACTTCATCGCCAAGCTCTCCGCGGCTTCGACCCTGGTCGTGCTCCCAGTGGTTCTGGCCGGCTGGGTCGCTCAGAAGAGAATGATTCGCGGGCTGGCCATGGGAGCGATCAAGTGAGCCGAGCGTCACGAGAGATGTACCAAGAGGAGCTCAGCTGTGGCTGAAGTGAAGTTCGAGAACGCAAGTCGGATCTACCCGGGCAGCGACGAGCCAGCGGTTGACCGGCTCAACATTGACATCGGAGACGGCGAACTACTGGTTCTGGTGGGCCCGTCCGGTTCGGGGAAGTCGACCGCGCTCAGGATGCTGGCCGGTCTCGAGTGGATCGACAGCGGCAGCGTCTACATCAACGACAAGGACGTGACGCTCAGTCCGCCCCAAGACCGCGACATCGCCATGGTGTTCCAGAACTACGCCCTCTACCCGAGCATGACCGTCGCCCAGAACATGGGCTTCGCGCTCAAGCAGCAGGGGATCCCGAAAGAACAACGCACGAAGCAGGTGCGCGAAGCGGCCAGGATCCTGGACCTCGAGCCCTATCTCGACCGCAAACCCAAGAATCTCAGTGGCGGCCAGCGACAACGGGTCGCGATGGGTCGGGCAATCGTCCGATCGCCCCAGGTGTTCCTGATGGACGAACCCCTGTCGAACCTCGACGCAAAGCTGCGTGTCCAGACTCGCACCGAGCTCGCCGACCTGCAGGCCCGCCTCGGGGTCACCACCGTCTACGTCACCCACGACCAAGTCGAAGCCCTGACCATGGGGCACAGAGTCGCCGTTCTCAACTTCGGTGTGCTCCAACAGGTGGACAGTCCGGCAATCCTCTACAGCCGCCCGAAAAACCGTTTCGTGGCAGGTTTCATCGGATCGCCGGCCATGAACTTGATCGACGTCGACCCCGGCGAAGACCGCCATCTCAGGGTCGCCGATCTCGACATTCCCCTCGCGCCCGAAGTCGCCGCCGCCCTCAAGACCTCGGGGCCCGGCACACATACGGTCGGCTTGAGGCCCGAACACATGAGCATCGGTACCGAAGGAATCGCGGGCGAGGTGGCGGTTGTCGAGGAACTCGGCTCCGAGTCCTTCGTGCACGTGAACACCATGCACCAGGGTGAGCCGCTCCTCATCGAGGTGCGGGCCGAGGGACAGACCAAGATCCAGCGTGGCGACCACGTCAACGTTGCCGTCCGTGGGCCAGCGCATGTCTTCGGGCCGGACGGAGAACGAGTCGGTGATTGAAGCCATGCAGTGAAGCCGTGGCCCTGCCCATGCTGACCTTCCCGTTGGAACAACCCGAGATCGTGCGGCGCCTTCGAGCGTGCAGTCTCGACGATCAGGATCTGTTCGTCCTGCTCGCTGCCGACCACCGCCAGAATGTGCTCAAACAGCTCGACGACAGCCTCGACGTCGAGCAGGCCGCCGCTCTGCTCTCGACCCTGAAGGTCGACTTCGCCCAGCACCTGGCCACCTCCACCACCGGGTATTTGACGGATCCGATCTACGGGTTCGGACCATGTCTGGCTTCGTCCGACGTGCCGGCCAAGCTCCCGCTGATCGTTGCGCTGGAGAACACGGGGTACATGGGTGAGGGCTGGGAGCGGATGCCGTCATTGGTCGAGGGTTTCAACGCATCCGAGGCCCTTCGCTTGGGTGCCACGGCGACGAAGCTGCTCGTGTACTACCACCCAGACGCGGCGAATGCTGCGGAGAAAGAAGCGTTCGTCCGGGCGGTGGCGGGCGAATGCCAGGCCGCTGGGTTGCCGCTCTTTCTCGAGCCACTCGTGTATTCCCCCGACCCCGACACCACGCTCGTGAAAGGGACGACTGCCTACGAGGACGCAGTCGTCGGGACCGCGAAGCGGCTGAGCCGCACCGGTCCAGCGATCATGAAGGTGGAGTTCCCCGGCGGTGATCAGGGCAACCGTGAGCGTTGGGAGGGCGCATGCGAACGGCTGGATGCTGTCTGCGCGACGCCCTGGGTCTTGCTCGGAGCCGGCGTGACCGCAGAAGTTTTCCTCGAACAGACTGCGGTTGCGTGTGCTGCTGGCGCATCAGGCGTGCTCGTGGGCCGAACCATCTGGGGCGAGACCATCCACATGGATCCCGAGGAGCGTGCCCAGGTGCTGGGCGCGGCGGGTGCCGATCGCTTGAAGCAACTCCAGCAGGTCATCGCCGAAAAGGGTCACGCGTGGAGCGATCGCGGTTGAGCCGTGACTGACATTCTCAGCATGGGGGAACTGCTCGCCGAGATCATGGCCGAGCGGGTCGGCCAGACCTTCACCGAGCCTGGCGTCTTTCTTGGGCCCTATCCGAGCGGTGCACCCGCGATCTTTGCCGACCAGGCAGCGAAGACCGGCGCCTCGGTGGCCTTCATCGGGTGCACCGGTCGGGACGGTTTCGGAGACCTGATCGTGAACCGCCTACGTGACGATGGGGTGGACGTGAGTGGCATCGCGCGCAGCGACACGCTTCCGACGGGAACCGCCTTCGTGACCTACCGAGAAGACGGTGGTCGGGAGTTCATCTTCAACATCGACAACAGCGCCGCTGCCTCGATCGATGCCGCCTCCGTCGACCCGGACCTCGCTGGTGCCTGCCGCTATTTCCACGTCATGGGCTCATCGCTCGGGAGCCTTGGCTCCATCGCAGCTGTGGATCGAGCACTCGAAGTGGTCAAGCAGGCCAACGGGAAGGTCTCGTTCGATCCGAACATCCGACCAGAGCTGCTGCGCTCGCCCGGGATCCAGGAAGCGATCCTCCATGTCCTCGAAGAGTGCGACGTGCTCCTGCCCAGCGAGATGGATCTGGCGCACTTCTGCGGCGACGTGTCCGAAGAAGCGGCCGTGGAGGCGCTGTTCGACAGCCATCGACTCGAGATGATCGTCGTCAAGAAGGCCGCCGAGGGCAGCGTCTACTACGACCGAGACCGGTCGCTGCACGTGCCGTCGTTCAAGGTCACCGAGGTGGATCCGACCGGAGCTGGTGATTGCTTCGGCGGCACGCTGATCTCGTGCGTGGCCCAGGGCATCGAAATCGAGCGCGCCCTGACGCTGGCAAATGCCGCAGGTGCCATGGCCGTCTCCGCACGCGGTCCGATGGAAGGCAACAGCACCCTTCGCGAACTCGACAATTTCATCGACTCAGTGGAGCGACACCGATGAGCGCGACTGTCCTGACAGAGATCGTCGAAGCCAACCGGACCGACGGTGAACGGGGCATCTACTCGGTCTGCTCGGCCCACCGCTTGGTACTCGAAGCTTCTCTACACCAAGCCAAGTCCGATGGCTCGCCGCTGTTGATCGAGGCCACCTGCAACCAGGTCAACCAAGATGGTGGCTACACGGGCATGACCCCGAGCGACTTTCGCGAGTACGTGCTGGGCATCGCAGCTGATGTGGGATTCCCCGAGCAGCAGCTCGTTCTCGGAGGCGATCATCTGGGTCCGAATCCCTGGACTTCCTACCCGGCAGCAGAGGCGATGGCCGCAGCGAAGATCATGGTGGGAGATTACGTTCGGGCTGGCTTCTCCAAGATCCACCTGGACGCGAGCATGGCCTGCGCCGATGATCTCGAACCGCTCTCGGACGAGACCATCGCCGGACGGGCCACAGAGCTGTGCGCCGCGGCCGAAGCAGCGATTCCCGGCACATCGGCACCGCCGGTCTACATCATCGGAACCGAAGTTCCGGTGCCCGGTGGAGCGCAGGAGGATCTCGACGAACTCGCCACCACGCGGATCGAGGATCTGCAGGAGACGATCGAGACCCACCGGAGGAAGTTCCTCGAACGTGGTCTGGGCCAAGCCTGGGAACGCGTGATCGGAGTGGTGGTGCAGCCCGGCGTCGAGTTCGATCACGACTCGGTGATCGGATACGAGCCTGGCAAGGCACAGGAGCTGAGTACCGCGATCTTGGGCTTCGAGAACATCGTCTACGAAGCCCACTCGACTGACTACCAAACCGAGACCGAGTTGCGAAACCTGGTCAAGGACCATTTCGCCATCCTCAAAGTCGGACCCGGGTTGACCTATGCGGCCCGCGAGGCGCTTTTTGCGTTGAGCTACGTCGAGCAGGAGTGGATCACCGACCAGCCCCTGTCAGATCTCCGCCGGGTGCTGGATGAGCGAATGCTCGAGAACCCGCAGAACTGGGCCAAGTACTACCCAGGATCGCAGACGGAGCAGGACTTCGCTCGCAAGTACAGCTTCAGCGACCGCTCTCGCTACTACTGGGCGGACCCCGAGGTCGAGGCCAGCGTCCAGTTGCTGCTGAAGAACCTCACCGAGCAACCGGCGCCGGTGCCACTCCTGAGCCAGTTCATGCCACGTCAATATGCCGCGGTCCGGGCCGGGACCCTGGACAACGACCCACTCTCGCTGGTCCGACACTGGATCCAAGAGGTTCTCTCCACCTACGCGCGCGCCAGCGGGCTCGCATCCCCCAACGGCTCTCGGGCTCTCTGAAAGGAACCTCGGTCATGGAGTTCTCATTCGACGAAGCATTCGATCTCAGTGGTCAGGTCGCCCTCATCACCGGTGGCGCTGCCGGTATCGGCAAGTGCATGGCCGAATTGTTCGCCGAGCGCGGTGCCACGCTGGTTCTGGTCGACCGTGATGAAGGGGTGCACGAAGTGGCCCGCTCGCTCGGATCCCGGCATCTCGCCTACGTGGGTGACGTCGCCGATGAGGTGTCGGTGCAGCGCACCGTCGCAGACTCGGCCGGGAAGCTGGAGAGAATCGACATTCTCCTGAACAACGCAGGGGTCGGTCCGCTCGCCAAGGCCGAGGAGACCACCGCTGATCTGTGGGACATCACGATGGCGGTGAATCTGCGTGGACCGTTCCTCTACGCCCGCGAGGTGGGCAAGCAGATGATCGAGCAGGGGAACGGCCGCATCGTCAACATGGCTTCTCAAGCGGCCCTGGTGGCACTCGATGGCCACCTCGCGTACTGCGCCAGCAAGGCCGGCGTGCTCGGTATGACCCGGGTCCTGGCGATGGAGTGGGGTCCCCTCGGTATCAGCGTCAACGCCATTTCACCGACGGTCGTGGAAACCGACATGGGCGCTCAAGGGAGTTGGTCTGGCGAGATCGGCGAGGCGTTCAAGAAGAAGATTCCTACCCGCCGCTTCGCTCAGCCCGAGGAAATCGCGCTCGCTGCGCTCTATCTGACGAGCGGCGCTGCCGGCATGGTCAATGGTGAGAACTTGGTGGTGGATGGTGGTTACACAGCCACATGACAGGATCGCAGAGCGAACTGAACACGAAGGCAACGACCCAGACGGTTGACCAACTGGGAGTCATGTTGTCTGACGTGGGTTCACCGTCCACCGGCGAGCGGTTCGGAGGCCCTCATGATTGACGATCCCGCCGCAAGGCCGCTCGCCGGTCGAGTCGCCTTGGTCACCGGCGCTGGTGGTGACATCGGTGCCGAGATCGCTGTTCGGCTTGCGTCGTCACACGCCTTGGTGGTGGTCGCTGATCTCGGATCCCCCGAGGGCAAGCTCGAAGCGGTTGTGGCCCGGTGCAGCGAAGCCGGCACAAAGAGCGCAGTCGCTGCGGAGTTCGACGTGTCCGATGAAGGCGCCGTGCACGCTGCGATCGAGAGAATCGTCGGCGAACTCGGCACCCCATCGATCGTCGTGAACTGCGCTGGGGTCCAAGGGCCCTTTGCCCCGACCCATCTGCACCCGATGGAGGCGGCGGGGGTGGTGCTCGAGGTCAACGTGGCCGGTGTCCTCGGGGTCATGGCGGCCGCATCCAACGCGATGATCACCGAGTCGACCGGGGGCTCGATCGTGAATCTTGCCTCGATGGCCGGCGTCGGAGCCGCGCCCAACATGCTGGCCTACAGCGCGTCGAAGGGGGCCGTGATCGCAGCCACCCGAACTGCCGCGAAAGACCTCGGCCCGCATCGGATCAGGGTCAATGCCGTCAGCCCTGCCTTCATCGGTCCAGGTGCGATGTGGGATCGCCAAGTGGCACTTCAGGCAGAGACCGAGAGCCGCTGGTTCGGCGACGATCCCGGTTCGGTCGCCGAGCAGATGATCGGCCAGGTGGCGCTCGGTCGCTACGGTTCTCTCGCCGAGGTGGCGTCGGTGGTGCACTTTCTCGCTTCCGACGAGTCCTCCTACGTCTCTGGCGTCAACATCGAGGTGGCCGGAGGTCCGATGTGATCATCTGCGCCGGTGAGGCTCTCGTCGATCTGGTGCCGGATCCGGTCCCGGGTGGAGGCCCGATGAATGCAGCCATCGCAGCGGCCCGTTTCGGGGCCGAGGCAGCTTTTCTGGGCCGGGTCTCGACCGACGGGTACGGCCAGATGATCTACGAACACCTCGAGAAGAACGGGGTGGATCTCCGCCTCGTGCAACGAGGGGACGAACCAACCGCACGGGCGATCATCGAACACACCCCCCAGCCCAGCTTCCGCTTCGAGGGAACCGGCACGGCCGACACCGCATTGGGTGATGCGAGTCTCGATCCGGTCGATCCAGGCCCTCACATCGTCCACGGCGGCACGCTCGGAATGTTCCGCGGGGCCACCGCTGAGGTGCTGGCCGAGCTGGTGGAGGCCCACGCCGGCATCGTCTCGCTCGATGCCAACGTGCGGCCCGAGGTGATCGAGGATCGCGAGTCGTGGGATCACTATCACCAGCGATGGCTCGATCGGGCTGACATCGTCAAGCTCTCGGACGAGGATCTCTCGTGGATCTGGCCCGAGCGCTCCATCGACTCGGTGGTGAGCGAGCTCTTGGCCAGCGACATCGCTGTGGTGTTGGTGACCAAGGGCCCCCAAGGGGTGATGGTCGCCACCCGGACCGGCAGGGCCGAGGTCCCCGGGCGCTCGGTGAGGGTCATCGACACCGTGGGTGCGGGCGACACCTTCATCGGCACCGTGTTGTCCCAGTTGGTCGATGAGCGTGGGTGTCAGCTCACCCCGGAGGGCTTGGCCACCCTCACCGTCGAGGAGTGGGGCGCCATCACGCGTCGATCGGTCGTCGCCAGCTCCCTGGTCTGCGGTCGACGAGGAGCAGACCCGCCCACGCTGGCGGAGACCGCTGCCGCTGACGCCAGGCCCTCCTGAGCCCTGCGCCCGCCGTCTCCGTTTCGCCTCTGACGGTGTCCCCGCGGACGCTGCCCAGGGCGCACGCCGACCGACACAGGTTTGCGCTGATGGCCGTGCGGGGGCCGGGCTCTCGGACGACTCGCCCGGCGGTGCGTGCCGCGGGTTGACACCGGTGCTCAGCTGGCTTGCTGGCTGTCCCGCTCTGCGCGCCGTTCCGCTTCGGTGAGACCGCCCCAGATGCCGTGTGGGTCGCGGATCTTCATCGAGTACTCGAGGCACTCGGTACTGACAGTGCAGGTTGCGCAGATCGCCTTGGCCTGGCGTTCCCGCTCACGCCGGTCGGTCTTGCGCTCGAGATGGGACGGAGCGAAGAAGACCGTCGAGTGCGGGCCCCGGCACTCTGCCTGTTGTTGCCACTCTCTGGACCCGAAACCATTGCCCAGCTTGTTGTTCAAGATCATGTGTGATGTTCCCCCTGTTTCCCAAGACGGTAGCTAGGAGACGGGGGTCACACAACATGAGATTCTGCGACTCGCGAGTCTCGTCACCGCTCGGCACCAGCCACGCTGGGTGGTGGGTTTGTCTCTCGTTTCAGCGCTGAGGAGAGCCCTTGCCCCCATCACCCTCCGCTCCGCTCGCCATGCCGTCGGCGCCGGACGCTGTGGGGGTTCCGTTGTCGCCCGACTCGTCAGAGACCTTGTTGCGGCGTTCGCGGTAGTCCTTGGCCGCACCGTCGAGAGGTTCGACCTCCAAGACGTTGCGGTCGATCCCCACGATCCGGACCTTCTGTCCACGCTCCACGGGCGTCGCCCGGTTCACGACGGCCGGCCACATGGCTCCCTCGTGGAGCACGGTGCCCTCGGGGTCGACCGCTGTGTGGGTGTCGGCGATCTTGCCGATCAGCCAGTCCCGCCCGATCGTGGGGGTGGAGAAGCGGGTCCTGACCATGGCGGGCATGCCGTTCATCATGGCGAGCGCCATCCCCGCGAGCCCGGCGATCAGGGGAATGAAGCCCATGAACACTCCCTCGTAGAGAAAGAGTGAGCCGATGAGGAGGGAGATGCTGCCCACCACGCTCCAGAAGCGGGGCAAGCCCACCTGCACGTCGATCGCATAGGCCAGCGCGCTGGCCACGAGCAGGGCAATGGCCCACGGTCGCGTCGGCAGTACCCCGAAGCCGAACGAACCCAGCAGGAAACAGACAGCGCCGACCACGCCGGCGATGCCGACCCCAGCGGTGAAGAACTCGAACACCAAGAGGGCGAGGCCGCTCAGGAAGAGGAGATAGGCGACCGGGGCGCTCGACACCGAGTGGAGCTGCTGGTCGAGGAAGCTCAGCTTGAAGAAGCGGGTGGTGGTGAGCGGCACCGTCGACACCTCGCCCTCGTCTGAGGTGTTCTGGCAGAAGTCCACCACATCGAGGGTCAGCAGGAACGGGGTCGGCGTCTCGATCAGGTCGAGCAGCACGGCATCGTCGGCATCGACCATCTCATCGGTCAGGCTCCTGCGGGCGTCGCCGAATCCGTCGAACTCATCCGCGGGGAGTACAGGGGGGCCGAGTCGACCGATCTCGGAACCGTTGGCGATCCCGAGGGTGTCGGCCACAGAGGCCAGTTGGGCCGACGCCCCTTGGAGCTCGGAGCCGGACGGGCCGACCCAGATCGCGATCGGGGTCTCGGCGTCTCTGAGCACCCGTGCGAGTTGGCCGATCTCACGGTCGTCCACCGCGGCGCCTTTGGAGTCCATCTGGAGCACGAGTTGGCGAACCTCGTTCGCATCGGCGTCGGCCACTCGCTCCTCGATGAAGTCCACGAGGAGGGGATCGATGAAGCCGTTGACCTCGATCACGTCGACGAAGCCGTTGACTCCCGGCTCGGCGCTGCCATCACACGCCACGTCGGTGGTGAGTCGTTCCTGATCGTCGGCATCGAGGGGTTGGGTCTGGGCGTCGGCTGGAAGCGCTCCGAGCAACACCGCACCGCTGATCAGTGCCAAGGCGACGCAGATACGAACACTGGCTCCGAGGCGCGAGCGGCCTCGGTGCATTCGGTGATCGTGGGCAGTGGGTAGCGTGGTCACGCTCGTGTCCTCCAGCGTCGAGGGTGACGCCGTCTCGGGAGAGCAAAGTGGAGACCGACGATTTCCTGACCCGATCCCGTGTCCTCATCGTTGTCGGCAAAGGCGGGGTGGGCAAGACGGTGGTGGCGGGCGCCCTCGCTCGGGCAGGTGCCAGGAGTGGCTTGAGGGTCGCCGTGCTCGAGGTCGATCGCAAGGCCGGGCTGGCGGCCTCGTTCGGCCTCGAGGGTCCACTGACCTACTCCGAACGGGTCTTGGTGGCCGGTGGACCAGGTGAGGGTGACGTGATCGGACGGTCGATCACCCCGGACGAGGCGCTGCTGGAATACCTCGAGGATCACGGCATGAGGCGCGTGTCGGTCCGTTTGCTCAAGACCGGCGCGGTGGAAGTGGCGGCCACCGCTGCACCGGGAATCAAAGACCTGCTGATCCTGGGCAAGGTCAAGCAGCTGGCCGCTCGATCGGATCTCGACCTGGTGATCCTCGATGCGCCGGCTGCCGGGCACGCCGTGTCGGTATTGAGGTCCCCGCAGGGACTGGCTGATTCGGTGAGCGGGGGTCCGGTGGCGTCGCAGGCTGCAGAGGTGATCGAGATGCTGAGCGATCCGGCCCGCTGCCAGGTCATGCTCGTCACCTTGGCCGAGGAGACGCCGATGAACGAGACGATCGAGACAGCGTTCGATCTCGAGGAGGAGATCGGCGTCCACCTCGGACCCGTGGTGGTCAACGGGCTGGCTCGGCCCGCCATTGGCCTGGATGCGGACCCGTCGAGCGCGGCAAGCGAGCTCGGTCGCCTGCTCGAACCCGACCTGTCCGCTGCCTTGTCGGCCGCCGGGCGCCACACCGCCGAGCTCCGACGTCGCCAGGAAGCCCAGCTCGACCGCCTCGAACGTCTCCTGCCGCTCCCACAGCTCCGCCTGCCACGTCTGCTCGGAACGGAGATGACGCCGGCATCGATGGACACCCTCGCCGACCACCTCGACGAGTCACTCGCCGGCCTCCCGGCCGAACTTCTCGCATGAGGTCGGCCTCCCTCGACGAACTGGTGGCCGGTGCCTCGGTCATCGTCACCACCGGCAGCGGCGGGGTGGGCAAGACGACGGTGGCCGCAGCGATCGGGGTGGGCGCGGCCCGAGCGGGCCGTAAGGTGGTGGTGGTCACCATCGACCCCGCCCAACGCCTGATGGACGCCCTCGGTCTCGAACCGGGATCCGACGCTTCGGTTCGCCCCCGAGGGAGCGAACGCGGCGGCGGCCTCGCTGGCAGGGCCCACCCACACCTCGTGGGGGGTCCCGATGGTACGGGATCCGACCCGAGCGCCACGGGACTGGGAGGGCGTCGAGCGGGGGAGGTGCATCCGATCCCAGGAGACTGGGACGGTGAGCTGGCAGCGGTCATGCTCGATGCCAAGGGCACCTTCGATCGACTCATCGAGTCCGGAGCCAGCAGCCCAGACCAGATCGCGCGCATCTTGTCGAACCCGATCTACAAGAGCGTCTCGGGAGCGCTGTCGGGGACCCAGGAGTACATGGCTGCCGAAAAGCTCCACGAGCTCGCAACCGACGAACGCTGGGACCTGGTGGTGGTCGACACCCCACCCAGCCGTAACGCTCTCGACTTCCTCACCGCGCCCGATCGCCTCCTGGCCTTCTTCGATCATCCCCTCTATCGGGTGCTGAGTGCCCCGAGCCGCGGGGTGTTCAAGGTCGCCGGAGCAGCGGCCCAGACCGTGCTCAAGGTGGTGTCGCGGCTGGTGGGCTCGGAGTTGGTGGACGACGTGTTCGAGTTCTTCGCTGCGGTTGACGGGCTCGAGCCCGGCTTTCGTCGCCGAGCCACCGAGGCGAGACAGATCTTGCTCGCCGACCGCACCGCCTTCGTGCTCGTCGCCGGGGCCTCGCGTGACACCGCCGCCGAAGCTCGCCATTTCGCCGAGCGTCTGACCGGGCTGGGCATCGAGATCTCCAGCCTGGTGGTCAACCTGATGACCCCGGCCACCGGGGTCGAGTCGTCCGTGGCCAGGGCACTACACGCCGAGTGTCCCGAGGGGTCCGATCTGGCGCACCTCGCATCGAACCTCGCAGAGCTGAGCGAGCAGGTCGAACTCGAAGCGGTCCACGTTGCCGCCCTGACCGCAGGCTTGGGTACTCCATCTGCTTCGATACGGCCTGTGATGATCCCGAGGTTGGAGCGCGAGGTGGATGACATCGAGGGTCTCATCCAGGTCGCCGGGCGGCTCTTTGCCGAGGCCGAGTGAGCGAACGTCGACCCGCTCAACGTCTGCTGGAACTCATGGGCCTGACCGGCATGGCGTTGTGTCAGCCCATGGTCGACCTCATCGGTCGCTCGCCCACCCTCTTCACCTTCTGGAATGTGACGGGTTGGCGAGCCTGGTTGGTGGTCGTCGGCGTCGCCGTGGGCCCGGGGGTCCTGGCCTGGCTGGCGGTCGAGGCGATCGGTTCGATGTCGGAGCGTGCCGGCCGCTGGACCCATGTCGGGGTGATGGGCGCGCTCGCCGGCCTCGTGGTTGTCCAGCTGCTCAAGTCGCCGCTCGGGGCCGGCTGGCTCCTCGCCCTGTGTGGACTGCTCGTCGCTCTGGCGTTCGGAGTCGGGCTCGTGAGATTCAGACCACTGGCCTCCTGGGCGCGGATTCTCGCAGTGCTCGTCCCGGTCAGCCTGGTGGCCTTCGCCTTCAGTGAGTCGGGCGAGGTGTTGAGGGCCGGACCCCCGGATGCGGTGGAGCTGGCCGAGGCGGCCGAGGCGCCCTCGGTGATCATGATCGTGTTCGACGAGTGGCCGACCCGGAGCATTCTCAGCCCATCGGGCGACATCGACCCGGTTCGGTTCCCCAACCTGGCCGCCCTCGCCGACACCTCGACCTGGTACCCCAACGCGACCACCATGGCCGCGACCACCAAAGCAGCGGTCCCCTCGATCCTCACCGGGCAGGATCCCGTGCTCGAAGAGGCGACCTATGTGAACCACCCCGACAACCTCTTCACCCTCCTCGAGCCCACCCACCGCCTCACGGTGTTCGAGTCGGTCACAGAGCTGTGCGGGTCGCCCAGGTGCGGCGAGCTCCCGGGCACGGGGGCCAAGGCCGACGGCACAGGGGCCGAGACGAGGCTCGGCGACATGGTGGGCGAGGTGATCTCCCTCGCCGGTGACCGACTCGACCCCTTCACCGAGCCGGAGGTCCGCTTCGACCAGTTCCTCGAGTCGGGGTTGGGTGAGGCCGTGCCGGACACCGACGGGATCCCCAGGATCGCCACCATCGAGACCTTCGCCTCGAGTTTCCGGCCGCACACTGAGCCCGTCCTCTACTTCATGCACCTGGTGTTGCCCCACTCACCATGGCTCACCTACGCCGACGGAGAGGGCTACAAACCCCCGGAAGACGATGTACTCATCCCCCAGGGCAACACCCGCGGTGAGGCAGTGGCAGCTCTCTCCGAGCAGCGTCACCTGCTCCAGGCCCAGTACACCGACCAACTCCTTGGCGGGGTCTTCGACGCAGCACGGGCGTCGGGCGACTACGACGACTCACTGATCGTCATCACCGCCGACCACGGCAACAGCTTCGAGCTCGACTGGCCGATCCGAGACATGGAGGCGCCCATGTTCGACGAGGTCGCCTTTGTCCCGCTGTTGATCAAGGAACCGGGCCAGACCGAGGGTCGCGTCGATCGCTCCAACACCTACGTGACCGACATCGTCCCCACCATCGCCGACCACCTCGACCTCGAGCTCGGGTGGGATGTCGACGGCGCACCGCTCGGCAGTGACGAGGTCGTGGCTCGAGATTCGACCAAGTATGCCTTCCGAATGCCGCTCGACGACGCGGGCCAACGCACCTATGACGGCAGGGTCGAGTTCGACATGGTCGCCGACGCCCCCAAGGCAGCCAATCGGTGGATCGCCCCGATCTCTGCTGACGACGGCCAGCTCGCAGCCCTGCATCGCTGGAATGGCACCGAGCAGTACCTGGGAGCTGATGTGAACGAGCTGATCGGCGCCGAGGGTGACGGGGGACAGGTGATCGAGGCTCGCATGCCCCTCGCTCCCAACCTCGATGTCGACCGCTTCAGGGATTTCGGCTCGCCCGGGGTGATGCAGGGCGAGATCAAGAGTGACGCACCTGAGGTGGAACGGGTTTTGGTGGCGCTCGGCGGCGAAGTGGTGAGTGGCGCCCCCGTGGAGCGGGCAGGCGAGGCCGAGCGCGGCTTCAGCGTGATGCTGCCGCCGGGTTCATGGGCCCGCGAGGAGGCTTTCACCCTGCTCGCCGTCACCGACGACGGGGAGTTCGTGCCGATCAGGGCCGAGGAGCGCTGAGCCGCTCGCTCCTCGCTCACGCACCGCAGCGGCGTTCGGTGGCCGGCGGCCGTTGATCGCAGGGCGGCCGTTGACCGCAGGGCGGCCGGTGACCGCAGGGCGGCCGGTGACCGCAGGGCGGCCCGATGGCATGGTCGCCTGCGATGGCGTGGTCGCCCGCGATCGCATGGCGGCCCGTGACCTCCGGGGTCC
>ENA-ORXU01001279-ORXU01001279.1-marine-metagenome-genome-assembly--contig:-NODE-1279-length-21784-cov-4.374487_pt1 | contig 21784 bp, 17 predicted proteins | sample MGYA00237869_ERZ511484 | MGnify/ENA metagenome assembly ERZ511484
ATTGACGTGGACGGGCATGCACATGCCGCGATCCAGCAAAAGGCAGTCACCGCACTGGCACAGGCACTGCGCAGGTTTGATATTGGCGGCAATATCGGCGTGGATTTCCCGAGCGTGAAAGACAAGGCGGATCGCAAAGCGATAGATGCGCGGTTGGAAGAATGCCTGCAAGGCTGGCCGCATGAACGCACGGCCATGAACGGCTTTGGCTTCGTCCAGATCGTCACCCGCCTTTTGCGCGCTTCATTGCTGCACCGTATTGCCCGCAATCGCGGGGGAGCCGCAGCGCGTCTGCTGATGCGCCGTGCTGAAGTTCTGGAAGGTCCCGGTATAGTCGAGCTAACGGCCCATCCTGCGGTTCTGGCTGCGCTTGAAGATGGCTGGCTTGACAAACTCACCCGCCGGACAGGAAAACAACTGTCGATACGGCCCGATCCCGGTCTTGCGCTCGAAGCCCCACATGCCCAGCTTGTGACGCGATGAGTCATAGACCCTGCCCGATTTGCAAAAAGCCCCGGACGGCGGAATTTACGCCCTTCTGTTCAACACGCTGCCGCGACCGAGACCTCGCGCAATGGTTTGGTGATGGCTATGCCGTACCCGGTCCGCCAGCCGCACCTGAAGATATTGCGCAGGAAGAATAGCTGCGAAGTTTACAGTGGGGCCTTGCCAAGCGCGCCGCGCTTCGCCATAGGCCCGCTCTCATTCGTGCTTTGGACACTTCGATGATGTCCCGATGCCGATGAATGCCTGAGTAGCTCAGTGGTAGAGCAGACGATTGAAAATCGTCGTGTCGGTGGTTCGACTCCGCCCTCGGGCACCATTCTTTTTGTCGTCGCGGTGCGCCCCGGATCATGTGTCCGCGCACCTTGCCTCAGGAAGTTTGCTGCGCCACGTGGTTCCACGCGGCGGAAATCACCACCGAACCTTCGCCAACCGCACTGGCTACACGTTTGACGGACCCTCCGCGCACATCGCCAATCGCGAAAATACCTGGTGTTGATGTTTCATACGGCGTCGCCGCCCCAACCTGTTCGCCTGTCAGCACGAAGCCGCGCTCATCAAGCTCGGCATGGCCTTTGAGCCAATCGGTGTTGGGAGCAGCGCCAATCATGATGAAAAGCGCGTTCGTCTCCAATTGCTTGTCCCCATCCGGACCAGAAAGCGTGACTTGCGAAAGCCGATCATCGCCGCCCAGTGCAGCGACTTCAGTTCCGTATTGGATAGTGATCGCAGGATCGCTTTCTAAGCGGCGCGTAAGGTATTCTGACATGGATCGGGCCAGGCTATCCCCGCGCACCACAAGGTGCACATGCTCTGCGGTGCGGCTGAGGAACATGGCTGCTTGGCCTGCTGAATTGCCTCCGCCAACCACAACCGCTTCCCCGTTGCGGCAAAAGCGCGCTTCCATGTCGGTGGCTGCGTAGTAAATGCCAGCACCTTCGAAATCGGCCAGGCGATCAAGCGGTAGGCGGCGATATCGCACTCCAGTCGCGACCACGATAGCATGGGCACAGATTTTGTCCTCGTTATCATCCAGAGTGGCGCAAAAGCGGCCGTCATCTGTCTTACTCAGGGCGGTAACGCGGCGCGGCATTGCAAAACGCGTGCCGAACTTCATCGCTTGCATCTCGCCCCGATTAACAAGATCGGCTCCAGAAATGCCCGTGGGGAACCCCATGTAGTTCTCAATCCGGCTGGAGGTGCCCGCCTGCCCGCCAATTGCTGTATCTTCCACAAGCAGCGCGCAGAGCCCTTCCGCCCCAGCATAGACCGCAGCGGCAACGCCGCCCGGTCCGCCACCAACAATCAGCACGTCAAAGTCGCGGTTGGAGCTAATGTTGAGATCAAGGCCCAGCTTCTGCGCCACCTTACGCGGCGTTGGATCGGCCATAATCTCGCTGCCACCCAAGATCACCGAAGGCTTATGGTCGGACAAAGTGCCTAGCTCTAGCGCTTCCCCCTCAGGCGCATCAAGATCGTAACTTTCGTAAGGGATGCGATTGCGGCGCAGGAAACTCTCGATCCGTTGGATTGCAGCATCACGGTCCGCACCGATCAGCTTTACCGCTGAGTTTTGCTGCTCGAATTGTTTGAGACGCCGTGCCGCAAAAACCGAAATCACATGGTCCGAAAGCTCAGGCACGCGGCTCATCAGTTCCAGCATGGCCTCGCGCGGCGCTGCAATCACCTTGGTTTCGCTAACCGCGCGCATCGGCAAGAACCAGCTCCCCGCATTCAGGAAAGCAATCTCCCCCATAAATTGCGCCGGACCAAGCGAGGCTTCCTGCAAGCGTTCACCGGACCACGGATCGACGACTTCGATCTCGCCTTCGAGGACATAGATAAATTCATCCATCGGTTGGCCGACTTCTGCGACCATCTCGCCCTTTTCATATGTCCGTTCCGAACCGATGCTGCAGATCATCGCAACATGGCTGTCTGAGAGCGGAACGCGCTTCATGGTTTCAAGGTCGGCGGCGATCGTTTCCATGAATGGTCTCCCTGTAGCCATTCAATCGGCGCTATCGCTCGTTTTTACAAGGGAACAAGCGAAGTGGGGAGTCGCCGCTGGGCGAAGCTGAATGTGCTTGGAAAATGCTTTTGGCAGAGCGCGGTTGAGGTGACTTCCATGAAGTCACCTCAACTTAGCAATTTCAGCCACCGACATTGAAATTAGATAGCAGTTCGTAGGTGATGGATTCGTTGTTGGCTTCCACGACTCGAAGTCGTGCGCCTCGATATGCAATTATATCTGATTCGCTAAGATCGTATTCTGCGTCATTAGAGAAAGCTGGACGCGCCATTGATCCAGAAAACTCTCGGTAACTAATTCGAATGCGATCACCGACCCGACCGCTGTAGATAAGCGTTTGTTGAAAGTCGTTTGATGTCAAAAACCCCCGCTCGGTCATCTCGTATGGATACTCTGTATCACAGACTGGTTGGCTGATGCCATACGCGCCAACTGCAACGACGCAGGTTTCTTGCTTCTCGGTCGAAAACCTAATCCCCCTTGGCAGAGAACCACTTCCAGCGTCGAACAGGCCACCACCCATTGTTAAAGTGCCAATTTCCGGGTCCGGGCTGCTCAATTCGAAGCCTGTATAAATAAACTCATCCTCGGCGCCAGACATCCGGTAGAAGCCGGGCGAAAGTGTAAAAGCACCAATTTCATTCTCTTGGTACAGATAGACACCACGAGTTGTCGTGGAGGTACCCTGCTTGACCAGCTCCTCTCCGATGGAAACTGTGCGTACAGAGTTAAGTGCTGGAAAGCTGACTTGATTGCGTTCTGGCACATAGTTATTTTCGACGCTGGCGCACGCGGCCAAAGCGAAAATAGAAAGCAATCCGGCAATTTTATAGATTTTCATAAGAGCCCCTCCGTTTGTTGAGGTAGTTGTTCTACAACGAAACTCTGTATGCGCAACTCGTCAAACCACTGATTTTTATCTTAAGCAAAGACGCCATCTGGTAAACGGTGGATTGACCATATCAAATGCCGATACGCCCCGTTTTTGTTGCGTGCCCTGATATAGCCACCAATTGCCCTCCTCTGCACGCGAGTGTATAGGCTGGAACCAACCGCGCCCCGGCCCTTGCGAAGTGGATGCATCGCACGTGCCGGGGCGGTTTGTTTTTGTTGCGCTCACGCCAGTCTGCGGAGCGAAGATTGAAAGGCCTGCCCATGTCCCGCCGCCGCCAGATCTACGAAGGCAAGGCCAAGATCCTTTATGAAGGTCCGGAACCCGGCACCATCATCCAGTATTTCAAGGACGATGCCACCGCTTTCAACGCCGAAAAACGCGGTACGATCAATGGCAAGGGCGTGATCAACAATCGCATTAGCGAGCACGTTTTTACGCGACTGGCGCACATCGGCATTCCCACCCACTTCATTCGCCGTCTCAACATGCGCGAACAATTGGTGCGGCAGGTAGAAATTATTCCGTTGGAAGTCGTCGTGCGCAATATTGCGGCGGGCTCCATCGCCAAGCGCCTCGGCATCGAGGAAGGCGAAATGCTGCCGCATACGCTGATCGAATATTACCTGAAATCAGACGAATTGGGCGATCCGCTTGTCGCAGAGGAACACATCGCTTGTTTCAATTGGGCGAGCCACGAAGAGATGCAGGATATGGCCGCCATGGCCATTCGCATCAATGATTTCATGTGCGGAATGTTCGCCGCGATCGACATCAAACTGGTCGATTTCAAACTGGAATTCGGACGCATTTTCGATGGCGACTTCAGCCGCGTAATTCTGGCCGATGAAATCAGCCCGGACAATTGCCGCCTGTGGGACTTCAACACCGGCGAAAAGCTCGACAAGGATCGGTTCCGCCGCGATTTGGGCGGTGAGGAAGAGGCCTATCAAGAAGTCGCCCGCCGACTTGGCCTGCTGCAAAAAGTGGATGATGAAAAGCCGGGTGAAGTGCTCGACATGAGCGCGCATCGCTCCCGCTTGCGTCAGGCCCCGCCAAAACCAAAAAAATAACCGCAAATTAAGACGATAGTTTGCGATACGGGCCTTCGGCCTGTTGCACCGCGGACCTCAAGCATTACATTGCTTTGCAAGGCGTTGACGCGTGCCGATCAGGCATGTGCCCAGCAGCCAATATGTTTTGGACTTGAGAGGACTTCCCACATGACCATCCGACGCGTGCTTACCACCACGATTTCCAGCGCCACGCTCGCCTTTTCGCTTGCTCTTGCAGCTCCTGCTGCCGCGCAGGTCGGCCCAAGCGAAGGATGGGGCGTAGAAGCCACTGATGTGGAACCGGATAGCGGGATCACATACGGTCAGCTTTCCAATGGCATGAAATACGCCATTCGCCAGAACGATACGCCCGAAGGCGCTGCATCTTTCCGCCTGCACGTTGATTTCGGGTCTTTCGGTGAGGCGGAAAACGAGCAAGGTCTTGCTCACTTCATCGAACACATGGCCTTTAACGGCACAACAAATGTGCCAGAAGGTGAAATGATCCCGCTGCTGGAAAGGCTTGGTTTGGCCTTTGGTCCGGACACCAACGCCTACACCAGCTTTGAAGAAACCGTGTATATGCTCGATGTCCCCAATGCGACCGAATACGGGCTGGAAACCGCGCTCTTCCTGCTCCGCGAAACCGCCAGCGAGATTCAGTTTGCGCCCGAGGCCGTGGACCGTGAGCGCGAAATTCTCGTCAGCGAACGCCGCACCCGCGACAGTGCAGGTCTGCGCAATTTGCGCGACCTGTTCGACTTCCGCGTTCCCGATACGCGCATCGTCACGCGCTTCCCTATCGGGACCGACGAAATCCTGCGCGAAGCTCCGGCAGATCGCTTGCGGAACCTATATTACCGTTTCTATCGCCCGGAGAATGTGACTCTGGTTGCCGTTGGTGATTTCGATGTTGCCGAGATGGAATCCATGATCGAGGCGCGCTTCGGCAATTGGCAGGGCCGCGGCGAAGCAGGCGTAATTCCGCCGCTTGGCGATGTAGATTTCGGCCGCGAGGCAGCATTCGATACCTTTGTCGATCCGGCCATCAGCGAAGGCGTATCGATCTTCCAAGTCCGGCCCTACACTGATCCCGCCGACACGGTTGCCACGCGCACCGAAAGCCAGATTCGCAGCCTTGCCAACTCCATGTTGAGCCGTCGCATCACGCGCATCGCAAATCAGCCGGACAGCCCGATTCTTGGCGGCGGCGCCGGCTATTCTGACGATGAAGGCGTTGCCGACTATTCATCCATGAGCGTGAGCACGCGCGATGGTGAGTGGGAAGCGGGCCTTGGGATTGCAGAACAGGAACTGCGCCGGGCCTTGCAGTATGGCTTCACCCAGTCCGAGCTCGATTATCAGCTGACACAGATTGAGAGCGCGCTGCGCCGCGCGGTTGCGCAATCCGAAGCGCGATCCAATCGTCAGCTCGCCATGGCAGTGGTCAATGTAGCTGCAGAGAACGGCACGGTGACCGATCCGGCATGGCGTTACGAGTTCTTCCAGCAGATCCGCCCGCAATTGACTGTGGAAGCAGCCAATGCCGCCTTCACAGAGCTGTGGAGCCAAGGCGCTCCGCTGGTGCGTGTGACAGCGAAGGAACTAGAAGGCGGCGAGGAAGCCGTTGCAGCGTTATACAATGCCAGCACAGCACTGGCCGTCGCTGAACCAGAAGATGTGGCGGTCAGCGCGTTTGCCTATGATGATTGGGGCACACCGGGCACGGTGGTTGCGGACGACACGATCGATGATCTGGGCATTCGCACCGTCACCTTCGCCAACAATGTGCGCCTCAACATCAAGCAAACCGATTTCGAACCGGGCCGCGTGCGTTTCAGCGTAAACATGGATGGCGGCAGCTTCGCGCTGGACGGTATGAACTCAACTGCAGCAGGCATCTATCTGCAAATCGCATCGCAAGTTGGCGGCCTTGGCCAGCACAGCTTTGATGAAATTACAGAGCTGCTGGCAGGGCAACAGGTGGCCACCGGCATCGGCGCAGGAACCGATACCTTCAGTGCAAGCGGCGTTACCACGCCGGACGATTTGGCCATGCAGATGAAAGTCAGCGCGGCATATCTGACGGACCTTGGCCTGCGCCCGGAGGCGGACGCGCGGTTTGATGCTGTGATTGATGCGGTCTGGAACCAGCTCCTGTCGAACCCGGCACAGGTCTTTGGCCTACGCTCGGGAGAAATTGTGGTCGACAGCCCCTACACCGAATTCCCCACGCGCGAGCAGCTTGCTGCGGTCGACCGTGAGGCCCTGCGCGATGCCGTTATCGCCTCCGCAGCCAGCGGTGCGATCGAAATCGGTATCGTCGGCGATGTCGATCCAGATGCAGCTATTGCAGCGGTCGCACAAAGCTTTGGCGCTCTGTCCGAACGCAATGCGGAGTTTTCCGAATTCGCAGATAAAAGAGTGGTTACACTTCGCGATCTGTCGGGTGCTGAAATCAATGATTACACCCACACCGGGCAGGCTGATCAGGCATTGGTCGGCAGCATCTGGCGCACCCGCGATGACAGCGATTTCCGCGAGGATATGGGCCTTACCCTTCTGTCGGGCCTCGTCCGCCTGAAGGGACTTGAAACCTTGCGCGAGGAACTTGCCGCGACCTACAGCCCGTCTGTGTCGAACGCGACGAGTTCCGATTATGTCGGTGTCGGCTCGCTCAGCCTGTCTGCCGTGGTTGACCCGGCTCAGGCCGATGAAGTCCGCGCGATCATCACCCGCCTCGCCGATGAATTGAGTAGCGAAGCGGTGAGCGAGGACTTCTTGCTGCGTGCGCGTCAGCCGGTTCTGGAGAACATTCGTCAAGCCCGCGAAAACAACGGCTTCTGGCTGGGTGTGGCGTCTGACGCGCAGAGCGAGGCTGACCGTCTTGACCGGGTCCGCCAGCAAGTTGAAGTGCTGGAAAGCTGGACACCGGAGCAGTTGCGAGAGCTGGCAGAAACATATCTTTCGCCAGACCGCCGCGCCGATACGCGCGTGCTGTTTGCCGGAGATGATGCAGCGGGCGGGTAAAGCCTCGTCGTAAGGACTAACGAAAATGGCCGGGCATCACACCCGGCCATTTTCGTATGCGCCCATCCCTGTTCAGTTGAGCCAATCCTATTGCGCGGGGATAGCAACCGTGTGGATATGCAATTCGCCCTCCAGCGTCTTGTGGACCGGGCACTTGTCCGCAATTTCGATCAACCGCTCGCGCTGCGCGGGAGTAAGGTCGCCAGTCAGCTCTATCGAGCGATCAATCGCCTGAATCGGCACGCCGCTGTCTTCGCAATCTGTGCAATCCTTGTGATGATCGCGGCTGTGTTCCAGCTCAACCCGCACGCCTTCCAGCGGAAAACCTTTTCTGTCAGCATACATCTTGATCGTCATGCTGGTGCACGTACCCAGCGCAGCGAGCAGCAAATCATAAGGCGTGGGACCATGGTCAGACCCGCCGTAGCTTTCCGGCTCATCGGCGATAAAGCTATGTTTCGCCGTCCGTACCCATTGCGCGAATTTCCCGCCAGCCGTTGATACTTCAACCGCGCCAGCAAATGCCTCGCTCGGTTCCTCTGGCAATTCGGCCAGAAAAGGCGTGGCCCAAGCTGCGATCGTTTCCGCCGCATGTTCCGCAGCGCCCGGCACGGTCAGCAAGTGATCCGCGCCGTCCAGCGTGATGAAGCTTTTGGGATGCTTGGCAGCAGTGAAAATTTGGCGGGCATTGTCGATATCGACGACTGTGTCCTGCGGTGTGTGCATCACCAGCAGCGCACGGTTCAGCTTGGCAATGCGTTCTGCCTGAGGCTGGTCCCGCCCCTGCTCCAGAAATTCACGTGAGATACGGAATGTCCGGCCCGCGAGCGTGACATCACCTTCACCCTCGGCCTCGATCGTCTCAATAGCCTCACCAAAGTGTTCGAACACATGATCTGTCGTGAACGGTGCATTCAGTGTGACCACCCCGCGCGCCTGCGGGATATGCTCTGCTGCGGCAAGCACAGCAGCACCGCCCAGCGAATGGCCAATTAGCAGAACCGGCGGCAAACCTCGCGCATCAAGAGCCTGCGCTCCAGCCACCAGATCTTCCACGTTGCTGGTAAAGCCGGCGTTGGCGAAATCGCCATCGCTGCCGCCAAGCCCGGTGAAATCGAACCGCAGCACAGCCAATCCCTTCGCCGCCAGAGCCGATGCCACCCGCGTGGCCGCGTGGCTTTGTTTTGTGCAGGTGAAGCAATGGGCAAACAGCACCGCACCGCGCGGTTTTGCGTAGAGCGGCAATTCCAGCCGCCCATCAAGCGTTTGCCCATCTTTGCCGGTGAAGGAAAATTTCTCTGTCGCGATCATGTGTGCAGTCCTTTCGTGCCACCACTATATCGTTTGAAATGGGGGAACGGTTTCAGCCCCTCTTGCGAGTAGCGCGGCCAGTTGTCATAGGCACGCGCATACTGACACCGCGTCCGAAAGGCCATCAGACATGAAAATCCGCATCCATGTTTCACTCAAGCCCGGCGTGCTCGACCCGCAAGGCCGCGCGGTCCATCATTCCTTGGAAGGTCTTGGCTTTGCCGGAGTGGACGATGTGCGCATTGGCCGCCTGATAGAACTGGACGTGGCTGACTCCACCAGTGACGCGGCCCTGAACGACATGTGCGAGAAGTTGCTCGCGAACACAGTCATTGAAAACTACCGGATCGAAAAGGTCGCGGCATGAAAACTGCTGTCGTCACTTTCCCCGGCTCCAATTGCGACCGGGACATGTGGACCGCTTTGCGCGATGTCTCCGGGCGGGACCCCCTAAAGCTGTGGCATGGCGACGTGGAATTGCCAGAAGGCCTTGAATTTATCGCTCTGCCTGGCGGCTTTTCCTATGGTGATTATCTGCGCAGCGGAGCGATGGCCGCCAACAGCCCGATCATGCGCTCTATCGTCGCAGCAGCAAATCGCGGCGTTCCGATTCTGGGTGTTTGTAACGGCTTTCAGGTCTTGACCGAGGCAGGCCTTTTGCCCGGTGCGTTAATGCGCAATGCGGGTCAGACCTTCATTTGCCGAACGGTCGCACTAAAAGTCGAAAACACGCAAACCATGTTCACAAGTAGCTATGCTGCAGATGAAGAGATTCATATTCCAGTTGCCCACCATGATGGCAATTACTTCGCCGACGAAGACACGCTGGACCGGTTGGAAGGCGAAGGGCGAATTGCTTTCCGCTACACCGAAGGCTGCAACGGATCGCGGCGTGATATCGCTGGTATCATCAATGCGGCTGGAAATGTGCTTGGCATGATGCCTCACCCCGAACGCGCCGTTGAAGATGACCACGGTGGGTGCGACGGCAGGCGCTTGTTCGAAAGTGCACTGGCAGAACTGGTTTAGGTTTCCTGCACTCCGATTGTCGTCAGAGCGATAGGCTAATCATGCAGCGTTGCGGCGCTTGACGACCAGTGAGTGGGCCTCTGTCGCGCTCATCGGACGACCAAAGTAGTAGCCCTGTATCTTGGTGCAGCCCAAATTGCGGATCAGGGCTGCCTGCTCGGCCGTTTCAACGCCCTCTGCGGTAGTCGACATATCAAGGCTCTGCGCCATCGCCACCACGGCCCTGATAATCGCGAGGCTTTCCGGACTGTCTTCGACAGCGCCCTGAACGAAGCTACGGTCCACCTTGATGGTGGAGAAACGCAAATTGCGCAGATAGCCGAGCGAGGAATAGCCCGTGCCAAAGTCATCCAGCGCAACTGAGCAGCCAAGTGCAAGAATTTCTTCCAGCGTCTGATGCGCTGTCTTCGCATCACGCAAGAAGACGCTTTCGGTCACTTCCACTTCCAACCGGTGCGCAGGCAGGCCGGTTTCGGCAAGCGCTGTCACGATGGTGGCCGGGAAGTTTGGCTCAAGCAATTGTTCGCCCGACACGTTGACTGCAACCTTGATATCTTCAGGCCAGCGCGTCGCTTGGCGGCAGGCTTCGTGCAGGACCCACTTGCCAATCGGAATGATAAGCCGCGTATCTTCTGCCAGCGGAATAAACTTTGCCGGGCTGACAAAACCATGTTCTTTGCTGTTCCAGCGCAGCAGCGCTTCAAAGCTTACAACGCCTTCGCTCTTGGCATTCACAACCGGTTGGAAGTTCAGGCTCATTTCGCCTTCGGAAATCGCATTGCGCAGGGATAACTCCAAAGTGCGGCGCTCTTCCGCGTCTGCGTGAAGCGAAGGCTCATAGGTGTAGTGCACGCCGCCGCCGTCGTCCTTGGAACGATAGAGAGCGAGATCGGCGTTTCGCATAAGTGTTTCTACCGTCTGTCCGTCGCGCGGACCGATGGCAGAACCAACACTTGCACCAATGAATAACGTGTGATTATCGACCAGATACGGCTGGGACAGGTGTTCAATAATCATCTCGGCAATACGATCGACGCGCGTATGGTCAGTCGCATCGCGGATCACCACCGCGAATTCATCGCCGCCAAGCCGTCCGCATTGCTCATTATCAGTACAAACCTCGTTGAGACGCCCGGCGACCTTTGTCAGCAGACGGTCACCGACGAGGTGGCCAAGCGAGTCATTGACCTGTTTGAACCGGTCTAGATCGATCATCAGGAATGCGCAGCGCGTGCGCCATTGATCAGAGAACCGCATCGCCTCGCCCAAAGCTTCTGTCAGCATCAGTCGGTTCGGCAGGCCTGTCAGCGTGTCATACCGGGCAAGGTAAGCGATCTTTTGGTCGCGGTCGCGTTGTTCCGTCACATCAGAGCCAACGCCGCGGAAACCGATATAATTGCCCGACGCATCGCGCATCGGCGTTCCGGAAAGCTCCCACCAGCGGCGCTGTTCGCCCAATTGAACTTGAACCAACAGGTTGGAGAAGCTCTCGCGCCGCTTGAGCCTTTCTGCCAGATCATGCAGACTGCGCGGCACATCACCCGTTTCAAATGTCTTGCCCGCAATCAGCCGGATAAAGCGCGCGCCTTCGACATCAGCAGGCTCTCGGCCCAAGGCATAAGCAAAACGCGGACTTACGGAACGCAAGGCGCGATTGTTATCAACCTGCCACAGCCAATCCGATTCCTTTTCCTCAAATTCGCGCAGCAGCAAGGAAACAACCTCGTCCTTCTCGGCAACGCCGGCCTCGGCAATGCGCGCTGAAAGATATGTCCGCGCTGAATTGAGAGCACCAGCAACGATCACCACAATGAACGCCAGGCTGGAAACTGCGAAAAGATAATCGCCGGAAATCACGAATGCAGCAGCACCAGCAACACCCACGACAAGGTCAAAAACGATGGTCGCAACAGGAGCAGAGCTTGATGTCGCTGCGCTGCCAGCCACCAACATCGCGGCCAACGTCCACAGCCCAAAGTGCTGTGCATCGTTCCCGTAAGGCACGAAGAACAGAAGCGCCACGACCCAAGGCACCGCGCATATCGCAACTGCCGCGGCTTGTCGGCGGAATTCTTCTTCGACCATGGTGCGTTTTTCGACGTCGATAAACGTACGATCCACCCGCCCCACATTGGCAACACCGCCCACGACAAACAGCAGCCATAAGCCGAGAATCCAAGCTGGCAATGTACCAACAAACAGCGAAACCGCCATGATCGCGGCAAGGCCATGCGCTGCAAGACGGATGCGGGAAGCCTTGTGAAGTTCCGAATATTGCAGTGCGCGCAATCGTGCCCAGTCGCCCTCGTTAGGGTCGCGCAATCCGATAACTTGTAACGCGCTCAATTTGAGCGGCAATCTCGGGAGGCCAGTAGGGTTCTTGCTCACCCATGTGCCATACGCCCCGAATGGTTATTGGGCGGTAAAGGAATCCTCGATTCTGTCAGATAGCGCGCAGGATCACTCAACCGTGACAGATTTTGCAAGATTGCGCGGCTGATCGACATCCGTGCCTTTGGCAACGGCCACGTGGTAAGCCAGCAATTGCACCGGCACCGCATAGACCAACGGCGCGATCAACGGATGGACTTTGGGCATTTCAATCGTCGCAATGCAATCCTCACCCGCCTGGGCGATGCCTTCGGCGTCAGAAATCAGCACCACTTGTCCGCCGCGAGCCTGCACTTCCTGCATGTTTGACACGGTTTTTTCGAACAACGGACCTGATGGTGCGAGCACGATGACGGGCACATCTTCATCGATCAGAGCGATAGGTCCATGTTTCATTTCACCCGCAGCATAGCCTTCGGCATGGATATAGCTGATTTCTTTGAGCTTTAATGCGCCTTCCAAGGCCAGCGGGAAGTCGGCTCCACGGCCCAAGTAAAGCACATCACGAGCAGGTGCGATAAGGTGCGCCATGCTGGCAATATCATCATCGTGATCAAGCGCGGCGTTCAGACAAGCAGGCGCTTCCAGCAAATGCTCGACAATCTCAGCTTCTTCTTTACGTGACAAACGGCCCTTCTTGACCGCGAAGTGCGCAGCAAGAGCGGCAAGCACCGCAAGCTGACAAGTGAACGCCTTGGTTGATGCCACGCCGATTTCAGGCCCGGCATGGGTCGGCAGCAGCAAGTCCGCCTCGCGCGCCATGGAACTGGTCGGCACATTGACCACAGCAGCAATGACCTGGCCTTGCTCTTTGCAATGGCGCAGTGCTGCCAACGTATCCGCTGTCTCACCGCTTTGACTGATGAACAGTGCCAATCCGCCGTCGGGAAGCACTGGTTCGCGGTAACGAAACTCGCTGGCAAAATCGATATCCACGGGAACGCGCGCAAATTGCTCAAACCAATATTTCGCAACCATTCCAGCATAATAGGACGTGCCGCAGGCAACCAGCGTGATGCGGTCGATTTTGGAAATATCAAAGTCAATCTGCGGCAGAGCGACTTGCTGTTCCACCGGACGCAGATAGGACCGCAGCGTTTGCGCAACCACAGTGGGCTGTTCAAAAATCTCTTTCTGCATGAAGTGGCGATAATTGCCCTTCTCAATTGCGACGGCAGAGGCGCCAGAGGCTTGCACTTCACGCGTCACCTCATTGCCTTCGACATCTCGAATGACTGCAGTGTCGCGGGTGATCGTTACCCAATCCCCTTCTTCAAGGTAACAGATCTGCTGCGTGAGCGGCGCCAACGCGAGCGCATCTGATCCAAGATACATCTCGCCTTCGCCGTGGCCGACTACCAGCGGCGAACCCAGCCGTGCACCGATGAGCAGATCGGGAAAATCGCGGAAAGCAATCGCCAGCGCAAAGGCACCGCGCAGGCGCGGGAGTACCGTTTGCACCGCCTCTTCGGGTGAATGACCTGCTTCAATCTCCCGGCTGATCAGGTGGACGACAGTTTCGGTATCGGTGTCGCTTTCAAAAGTGCGACCATCATTGCGCAATTCATCGCGCAAATCCTTGAAATTCTCGATGATGCCATTGTGCACAAGCGCAACCCGCTCAGTCGCATGAGGATGGGCATTCTTTTCAATCGGCGCGCCATGCGTCGCCCAGCGTGTGTGGGCGATACCGGTTTCGCCAATTGCCGGGTTTCCGGCCAGCTCTTCAACCAGATTGTTGAGCTTGCCTTCCGCCCTGCGGCGGATCATCTCGCCGCCGTTCAGCGTGCAAACACCGGCGCTATCATAGCCGCGATATTCCATTCGTTTGAGGCCATCAACGAGCCGCGTTGCGACATCATTCTTGCCAACAATTCCGATAATTCCGCACATAATTCAGATCCTTGCCGCGTCAGTGCGGAAAATTGGTATCGACAAACAAATGGGTAAAGTTGACAGGATGCGGCGCTTCGCCGGTTTCCTGCCTGAACTTGATAGAACCCTTTTCCCACGCTTCCTTGATGGCTGCGTCAACGCCTTCAGGAAACTCCATCCGCTGGGCCACGATTTCGCGCCAGCTGCCTTGTGCGCCAAACACATCCCGGAAATAGGGCTCCGCCTCAACCAGCCACTTTTCAGTAGGCTCATCAAGATGGCCGATTGCTGACAGAACGAAGCTGTCCAGCAATTTCAAAAACGGCTTGCCTTCGTAACGGTCGCTCACTTTTCCGCCTCGGCCTTCTTTTTCTTCTTCATCGCGTCATGGAACCGGTCAGCCCAGCCGGGTTTCACAAGCTGTTCAGCGCGGACCATGCGCAAGGCTCCTGCGCTGACATCACGGCTGACGGCGCTGCCTGCCGCAACAATCGCATCCGCGCCGATAGTGATCGGTGCGATCAGCGCGCTGTTCGATCCGATAAAGGCGCGCTCTCCAATCACGGTCTGATGTTTGAAATAGCCGTCGTAATTGCAGGTTATCGTGCCCGCGCCGATATTGGCGCCCGCACCAATCGTTGCATCGCCCAGATAGGTGAGATGGCTGGCCTTCGCGCCTTCGCCCAAGGTTGCCTTTTTGATTTCGACGAAATTGCCGACCTTGCTGCCCGTTTGCAGAACCGCGCCGGGCCGCAGGCGGGCATAGGGGCCGACTTCGACGTCCTCACCCACATCTGCGCCTTCAAGATGGCTGAACGCCTTGATATGCGCGCCCGATGCAACGGTTACGCCGGGGCCAAACACCACGTTGGGCTCGATCACGACATCGGCTGCGAGCTGCGTATCCCAGCTGAAAAATACGGTCCCTGGCGCGCGCAAGGTGACGCCGGCGACCATCGCTTCTTCACGTTTGAAGTCCTGCCACTGCGCTTCGGCGGTGGCGAGTTCGGCGCGGCTGTTGATCCCTGTGACTTCGGCAGGCTGCGGCGTATTGACCACCGCGCAGGTCTGACCATCAGCGATGGCGATATTCACGATGTCGGGAAGATAATACTCATCCTGTGCATTGTCGTTCTGAACGCGGGCAAGCAGCGCGAAGAGATTCTCTGCACGAGCCGCCAGCAATCCTGAATTGCACTGGGTACAGGCACGCTCGTCCTCGCTGGCATCCTTCCACTCGACCATTTTGGCGATCTTGCCATCCTTGGAAATCACCCGGCCATAACGCAGCGGATCATGCGGCTCAAAACCGAGCACGACCGATGCCGGCGTGTCGTCGGCGTTCAGCCGGTCGATCATCGCTTGCATGGTGGCGGTCGAAACAAAGGGTACATCGCCATAAAGAACCAGCACATCGCCGGTGAATCCAGCCAGGGCTTCCTCTGCCTGCTGCACAGCGTGGCCGGTGCCGAGCTGAGGTTCCTGAACCGCAAAGGCGCAGCGCTCGCCCAGTCGATCATGCAATTGCTCGCGCGCTTCGCCAACAATGGTGACAAGCCGTTCCGGCCCCAGTGCTTCCACACTGGCCATCAAATGCTCGATCATCGGCCTGCCGCCAACTTCGTGCAGCACTTTGTGCCGATTGCTCTTCATCCGCGTGCCTTTTCCGGCGGCAAGAATGATAGCTGCTATAGGTCTGGTTTCGCTCATGTAGCGGGCCATGCCACCAAATCATTGCGGATTCCATACGGCAGTCTATCTGCGCAGCCTAGATGGCCAATTTTCCCTTTGATATCGTCCTGTTCGACCTTGATGGCACGCTGGTGGATTCCGCCCGCGACCTGTGCCCGGCGGTCAACCATGCACTGAAGCTGATCGGACGCGGTCCGGTTAATGAAAGCGCCACGAGGGGGATGATCGGAGGCGGAGCAGGAATGATGCTGACCCGCGCTCTGGAAGCGACCGGGGGCATGGTTGCCGATGATGAGTACGAGAGCTTGTCGCAATCCCTTTTGACCCATTATTGGGCGCACCTCGCGGACAATACCGTGCCCTACCCCGGCTGCATCGCTGCATTGGAACAGCTCACAGCGCTGGGTTGCACATTGGCGGTTTGCACCAACAAATCAGAAGGGCCAGCCCGCGAATTGCTCGAAGCGCTGGGGATGACACACCATTTCAGCGCTATCTACGGCGGAGATACCCTGGGCCGCGAACGGGCAAAGCCGCTGCCCGATATGCTTCACGCTGCGATTGCCGACTGCGGCGGCGGACGCGCTGTCATGGTCGGGGACACGACCTTCGATGTCGGTGCCGGCAAAGCCGCATGCATACCGGCGCTCACTGTCGGTTTTGGCTATAATGACGTGCCGGTCAGTGAATTGGGCGGCGATGCCAATATCGACCATTTCGATAAACTGGTGCCCGCGCTTACCGCGCTGGCCTGACCGGGTGTATTGACTTAACAACACAGCAGCCTATCCTCTTCTGCGGGACATCCCACAGGGGGAAATGGAAATGTATAGCGAACAGGACCTGCGCGATGCCGTAGCTGGCGGCGCGATCAGCGCGGAGGCCGCGGCGGCTCTGCGCGGGCATGTCGCCCAAACGCGCAAAATGCCGACAACAGACGAAGAAAACTTTCGCCTGATCAACAGTTTCAACGATATCTTTGTTACCATTGCTGCGGTTTTGCTGCTGGTCGCGATGGCAGGCATCGGCAATTCCATGGCGGCAGGACTTGCAGGCTTTCTGGTCGCAGGGGCCGCATGGTTCATGGCTGAATTCTTCACCAAGCGCCGCCGCATGGCTTTGCCTTCCATCATCCTGATGCTGGCTTTTGTAGGCGGCGTAATCGCAGCGCCGATTGAAATGCTGGGCGAAACGAACGCAGATCAGAACGAGCGCCTGCTTGTCGCGTTGGTTGGCGCCAGCTTTGTGGCGGGTGCAATTGGAGCATATCTGCACTGGAAGCGGTTTATGGTGCCAATTACCATCGCCGCCCTGAGCGCGACTGTTGCCGCATCTGCAATTGCGCTGATAGTCACTGCAATCGGCCCTGAAAGCATCGGAAACCCGGAACAGCTGGTGCTGTCATTGGTGTTCATCGCTGGCCTTGCCATTTTCGCCTTCGCCATGCGCTGGGATATGAGCGATCGTGCGCGCGAAACCCGCCGCAGTGATGTTGCCTTCTGGCTGCATCTGCTGGCCGCACCGATAATTGCCCATCCGCTGTTCCATTGGCTGGGCATAACGGACGGCAGCATGGTCGGCATTGGCGGCGCATTTGTCGTCTTGGCAGTCTATCTCGCTTTCGGACTGGTAGCTCTCGCGATTGATCGGCGCGCTCTGCTCGTGTCCGCTCTCGCCTATGTGCTGTTTGCTCTGGTAGAACTGTTCGGAGAATTCGGCATGGTTGAGCTGTCGGTCGCGCTCACCGCATTGGTGATTGGCTCTGCACTGCTAATGCTCAGCGCGTTCTGGCCCACCATACGTGGAGCGGTGGTTGAGAAACTGCCCGGCACCATGCAGGCGCGCCTGCCGATTGCCGGTGTAATTGCACAAGCCGTCTAGGACTTCTCAACGGGAAGAGAGAAAAGCCTGCAGGCCTTTGCCTCGCGGGCTTTTCTACGCGTCTACAGCTTTGACCAACCGCCGCTCAACAGGGGCAAGCACACCCGCCAGATCATGACCGCGTTTCAACACTTGGCCTTGTTCACCAAATAGCGTCCACATGCCTTGCTTGTTGCGAAGGGCGGGCCGTTTCTCGAGCCGCATCTGCGGTACTTCCGTGGCCCGGCGGAAGGCTGCGAAAGTGGCGCAATCGCGGCTGAAGTCCATGGCATAATCACGCCACTCGCCCGCCGCGACCATGCGTCCGTAGAGATCGAGGATACGATTGAGTTCCTGCCGCTCGAACCCGACTTGAGAAGCAGCAGAATTGCCGGGAAAGGGCACGACATTGGGTCCAGCAGGCAGGCCCCGCATCAGCTTTCGGCACCGCTCTTGCGGCCAGAAAACAGGTCGGTTTCGCTGCCGTCCGGTAGCGTCTGCGGGGCTGGCAAAGCCTCACGCAAAGCCTTCACTTGTTCAGTAAGCGCAGCGATCTGATCTTCCATCTCTTGCAAGTGTTCAACGGGCTCAGGCTCACATGGGTCATCGCACGGAGTGCCGTAGGGAATGAATTCCTTCATCCAATCCTCGGCTGGCATCAAGGTAGAACGCGCCTTCAGGCCAATCATTGTTGCGCCTTCCGCCACATCATCCGTCACCACGGCATTAGCCCCGACGCGCGCGCGCTCACCAACGGTGATTGGTCCGATAATCTGTGCACCCGAACCAATGATGACATTGTCACACAATGTTGGGTGTCGCTTGCCGCCTTCGCCGTTGGTGGGATTGGTGCCGCCCAGTGTGACGCACTGATAGATCGTAACGTTATTGCCGATTTCAGCGGTTTCCCCGATGACGGTGAAGCCATGATCGATGAAGAAATTCTCGCCAATTTTGGCGCCGGGGTGAATATCAATCGCGGTAAGGAAACGGCTGAAATGGTTTACGAAGCGCGCGAGAAGATACATGTCCGCTTCAAACAGCCAATGCGCGACCTTGTGCAACCCCAACGCCAATACGCCGGGATACAGCAAGATTTCCCAGCGCGAGCGGGGCGCCGGGTCCCGTGCGTGGACAGAGTCCAGATAGCTGATCAGCCGTTCGAACATCGTGAGATCAGTTTCCCATTAAAACCCGCTCAAAGCAAGCGGGGCTCATCCGGGCCGTGCACCGCTTCAAGCGCAGCCCGCCAAATTCCCTGCGTAGGTGGGGCTTTTCGCTCCAGAGACAAGCGATCAACAGCCGCAACAAGTTTTTCTATATCCGCATAAGAACGGTTGGCGCGCGGGATCATGTAATTGGCCGCATCGGTTGGCAGCGGCAATCCGCGCTCCTCAGCCAAAGACAGCAGCAAGTCGCGCGCCATGTCATCATCCGGCTGACCGATTTCCAGTTGCAGCGAACCGCCAAGCCGGGAGCGCAAATCTGCAAGCGTAATGTTCCAAGGTGGCTCTCCACCAACGATCAGCAAAGCCGTGCCGTTTTCCTGCGCGCGGTTCCAGCGGTGAAAGACCACGTCTTCATCCATGATCTGGGCATCATCAAGCGCCTCGCCAGCTCCGCTTTCCACAAACCAGCGCGCGAATAATGATTTGCCGGAGCGCGGCGGGCCAGTGAGCACTGCTGTACGAAAGGGCCAGCGTTCGGGCGCGGCGATGGCTTCCGCGACATGCGCGTTGCCCACGCCCACAGCGATGCGCGCGGGACCTTGGCCAGCCTTTAAAGGAAGGGCGATCTGCTCCAACGGGGCGCTCCTGCCAGCGCTAGCGCGAAATGCCGAGCGCGTTCGACCCTTCATTCACTGCCCAGCCGCGCGAACGCAAGGCCCCGGCCAATGCGGAAAGCTCGCCTGTATACGTTACGCTCAATACCGATGCCCCGCCGATGGCGGTGGAAGTAACGGATACACCGCCGACACCCGGTGTGCCGCGCAGCAAAGATAGCGCCGTGTCGAAAGATGCCGCATCGGGCGTGGCGACTTGAACAGCAAAAGTTGCGGTCGTCGCGGGTGCCGCAGTCGGCTCCGGCTCTGGTTCGCTCGCGCTATCGCTATCATCGTCAGACGGCTCGCTCGACCTTGTTATAGCGGCGCGCTCTTCTTGATCTGCCCGCCGTGATTCATCCAGCAATGCCCGCAGGGCTGGACTGATCTCAATATTGTCGAGCGACAATGTCGGATCGGGGCGAAGACGTCCGGAAGCAAGGGCAGCGGAATAAATTCCGTCAAACCGTTCCACAGCGCGGTTCAGCATGGCAGGCAGTTCCGCAGAATTGGGAGCACGCAGGGTGAATTCATCAAGATAGCGATTGTCCGGGCCATACCGCGCAGTGAAGCGCCCCTCTACTGGGCCGCCCGGATAATCCCATGTCAGATTCGCGATTGGAACCAGCACGTCGGCAGAGCCAAACTGATCGAGAATATTGTTCCACCATGCACGGCTGCGGCGGCCTGTCTGGCCATAAGTCAGCAACAGCGATTCGCCGCCCGCGCCTGAAGGCCGGACATAATCAATCGCGCTCGATCCGAATTGGTATTGCGCCCATGCCGCTTGCCACGGGTTGCGCACTTCAAACATTGTCTGTGTGCCGCCAGAAATCAACGTGGGCAGCGTCAGCATGGGAGCAGAGCGAGCACGCCTGCCGCTGGAGCCCAGCAATGATCCGGCCCGCTGGCGATCAAAAATAACGCCAAGCCGAGCCACATAACGGCGCGGACCGATGTTTTCTTCTTCCACAACAATGGCAGCTACCAGCGAATCGAGCCGCGCATCGGCTATGGCCGGGCCGCCAAGCTCTGTCCAAGCCAGTCGCTGCGCTTCTTTCCAGCCGTTGGTCCGCGCATCTTCCGGATTGTCACCAGTGGCGTTCACCTCGATCCCGTTCACGCTGATATCCGTGCTGCTGGCCACGGGCGCAATCCCGCGATTCCCGGCGACTTGTGCCGTCAGCGAAGCGGCAGCGATCAGGCAAAGCGTGGCAATAGCCATCGCCCCGATCAGGGCCGGGATGTGCTTTGCCGATAGGCGAGAAGGGAGAGAAAGTGTGCTCATGGGGGAAATCGAGTGCCTTTTGCCCAAAGGCGAGTGGAAATCCAAGCCCGAAAGACTATGGCATGTGCCATGAGCTCCAACACACCCTCTTATACCTATGAGCAAGCCGGGGTTTCAATCGATGCGGGCAACAGGCTCGTCAAGGCGATTGGACCGCTGGTCAAGGCAACGATGCGCCCTGGCGCAGATGGCGAAATCGGCGGCTTCGGCGGCTTTTTCGATCCTAAGGCAGCAGGATATAAAGATCCGCTGCTGGTGGCTGGAAACGATGGCGTTGGCACGAAGCTGAAACTCGCTATCGACAATGACAAGCACGATACAGTCGGCATTGATCTGGTGGCCATGTGCGTGAACGATCTGATCGTTCAGGGCGCTGAACCGCTGTTCTTCCTGGATTATTTCGCCACGGGGAAGCTGGACAATGGTGTCGCCGAACGCGTCATCGCCGGTATTGCAGAGGGTTGCCGCGAAGCAGGCTGCGCGCTGATTGGCGGCGAGACCGCAGAAATGCCGGGAATGTATGGACCGGGTGATTACGACCTTGCGGGCTTTTGCGTTGGCGCGGTCGAACGCGGTGAACAGCTGACTGGCGACAAGGTTGCACCAGGCCATGTGCTGCTGGGCCTTGCCAGTTCCGGCGTGCATTCCAACGGCTATTCACTGGTAAGGCGTCTGGCGGCAGACAAAGGCTGGAAACTCGACCGCCCTGCCCTGTTCGATCAGGATCAACTGCTGATCGACGCGCTGATCGCGCCCACGCGAATCTATGTCAAAAGCCTGCTGCCAGTGGTCCGCGCAGGCCAGATCGACGCGCTGGCCCATATTACTGGCGGCGGATTGCTGGAAAATCTGCCCCGCGTTCTGCCCGAAGGCGCACGCGCAATGGTTGATGCAGGGTATCGTGGTGCAGAGCAAATCGTAGTGCTGTCATCAGGGTTTAAAGACATCATTACACAACAACACCCTACGCTCGAATCAAAAATTATTACACGTCTCAACGGAG
>ENA-ORXU01001281-ORXU01001281.1-marine-metagenome-genome-assembly--contig:-NODE-1281-length-21772-cov-2.989260_pt1 | contig 21772 bp, 18 predicted proteins | sample MGYA00237869_ERZ511484 | MGnify/ENA metagenome assembly ERZ511484
GCAGGCAATTGCCCGATGCGCCTATCGTCTATGCAGCGGATCACGCGTTCCTTCCCTATGGGGACAAATCGGAAGCCGAGATCGCAGCTCGCGTTCCCGCGCTGCTTGGCCGATTGGTGGAACGATACAAGCCGCGCCTGGTGGTGATAGCGTGCAATACCGCCTGCACGATTGCGCTGCCCCATGTGCGCGGCGCGATTGATGTGCCGGTTGTCGGCACGGTTCCCGCGATCAAGCCTGCCGCCGAACACAGCGTAAGCAAGGTTATCGGGTTGCTGGGAACCGAAGCAACAGTGCGGCAAGCCTATGTCGATCAACTGCATTGGGATCATGCAGCGGATTGCACATTGCTGCGCCATGCCGCGCCCACTCTGGTTCTGGCGGCCGAGGCCAAACTGCGCGGAGAGGCTGTTGATCCTGCGATATTCGCCAGCGCAGTCGCGGGGATAATGCGCCAGCCCGGCGGCGACCGTATCGATCAGATCGTGCTTGGCTGCACGCATTTCCCCTTGCTGCGCGATGAGCTGTCTTTGGCTGCGGGCAGCAATGTGCAGTTTACCGACGGCGCGGCCGGGATAGCAAGGCGGGTCGGCGTGCTGACCCGCGGGCAACACTGGCCAAGCGATGCAGCTGCGGGCATATTCGTAACCACTGGCGCGTTAACTGATGCGAAGGCATATCGGCAGGCGTTGACGCAGCACGACCTGACTAAATTGCAGAAGCTGTAATCCGCCGTACGCCCGTTGATGCAATTCGCCGATAGCCCTATGCAACATGTTGAGGGTGGATTTATACGAAAAGTGGCGGTATCACGTCGCCCGAATGCATACAGTACGACCACCAAAACGGGGTGCGGGAATGAATTACGACGCGGTATTTGACAAGGCGATAGACCGGCTGCACGCAGAAGGCCGTTACCGCGTCTTTATTGATATTCTGCGGAATAAAGGCAAATTCCCCAACGCCCGCTGCTTCGCGGGACATAACGGCCCGAAGCCGATTTCGGTCTGGTGTTCAAATGATTATCTGTGCATGGGCCAACATCCCAAAGTCATCGCCGCGATGGAAGATGCGTTGCATGATGTCGGCGCAGGTTCAGGCGGAACGCGCAACATTGGCGGCAACACGCATTTTCATATCGAGCTTGAAGAAGAGTTGGCCGATCTGCATGGAAAAGGCGGCGCTCTGCTGTTCACGTCAGGCTATGTTTCCAATGATGCCACGCTGTCAACGCTCGCCAAAATACTTCCCGGCTGCATAATTTATTCCGATGAGTTGAACCATGCTTCGATGATTGCGGGCATCCGCAATTCGGGGTGTGAGAAACGGGTTTTCCGGCACAATGATCTGGCGCAGCTGGAAGAGATGCTGGCTGCAGATGATCCCGAAGTTCCCAAGTTAATCGCGTTTGAAAGCGTGTATTCCATGAATGGTTCGGTATCGCCGATATCCGAACTGTGCGATCTGGCGGATAAATATAACGCGCTCACCTATTGCGATGAAGTGCATGCGGTGGGCATGTATGGCCCCCGCGGTGGCGGGATTACGGAACGCGACGGCGTGGCTGACCGGGTGACGATTATCGAAGGCACGCTTGGCAAGGCGTTTGGCGTGATGGGCGGCTATATCGCTGCGGACGACCGGATCATCGATGTCATCCGTTCCTACGCTCCGGGATTTATTTTTACGACATCGCTGTCGCCGGTGCTGGTCGCGGGCGTGCTTGCATCGGTGCGCCACCTGAAATCGTCATCGGTGGAACGCGATGCGCAGCAGACGAACGCGGCGCGGCTGAAAGAATTGTTCACCAACGCCGGGCTGCCATTGATGGACGGCGAAACGCATATTGTGCCGCTGCTCGTCGGTGATCCGGTGAAGACCAAACAGGTGAGCGATATCCTGCTCGCCGAATATGGAATTTATGTGCAGCCGATCAATTATCCTACCGTGCCGCGCGGAACGGAGCGGTTGCGCTTTACGCCCGGCCCGAACCATGATGAGGATATGATGCAGGAGCTCACCGGCGCGCTGATCGAGATTTTCGACAGGATCGATCTGCAGCTTGCCAAAGCCGCCTGAATATCGCGCCGCGCTCTTGATGCGGGGTTGCCGCTGTCCTAAGCTGGCATCACTACATTGAATAAAGGGCGGGCATGCATAAAGTTTTGGTAATCGGCGCAGGCGGAGTGAGTTCGGTCGCTGTGCACAAGATGGCGGCGAACCGCGATATATTCGGCGAAATATCTTTGGCGAGCCGAACGATTGCCAAATGCGAAGCCATCGCAGCATCGGTAAAACAGCGTCATGACGCCCATATCGCGGTGCACCAGATTGATGCAGAGGATGTCCCTGCCCTGACCCAACTGATAGAGCAGATCGAACCTGAACTGGTGGTCAATCTCGCGCTCCCTTATCAGGATCTCACCATCATGGATGCCTGTCTGGCGGCAGGGGTCAGCTATCTGGACACCGCGAATTACGAACCGAAAGATGTCGCGAAATTCGAATATCATTGGCAATGGGCTTATCATGACCGGTTCAAAAATGCCGGACTGATGGCGTTGCTTGGTTCAGGTTTCGATCCCGGTGCCACCAGCGTTTTTGCCAGCTATCTGAAGAAACATTATTTCAGCCAGATCGGCACGCTCGATATTCTGGATTGTAACGGCGGCGATCATGGGCAGGCCTTTGCAACCAATTTCAATCCCGAAATAAATATCCGTGAAATTACCGCCCCTGCCCGCCATTGGAAAGATGGCGAATGGATTGAAACCCCCGCGATGTCGATCAGCCAGAAATTCGATTTCGAAGGCGTCGGCGAAAAGACAATGTATCTGATGTATCATGAGGAGATCGAAAGCCTGAAAACGCACATGCCCGATATCGGCCGGATACGTTTCTGGATGACGTTCGGCGATGAGTATATCAAACATCTCAACGTGTTGCAGGCTGTTGGTATGACGCGGATTGATCCGGTGATGTATGAAGGCCGCGAAATCGTGCCGCTGCAATTCCTCAAAGCCGTATTGCCTGAGCCGGCTTCCCTCGGCGAGACGACGAAGGGCAAAACCAACATCGGCTGTATCGCGACCGGGCTCGGCAAAGACGGCGTAGAAAAAACGCTCTACATCAACAATATATGCGATCATGAGGCGGCGTTTGCCGAAACCGGTAATCAGGCAGTCAGCTACACTACAGGCGTTCCGGCAATGATCGGCTCTGCGCTGTTGCTGCAAGGTATATGGGCTGGCCCCGGCGGCGAAGGGGGTGTATTTAACATGGAACAGTTTGATCCTGATCCGTTCATGGATATGCTGAACCTGCATGGCTTGCCGTGGCAAGTTAAGGAACTGGAAGGTCCGCTGGCATTCTGATGGACACCAAAGCAGGAGACCCTGGCGCTTTTGCCCATTTCGATCTCAGCCGCGTCGATACTCCGGCTTTCGTGATCGACGCTGCGAAAATCCGCGCTAACCTTGAAATGCTGGGCGAAGTTAAACAACATTCGGGCGCGAAGATATTGTCTGCGCTCAAGGCTTTTTCCATGTGGGAGTTGGCCCCTGTCATCGCAGAGCATCTCGACGGTGTCTGCGCGTCGGGGCTATGGGAGGCGCGGCTCGCCTTTGACAAATATGAAGGCGAAATCGCGACTTACGCACCCGCGTTCAAAGCAGAGGATTTGCCCGAAATTGCCGCGATTTCCGATCACGTCATATTCAACAGTCCGGATCAGATTGCCCGTCACAGTGCGGCCATTCGCGGGCTTCGCGATGCAGGGGAAATTTTCGACATCGGCCTTCGCATCAATCCGCTATATTCGGTTGGCGACGTGGAGAAATACGATCCTTGTCAGCCGCATAGCCGCCTTGGCTTTCCGGTCGATCAACTGACCGATGCAGATATTGACGCGCTCGATGGGCTGCATTTTCATACATTATGCGAACAGGGTTTTGAACCGCTGCTTGCAACATGGGATGCCATCATTCGCTATATCGAACCGTGGCTGCCCGATCTGAAATGGCTTAATTTCGGCGGCGGCCATCATATTACCCGCGCTGATTATGAACGTGATGAATTGATAGAATTTCTGGCCGCAGTGCAGGCCGAAACGGGCTGCGAGGTTTATCTCGAACCGGGCGAGGCTGTGGCATTGGACGCGGGCATTCTCGTGGGCGAATTGCTGGATGTGATGGAGAATGGCATGCCCGTCGGCATCACAGATATTTCGGCCACATGCCATATGCCCGACGTGATTGAGGCGCCCTATCGCCCCGCCATGCTGGGCGAGGCAGCGGGCGGAGAGCCGATGCGGCTGGGCGGGCCATCCTGCCTAGCCGGAGATATTATCGGAGATTACCGCCTGCCCGCCCCGGCTGCGCCCGGACAGCGTTTTGCATTTTTGGATCAGGCGCATTATTCGATGGTGAAGACCAACAGCTTCAACGGTGTGCCTCTGCCGTCAATCTGGCTATGGGACAGCGAAACCGACGATCTGCGCTGTATCCGCAAGTTCGATTGGACGACGTTTCGTGACAGGTTAAGCTAAGGCAGCGTGATCAAAATGGAAACAATTCGTCATCCAGACATTGGTTTGGCATGACCGTAAAAAAAGCATCCGCCCTGTCTTTCCCTGTTTACAGCGTAACCCCGCGCGAATATAGGCGCTCTCTCGCTGCCGCAGCATTTCCCTTACGCCAAGGGGATTCCCATGTCGCTCGGCAGTTTCGATGATTATGGATGTATAGGGGGTCCCTTGAATTGCACAGCTATCCAAACGCCGCATCTTTAGTCGCTGATCTTCAGCCTGACGAATCGATAACCCTGCTGCGCCCGCACGCTGCGACGCGCGCGGGCGAATTCTTTGCGCGCAAATTTCCCGGAAAATCGCTTTATGCTGTGAAGGCAAATCCCTCACCCGATCTGCTGCGCATCCTATGGAATGCAGGCATCACGCATTATGATGTGGCTTCAATCGGTGAGGTGCGGCTGGTGCGTGAGACTTTGCCTGACGCAACGCTGTGCTTCATGCATCCTGTGAAATCGGCACGCGCGGTTCACGAGGCATATTTTGACCATGGCGTGCGCACATTCTCGCTCGATACCCATGAAGAATTGACGAAGATCGTTGAGGCGACCGGAGGCGCTGACGATCTCAATCTATGCGTGCGGATTCGCGTATCTTCCGAATATGCCAAGCTTAGTCTCGCGGCGAAATTTGGCGCGGAGCCGGCTGATGTGGCCAGCCTGTTGATGGCCACCCGCCAACGTGCCGACAGTCTGGGCATCTGTTTCCATGTCGGCAGCCAGGCGATGTCGCCTGCCGCCTATGCCGATGCGATGGAACATGTCCGCGCCGCGATTGTCGAAGCCTCGGTCACCGTGGATATTGTAGATGTGGGCGGCGGATTTCCGTCGGTTTATCCGGGAATGGAACCGCCGGATATCGAAAGCTATTTTCAGGTTATACATGATAGTTTTGAAGATCTGCCAATCAGCTATTCCGCCGAATTATGGTGCGAGCCAGGGCGCGCGCTATGCGCCGAATATGCGTCGCTAGTGGTGCGCGTGGAAAAACGCCGTGGGTCCGAGCTGTATATAAATGACGGCGCATATGGCGCGCTGTTTGATGCGGCGCATATCGGCTGGCGCTTTCCAGTGCAGCATTACAGCGACACTGGCGCAGTAGCGGTTGGCGATATAGAACAGTTCAGTTTTTACGGGCCGACCTGCGATGATATGGACTATATGGCCGGACCGTTCCTACTGCCGTCCGATATTACTGCCGGCGATTATATCGAGATCGGGATGCTGGGCGCGTATGGATGCGCCATGAGATCGGGCTTTAACGGGTTTCAATCGAGCGTTGCGTATATATTGGCCGACGATCCGATGGCCACACTGTATGCCACTGCCGCCGCCAACGATAGCGCAGAGCCCCGCTTTGCGGCAATAGCACGCAAGTAAACTGCTTACCCTGATGTAAGTAAGGTTGACTTCGCGGCCAGTGTCGCGCAGTCTTTACGCTGATTGGGGAGCGATTATCATGGATACGTCTATTCTTGCGCCAGCAGCTGTGCTGATACTTTGGTCGTTGATTATTCTGCTGTGGATGGCGGCGGTACGCTTCCCGGCCATGGCAAAAAGCAGCGTCGATCTGGGCGCGGAACCCGGCGGGCGTGGGCAGGATCTGGAAGGTGTCGTCCCCGCGAAAGTGCAATGGAAAGCGCATAACTATACGCATTTGATGGAACAGCCGACAATTTTCTACGCGGCGATTGCCATCATTGCCATCGTGGGCGCAGCGAGCGAATTAATGGTTGGCATAGCGTGGGCCTACACTGTTTTGCGCATCGCCCATTCGCTTTGGCAAGTGACGATCAATACGGTGCCGATCCGGTTTTTGATCTTCGTCTTGTCTACCGTCTGCCTGATTATTCTGGCCATACATGCCGTGATAGTCACCATATGATAAGATCGTCGAGGCAGGCCCCATGAACGAACATGCAATATTAGCGCCGATGCTTGGCTTGATATGTTGGACCATTATCATGTGGGTATGGATGTATGCCACGCGCATCCCCGCTCTTGGGAAAACAGAAGAGGTCGATACGAATAGCTGGGTTGGCGGTACTGGCCCTGATCTCGACAGAATTTTGCCGCCGAAGACGCAATGGATTGCACATAACTACAATCACCTGCATGAAAGTCCTACGATATTTTATGCGCTATGTCTGGCGCTGGCAATTCTGGATGCGGGCAGCGGCACTATCGTTGCCATAGCGTGGATATATGTTGGCCTGCGGATTTTGCACAGTTTGGTACAGGCTTTGTGGAACCGTATTATCGTTCGCTTTGCGGTATATTGCATGTCGAGCTTTGCCCTGTTTGCAATGGCGGGCCATACCGCGCTCATTGTGTTCGCCTAGGTTTTCACAAATTCGCCGACCATTTCGATATGCGTAGCCCAGCGGAACTGGCCGATGGACCATAGTCGCTCCAGCCTGTAGCCACCGCTATGCAAAATTTTCGCATCACGCGCGAAACTGTTCGGATTGCAGCTGACATACGCAATTTTCGCCGCGCTGGATGCTGCCAGCTGGGACACCTGCTCCTTCGCACCCGCGCGCGGTGGATCGAGGATGATGCAATCAAATCTATCTGCCTCGGCGGATGAAACCGGGCGGCGATATAGATCGCGATGCTCCGTCACCACTGGCCTGCCATGGCCATTTGCGGCAGCTTTCAACGCTTCTATCGCATCTCGCCCGGCCTCTGCGGCATACACTTTGCTGTCTGTTGCCAGCTCCAGCGCGAACGTGCCCAATCCGGCGAACAGATCGGCAATCTTGCTGCTGTCGCCCACAATCGCTTTCACAGCTTGCAGCAACGCAGCCTCGCCATCCCCAGTGGCTTGCAAGAACGCGAACGGCGGATAAGCTGTCGGCACACCGCCCAGCGTAACGGTCACGGGTTCCGGTTCCCAAAATGGCGTCGGGCCATAGCCTTCGTCGATGCACAGCCGGGCCAGCCCATGTTCGGTTGCAAAGGCGGTAAGCGCTTCATGCAATGGCAGCCCTTCGGCAACCCAGTTTTCGATCAGCATATCGACGCCCTGATCCACCAACGCCATTTTTATCTGCAGCGAATCGCGGCGCGCGACATGTTGTTTCAGAAAAACCCGCAACGGTTCGATTAGCGCAAACAGCGTTGGCGCCATAATGTCGCATTGGTGAAGGTCGATAATTCGGTGGCTTTTTTCGGTGCTGAACCCGATCTGGAAATGCTTTCCCGTCCAGCCCGCACGAAGCGCCACACGCCGGCGGCTATGGGGCGGAGACAAATGCACCGGCATGATTTCGGAAGGTTCAATCTGCTGCGAGGCAAGCGCATGAAGCGCGCGGCCTTGCACAAAATCCCCCAATGCTTGTTCATCAAGATGTTGCAGCTGGCAACCGCCGCATAGCGGGAAATGCTGACATGGCGGTGTTTGATGCCGCGGCCCATGGTCAAGCCCGCCATCGCTCGCCACGCGGTCCCCCGGTGCAGCATGCGCGACATAGCGCCCGTCACCGGTTACGCCGTCGCCGCGCGCAGCCACGCGGATGACGAGATTGTCATCGGTCATGCTGCTGTGCTTAGGCGGCATTTGCAGGCGAGATCACACAATGGCGAAGCGATGCGGGCGTTCAATTCGCCGCTGCCGGTTTGTCTTTTGCCGCAGTGCCCGCTGATGCGTCTGCTGCCGCGTCCGCCGGCTCCGCCGGAGCTGATTTGATCTGCGCAGGCAACCGGTACCGATCACCACCCGAAACGACTTCGATCATATCACCATCAACAATTTTGACGCGTGTTTCATCGAAGCCTTCCGCAGGTTCAAGCCCGCGACCGTCAGTTAGAACGCGAAATCGCCGGAAACCGCCGTCAGGATGCCGGATCACCAGCATTTGCCCGCCGTCATCAGCAATACGTTCGACATTGCACCGCCGCCGATATTCCGCCGCCTCGCCCAGCGCGCAATCGATGCGCCCATCCTCGGCAGCCTGTAACGTGGCGTCCTTCTCTGCCCGCTCCATCGCTTGCGCGTTTTCGGGGTTCTGCGCACGGTCCGTATCGTCACCGCATCCGCAGATGGCCAACGCCAAACCGCAGGTTGCCAATGCGCCTTTAACAGCGCGATTTTCAAATATCCGCATAAACATGTCGTTCGTCCTTCGCACCGGGATGGGTAACTGCGCCTTTATACGCAGGGCCGACATTCTGGGCATATCGCCACAAAGCGCCTGCGCCATAATCATTCGTTCGCGGTTTCCAAGCCTTCCGCCGATTTTCCAGAACCGCATCTGCCACTTGCAGATCGATAGTTCCCGCGTTTGCGTCAATCGAGATAGTATCGCCATCCTCGACCAGCCCGATCGGCCCGCCTTCCGCCGCCTCCGGCCCGACATGGCCGATGCAGAAACCGCGCGTGGCACCGGAGAAGCGGCCATCGGTGATTAGCGCCACCTTCTCGCCCATACCCTGCCCATACAATGCTGCAGTGGTCGAAAGCATTTCGCGCATACCCGGCCCGCCCTTCGGCCCTTCGTAACGGATCACGATGACAGAGCCCTCTGCAATATCGCGCTTTTCAACCGCAGCAAAGGCGTCCTCCTCACAATCAAAAACGCGCGCCGGTCCAGTAAATTCCAACCGCGCCATGCCAGCGACCTTTACGATGGCCCCTTCAGGCGCGAGCGAGCCTTTAAGCCCGACAACCCCGCCCGTAGGTGAAAGCGGCGTCTTTGCGTCGTAGATCACCTTCTGGTCAGGGTTCCACGTAATCTCGTCAATATTCTCGCCCAGCGTCTTGCCCGTTACCGTCAGGCAGTCGCCATGCAGCAATCCTTCGGAAAGCAGCGATTTCATCAGCATATAAATGCCACCCGCTTCATGCATATCTTTGGCGACATACTGACCACCCGGCTTCAAATCGGCCATATAGGGCGTGGTTTTGAACGTTTCGGCAACATCGAACAGATCATATTCGATACCGCATTCATTCGCCATTGCGGGCAGATGCAATGCCGCATTTGTCGAACCGCCCGTCGCTGCGACAACGCGCGCTGCATTTTGGAACGCTTCGCGCGTGCAGATGTCGCGCGGGCGGATATTGCTTGCCAGCAGCTCCATCACCTGCACACCGGCAGCATGGGCGACCTGATCGCGCGTGGAGAAAGGCGCCGGAGCCATATTGCTATTGGGCATGGAAAGCCCGATGGCTTCTGCCACGCAGGCCATCGTATTGGCAGTAAACTGGCCGCCGCATGCGCCGTGCCCCGGACACGCGACTTTCTCCAGCTCCTCCAGCTCCGACAACGGACAGGCATCTGCGGCATATTTGCCAACGACTTCGAACACATCGACGACGGTGACATCCTGATTTTTATACCGCCCCGGCAGGATCGATCCGCCATAAATAAATATCGACGGCACATTCAACCGCAGCATAGACATCATCATGCCCGGCAGAGATTTATCGCATCCGGCAAAGGTTAATAGCGCGTCATAACAATGCCCTCTAACCGATAGCTCGACTGAGTCTGCGATTACTTCGCGGCTGACGAGGGAACTTTTCATGCCCTGATGCCCCATCGCAATCCCGTCCGTCACCGTGATGGTGTTAAACCGTCGCGGCATTCCGCCGCCCGCCTCCACGCCGCCGCGTGCGGCATCCGCCTGCACATCGAGCAGCGTATTGCACGGTGCGCTGTCATTGCCGGCGGACGCAATCCCCACGAATGGTCGCGCAATTTCCTCCTCGGTCAATCCCATCGCGTAGTAATAGCTGCGATGTGGCGCGCGTTCAGGGCCGACCGAAACATGGCGGCTAGGCAGTTTTGTCTTGTCGAATTTATGGGTCATCTGTCACGTCTTTCTGACTGTCTGTAGTTTCGCCCTATGCCGCAAAGATTGCGCGTATTGCAAGGAATTAGGACTTAACCGGGAAGTTTGCGCAGGACGTGGACGATCAATTGCTGTGTGATGTCTGCCCACGGCGCGGCACCAACGGCGTCACCGATATGATCCTGCCGTATTTCAAGGCAGAAATAGGGAATGTCCCGCGCCTCGGCCTGCCGCACCATGGTCGCGTTATAAATCAGCCCTGTATACGGCAGCTGGTCACCGACATTCAGCGATATTGCGCGCAGATAATCGAGCGCGATCCGCGCAGCGCGTTCGTCTTCATTATACAGAATGCCCACATCCCACGGGCGCGCTGTATCCGGATCAGACATTAACGCCGGGGTAAAACTGTGCAAGAAAAGCGCAAAGGCAGGACGGCGAGTGTCCAACTGTTTGGCCAGTGCGCCGTGAAAGGGTTTGTAAAACCGGTCCATTCGCGCCGCGCGCTGATCGGCAGTCAAATTGTTGCCCGGTATATCCACGCCATCGCTTACCGGCGGCATGACGGCCTCTTCGTCCGGATAGCGATTATAGTCAGTCACCAAACGCGATACTGAGCCAAGCAGCGCGGCATGGCGATATTGAGCGGATAGCTGCTCTGCTATCGCGCCAACGCCGATATCCCATGCGATATGCTCGTTCAGCATTGCAGGGTCTATGCCCAGATCAACATCGTCCGGCACATGATTAGACGCATGGTCTGCCACAATCAGCACGTCGGCGTCGCCGCTGCCGGGCAAAAGCGAAAACGCCTCGTTCATCTGACTGCACATGCCAATGTCCAGTAATCGGGGAAGACGCGGTGAATTTGCAACGCGGCTTTATCCCGTGCGGCAACATTTTCATAAAGCCCGAAACAGGTGGCGCCAGAGCCAGACATACGCGCAGCAATGCAGTCGCTTTGGCGCAATTGCGAAAGTATGCCAGCGATTGGCTGGCATAGGCTAATCGCAGCCGGCTCCAAGCTATTGCTTCCCGAACGCGCGGCTGCCATCGCGCTACACTCCCCTACGGCCCCGCCATCTACTCCGTTCCAACGCGCAAAGATTTCGGCGGTTGGCACTGCGATCAACGGATTGACGAGCAGTAGCGGCATGCCTGCAATGCTCACCTGTTCCATAACTTGCATCTGCGTTCCAGTGCCCATTCCGCGCAGGGGCCGGCTATAAACACATGCCGGAATATCCGCACCCAACGGAGCCGAGATTTCGGCAAGCGTGGCCACCGGCAGATCGAGCCGCCATAGCCGGTTAAGCAATCGCAGAGTAGCTGCTGCGTCCGCAGACCCGCCACCAATTCCGGAGGCCACTGGAAGCTGTTTTGTAAGTTTCATTTCCGCGCCCCCGGTATAGCCGCTATGGCTACGAAGCGTCTCTGCCGCCCGGATCACCAAATTGTCGGTATCCGAAAGTCCCGCAGCGAACGGCCCGTCCATTGCAAGCGTAATCCGGCTGGCGGTACGCGCTGCAACCGTATCGCCGCTATCGGCAAACGCGAATACGGTATCGATGTCATGATATCCGTCGGAACGGCGATGACGCACCGACAGCGTCAGGTTGATTTTGGCGAATGCAGTTTCAGCCTCGATCATTTGGCAGCAGCTTCACCCTCCAGCCCCAAATCTATTTTGCGGGCAATGCGCGAGGCATCGTCGCCCTCTGCCACCAAAGCCGCCGCTCTCCACGCATAGCGCGCATCGACAAACCGCCCGGCCAGCCAATACGCATCGCCCAGATGTTCGCGTATCGTTACATCCGCATCCGTACTGCGTGCTGCCTTTTCCAGATAGCGCACGGCATTGCCGTAATCGCCCGCAAGATAATATCCCCAACCCAGAGAATCGGTAATTGCTGCGGATTGCGGTGCCAATCGGTGCGCGCGTTGCAACATTTCGAGCGAAGCAACAATCTCCTCACGGCGTTCCAGAAGAGTATAGGCCAGATAGTTGATTAAATACGGATTTTGGGGATCAAGCGCCATGCCCCGTTCGAGGTTTTCGCGGGCCGCTGACCAATCTCCCTGTTCGTCCAGTACCATTCCCAAATACAGGTGGTAAACAGCACGGCGCTTTGGCGATATCCGTTGCTCATCCGCATTATCGAGCAATTTGGTGAAGATTGCCTGCGCTTCAGCCAGCCTGCCGTCACTCTGCAATGCTTGACCGCGCAAAATGTCAAATTCGGCTGCCGGGCGCTGCCTTGCCGCGTCTTCCGCAATTTTCACAGCATCGCCATGCCTGCCTCCCTCCATCGCCGATTGAATGCGCGTAATCGCGGCGCGCGCATAATGCGCAGATCGCGGTGCAATCTCCGCCAGCAACTGATCGGATTTCTGAGGATATTCAAGCCCGTCAAGAACGCGGGCAAGCGTCATCTTCGCGGCATCATTATGTGGCGCTACCCAGCTGGCCGTGCGCGCTAGCGCCAACGCTTCTTCGGCCATCGCCTGTTCCAGAAGCGATGCGGCCAATCGGCTGTAAAGCGCGGATAGACCGTCGCTTGCGGTAATTTTTTTAAGGCGTTTGTCTGCCGGACGTTCGGTATACTCCGCCAGAATATCAGCTGGCAGCAAATCCTTTGCTATTCGTCTGGCCAGTTCCCTGTCGCCCGCCGCTGCCAACGCCGGCGCAAAGCGGATGCGCAATTCGCGCGCAAATTCATCATCTTGCGATGCAAAAGCGCCAACCGAAATTCGCGCCTGTTTCATATTGCCTGCCGCCATATCGAGATAGGCGCGTTGCCCGACTGAATAATATTGCAAGAGCGGCGTTGCGGGCTGTTGCGCAAACCCGTGGGCGTTGCCCCGCGCATTTCGCAACCATGCGGACAGCAACGGCTTCAGAAACCCATAATTGCTGGCGTCCGGCAAATTTGCGATTGCCGAGCGTGCATCTGCCCAATCGCGCCGCTGTATCGCGTCAGCGAATAGCAGCAGGCTGGCCTCACTCGCACCGCCGTTCAGCTCGATGAAGCGTGCGGCGCGAACAGCCTTTGCCCGATCTCCTGCAAAAATTGCGCTGCGCCAGAGGCCATCGGAAAATGAAGTGTTGTCAGGCTCCTTGTCCAGCAGCTTGAGATATTGATCTGATGCGGCGGCGTTATCGTCGCTGGCCTTGGCTATCCACGCTTGAATAAACACATCAAGCCGATCATCGACCAGCGCGTCCGCAGGACCGGGAAAGGCAAGAAACGCAGCCGCCACCGCGGCCAGCGCGCCTTTACATGTTCGGATAATTCGGGCCACCGCCACCCTCCGGCACCACCCAGTTGATATTCTGGTTGGGATCATTGATGTCGCAGGTTTTGCAATGCACGCAATTTTGCGAATTGATCTGATATTTGGGCTTCTCGCCTTCCTCCTCGATCCATTCATAAACCCCCGCCGGACAATAGCGCGCCGACGGCCCCGCAAATTCAAGCAATTCGCTTTCATACTGCAATTCCGGATTTTTCAGTTGCAAATGCACAGGCTGATTTTCAGCGTGATTGGTATTCGACAGGAATACCGAGGAAAGCCGATCGAAACTAAACACACCATCGGGTTTTGGATAATCGATTTTTTCCGATTTATCCTTGGTCTTGTAGGATTTGTAATCGGGATGATGCTTCATCGTGAATGGCATCCGAATGCCGAAATTTTCCAGCCACATATTCATGCCGGACAGCATCGTGCCCCAGAAATTACCGTATTTCTCAACCAGAGGAAGAACATTACGAACGGTTCGCAATTCTTTGTAAATCCAGCTATTTTCATATCCAGACTGATAGGCGGTTAGCTCGTCATGCGCGCGCCCTTCGGCCAGAGCATCCATTGCAGCATCGGCGGCAAGCATGCCCGATTTCATCGCAGTATGCGTGCCTTTGATGCGCGGGACATTCAGGAAGCCTGCAGTGCAGCCGATTAACGCACCGCCGGGGAAAGCCAGTTTCGGCACCGATTGAAATCCGCCATCGCTAATCGCCCGCGCGCCATAGGAAATGCGCTTTCCGCCCTCCAGTATCTTCTTGATTTCAGGATGCGTTTTCCAACGCTGAAACTCCTCAAAAGGGGACAGATACGGATTTTCATAATTCAGCCAAACCGAAAAGCCGATGGCGATCTGGCCGTTTGCCTGATGATAGATGAAACCGCCGCCATTGGCTTTCGTCAGCGGCCAGCCCTGGCTATGGATAACCCGGCCCGGCGCGTGGTTTTCGGGCTTGATGTCCCACAATTCTTTCAGCCCGATGCCATAAACCTGCGGCTCGCAATTGTCATCCAGTCCGAATTTGGGCTTGAGTTGTTTGGTCAGGCTGCCGCGCACTCCTTCGGCAAATAACGTATATTTTGCGTGGATTTCCATCCCGCGCATGTAATCATCCTTGTGGCTGCCATCCGCAGCGACGCCCATATCTCCTGTAGCCACACCTTTGACGGAACCATCATCGTTAAACAGCACCTCGGCGGCTGCAAATCCGGGAAATATCTCCACGCCCAGATTTTCCGCCTGCCCTGCGAGCCAGCGGCACATATTGCCAAGCGAACCCGTGTAGCAGCCTTTGTTATGCATGAAGCCGGGGGTCAGAAAATGCGGCATATTAAACTTGCCGTTTTCGCTCGCGATCCAATGCTGATTATCATTGACCGGTGTTTCGGCCATCGGACAATCCTGATCGCGCCAATCGGGGATCAATTCGTCCAGCCCCCTGGGATCAATGACAGCACCCGACAAGATATGCGCGCCGACCTCGGATCCTTTTTCAAGGATGCATACAGCGACGTCGGGTGATTTCTGCTTGATGCGGATCGCAGCGGAAAGCCCCGCAGGCCCTGCGCCAATGATCACAACGTCATACGGCATTGACTCCCGGTCACTCATATCACTCTTCCCGTGCTTTTCGACGCGGCGCGCCTTGATTTGGCTTGCCTTTGCGTAGTATTCGTATCAGACCAATTCAATGGCAAGCAAAGCCCCTTCCCGTCAACACATCTATTGCAAATCTGCGCAAAAATGAGAGCCGACCCAGTTTCGCCGGAAGCAACTGCGCGCACCGTCAAGCGGCCTGACGCCGGCACGGTTGCTGCAAGCTATGTGAACTGGCTGACGTCTGCGGGCGCCGATATTGTCACCAGTGATGCACCGACATCGTGGCTGGAACAAGAACCGGTGCGCGATACAGCAGCAGGCATGACGCCCTCCAGCGCACCATCAACCCGGCAGCAGCCAAAGCAAGAACCGCAAACAACGCGCGCCCCCACCGCGCAAGTTACTATGCCAACATTGCCGCAAGCCGAATGGCCCCGGACGCTTGATAGCCTGCGGGAAATGCAGGAGGCGCAAGCGCCGCTACCCGGCAACCAGTATGGAAAGGGGGCGGCCCTGCCGCGCGGCGATGCCGATGCGAGATACATCTTGATCCTTGATCTGCCTGAACGCGAAGATGTATCGGCCGGAGAAATTGCGTCGGGGGCGCAGGGCCGTTTGATCATGAACATGATGCAGGCGATCGGGGTTGCAATATCCGATTGCTTCGTAACTTCATTGGCTTGCTCGCGTCCCGCGACGGGCGCTCTGCCAGAAGCTGATCTTCCGCTGCTCGCTGATTTTGCACGGCATCAGATAGGATTGGCTGCGCCTGAAATGCTGTTCCTGTTCGGTTCGTCGGCATCCGCAGCACTGCTCGGCGCAGACCTGATGAAAGCGCGTGGCAATTTGCAGTATGTTGACCATAACAATCAAAAGGTTGCCGCACTAACTACGTTCCATCCCCGCACGCTGCTTGCCCGCCCGCAAATGAAAATGCAGGCGTGGCGGGATTTGCAGTTGTTTGAAAATCATGAGGTGTAATTTGAAGCCCCAGTTTGTTGCAACCGCGGCGGCGCTATCGTTATCTTTTGCAGCGGCGCCGCAAGCCAGCGCCCTTACCAGCGAAACTGTCCGCAATGCGCCAGTAAACGCCGGCTATTCTGTTCTCTCCAGTTCCGAAAAGCGGAAATATCGCGCGATTTACAACGCCATAGAAATTAGCGACTGGACCGAAGCAAACCGGCTGATCGATAACGTGAAATCCGGCCCCATGAAATCCATGGCACGCGCCGAGCTGTATCTTGCTGCGAACAGCCCGCGCGTCGAGGCAGATGACCTGTCACGTCTATTGAACGAGGCGCCTTGGCTGCCACAGGCAGAACGGTTGGAAAGCTTGGCAATAAAGCGCGGCGCAACCGGATTGCCGCAACGCCCGGTATCACAGCAGTTCAGCTATCTGGGCGAATCGCCCCGCCGCAAAATGCCAAACCTCATTGATGGCGGAAACGCAGCGTCGGTGCGTGACCGAATTCGCAGCTATATTAAGAACGACCAGTCTTTCGAGGCGGAGCAGTATCTCAACGCCAATAGCGGCATCCTTTCGCCCGATGCGCTGACAGAAATGCAGCACCGGGTAAGCTGGTCCTATTATATCGAAAATGACGATCGCAACGCACAGCGGCTGTCCGCGATAGCGCGCGGCGGCAGCGGTGTCTGGGCGGCGCAAGCTGCATGGTCGCATGGTATGTCGAGCTGGCGGCTTGGCGATTATGCCAATGCTTACGAAAGCTTCGATCTCGTCGCGCGGCGGGCGGACAATGATGATATGCGCGCTGCCGGGCTATATTGGAGCGCACGGGCCGCGATGGCATCTGGCAAACCGCAATCGGTGCAGCTTCGCATGCAGAATGCAGCGCGCCTTCCCGAAACCTTTTACGGCATCCTCGCCAGCGAAAGTTTGGGAATGGAGCCGATCGCCAAGAAACAGATACAGTCGTCATCAATTAACTGGAAAAAATTGAAGCGCGAAAACAATGTCAATGTTGCCGTCGGGCTGGCAGAGATAGGCGAAGTTGCCCGCGCGAATGACGCCATTAAGTTTCAGGCGCGCATCGGCGATGCGACAGATCATGGCAGTCTGGCCAATCTCGCCGGGCAGCTTAATCTGCCTGCAACGCAGCTGTGGCTGGGCCATTACGGGCCATCGCGTGACCATTCCGATGCGCTGGCGCGGTATCCGATGCCGAACTGGCAGCCTCTGCGTGGCTGGCGGATCGATCCGGCACTGGCCTTTGCGGTAAGCTTGCAAGAATCGCAATTTCGCACTGCAGTCGTCAGCCCCGCCGGTGCGCGCGGATTGATGCAGATCATGCCGGGCACCGCCAGCTATCTTGTGCGTAATGGCGTGCAGGCGTCAGCTGGCGACCTGAATAATCCGGCGACCAATCTTGAATTTGGCCAAAGCTATCTCGAACGGTTGCGCGACAATCCGGTTACCGGCGGACTTTTGCCGAAAGTGATTGCTGCCTACAATGCTGGACCGACGCCGGTTTCACGCTGGAACAGTGAGATCCGCGATAATGGCGATCCGCTTTTATATATGGAAAGCGTGCCGTTCTGGGAAACGCGCGGTTATCTTACCATCATTCTGCGCAATTACTGGATTTACGAGATGCGCGGCAATCGGGATGGCGGATCGAAGAAGGCTTTGGCACAATCTTTATGGCCGCGCTTTCCAGGCAGCAATGGTATCAGCCAGCCTGAGCGCCGCGCACCAATGAATAGCGAGAATAGTTTTGCCAATTGATGACACCCGGACATTCAAGCCGATCAACATCGCGCTGCTGACGATATCCGATACACGGACATCGAAAGATGACACCAGCGGGGATATTCTGGCAGAAAAGATTTCAGCTATCGGGCATAATCTCGTCGATCGGGAGATATTGCGCGATGATACCTCGGTGCTGGTCGCGCGGCTGCACAGTTTGATCGACGATGAAAATGTCGATTGCGTGATTACTACCGGCGGCACTGGCCTTACTGGGCGGGACATTACTCCTGAGGCGCTGAACCAAGTGAAGACTAAGGATATTCCCGGCTTCGGCGAATTGTTTCGCTATTTAAGCTATCAGACAATCGGCACGTCCACCGTCCAATCGCGGGCCTGTGCCGTTGTGGCGCGCGGCACTTATATCTTTGCTCTGCCGGGATCGAACGGCGCAGTGAAGGATGGCTGGAACGGTATTCTTGCGACGCAGCTTGATAGCCGCCACACACCGTGCAATTTTGTTGAGCTCATGCCCCGCCTGCGCGAAGCCTAGCCAAAGCTGGCGGAGTTGCCGCCCTGCGGTGCGAAGCGGATCAGGCGGCTCGTCAATACAGCCGCTTGCCGGTGAACGACCGCTTTTTTGTAACCGGCATCCGAAATCATTTCCATAAACGCGCCGCTGTTTGGGTAGGCCGCGATAAAGCTGGCGTCCCATTGTTTATCGTTAGGGCCGATCACCATCGCCTGCATCGTGCCGCGCCATGCTATGCTGCCGCCGACCCGCGCAAATATAGGACCGCTGGTTTTGCCATATTCAGCGTAGGCGCGCTCCCCGCTCCAATCATTGCCTGCGCAGTCATGGCCGCCGGGATATTGTGCCTGTTCATGAAAGCGCAGCAGGTTGAGCATATGAATAGGCTCGTCGCGCGGCAGTGCCTTGAACGCATCAAAGGATTCGCGGGTTGGGTCCAGAAAGCGATCGTCGCTCATTTCGCGCTCTCCAGTTGATAATCCTTATATTCATCCCGCAGCGCGCGTTTTAATATTTTGCCCGTCGCGGTATGCGGCAATTCATCGACAAATTTTATCTCATCGGGCAGCCACCATTTCGCCACCTGTCCCACCAGATAATCAATCATATCCTGCTGCGACACCGACGCGCCCTGTTTGCGCACAACCAGAAGCAGGGGCCGTTCATCCCATTTCGGATGATACACGCCCACTGCCGCTGCTTCCGCAACGCCGGGGCAGCCTACTGCGGCATTTTCCAGTTCGATCGAGCTGATCCACTCGCCGCCCGATTTTATCACGTCTTTGGCCCGGTCCGTTATCTGCATCGTGCCGTCATGGTGCAGCACCGCAATATCGCCGGTGTCAAACCAGTCATCCTCCCCCGTGGCATCTGCATCAGCCTTGAAATAGCTGCGAATTATCCAAGGGCCGCGAATTTGCAGCCTGCCGCTGCTTTTTCCATCGCGGGGTAGCACGTCGTCATCTTCGCCCAATACGCGAAGCTCCACGCCAAACGGCGGCCGTCCCTGCATGCAGATAATATCGACCTGTTCTTCAAAGCTAAGCTGCGCCCAATTGGCGGGATATGCGCCGGTGGTGCCGATCGGGGATGTTTCCGTCATGCCCCATGCGTGGCCGACGCGAATATCGGCGCGCATCAACCGTTCAATCATCGCGCGCGGACAGGCCGAACCGCCGATGATGACTGTATTCAAATCGCCGTAATCGCCGCCATTTTCATCCATATCGGCGAACATGGCGAGCCACACGGTCGGCACCCCGGCGCTGTGCGTTACCTTTTCCTCGCGGATCAGCTTCCACAGAACAGATGCTTCGTTGCTCGCAGAAAAGACCAGCTTTGCCCCCACCACAGCAGCGCCAAAGGGAATGCCCCACGCATTGGCATGGAACATCGGCACAACCGGCAGCATAACCGACCGGGTGGCCAGATCCATGACGTCGGGCTGAACCTCGGTAATCGCATGGATGACGTTTGAGCGATGTTCATACATCACGCCCTTGGGATTGCCGGTTGTGCCGCTGGTATAGCAAAGCCCGACCGGATCGGTTTCTTCAAGTTCGACCCACTCAAAGCTGCCATCCTCTGCATCCACAAGCTCGCGGTACAGCGGATAATCGCCCTTCTTACCTTCAAATTGTATGAAGTGCTCCACGGTTTCCAGCTGCGATTTTATGCCTTCGACGATTGGCGCGAACATCGCATCAAAGAACAGCACACGGTCCTCGGCATGATTAATGATGTAGATCAGCTGATCGGCATGCAGACGCGGATTGATGGTGTGCAAGACGCCGCCCATTCCAGCAGAGCCATACCAGCTGGCCAGATGATGCAAATGGTTCATGGCGATTGTGCCGATACGGTCGCCTTTCCGCACGCCCAGTTTCGTCATGGCAGCGGCGAATTTGCGCGCTTCCACGCCTATCTCGCCCCAGCTGGAACGTGTCATGGAACCATCGGCCCAATAGGATACCAGCTCGCGCTGCGCATGTTCGCGTGCGGCATGATCAATCAGATTGGTGACCAGCAATTTGCCGTCTTGCATAAATGGACGCATTTTTCTCTCCTCACACCGCGCGCGTATGAGTGGTTATTTGGCGCGGTTTAACGCACCACTGATAGATGCGGCGGGCCCAGCGGTGCAAGCTCAACTTTGCTAACGCCCACAATCGCTTCTGCCTGTGCCTTCACCCCGGCATCAAAGCGGAAGCGGCGCCCCAGCGATATATCGACATATCGGCCTGACCCCGCCTGCGCGGTGATTATCAGTTCGCAGCGGCCACCCTGCAATGGCGCAACCAGATGCTGCAGCTGCTGGATAGCCGCCTCGCTATCAACCTCCATCGCCAGTTTCAGCCGCGATATACTGATCAGACCGTCCAGCGGCCGTGCGGCAGCGATGGCAAAACGCGGCGTATCTTCGCCCGCGGGCATGTCCAATTCAACATCGAGCAACAGGCAGGACAGATCAGCAGACCACTCCGCCAGCTTCTCGCCCAACGCCTCATCGAAACAGCTCGCTGAATATTGCCCGCTGCTGTCGGACAGTTCCACCATGATAAATCGCTTGCCGCGCCGCGTTTCGCGCCACCGCACGCCCTCGACCATCGCCGCCATTTTGGCCTTGCGCCGTGTATCTGGCGGAATGTGGCCGATTAGCATCAACTCCGCATGGGTTTTTGCGCCATGGCTGTCGGCTACCTCTTGAAATTGCGATACCGGATGCGCTGCGAAGTAGAATCCGAATGCGTCTTTTTCATGCGCCATGATATCGCCGATTGACCAGCCATCGTCCGGTTTCAGGCGGATATTGATATTTTCGCCAGCAGTATCATTGTCGAAAAAGCCGCCTTGCCCGCTTTCGCGTGATTGCTTGGCGGAATTTGCGGTGGCGAGAATAAGGTCCGCCGCTGCCGCGATCCCGCCGCGGTTGGGCTCGATCGCGTCGAACGCGCCAGACGCTGCGAGATTTTCAAGGCTGCGGCGATTTATCTGCGCAGGATCGATCCGCCCGGCAAAATCATCGAGCGTCGTGAACGCGCCGTCCTGCTGACGATTGGCCGCGAGCCCCTCCATCGCTTTCTCGCCCACATTTTTCAACCCTGCCAGCGCATAACGCACCGCCAGGCCATCGGTGGTTTTGGCGACGCTAAATTCCGCTTCGCTGGCATTCACACAGGGCGGCAGGCAGGTGATCGACAGCCGCCGCATATCATCGACAAAGATCGCCAGCTTGTCCGTC
>ENA-ORXU01001285-ORXU01001285.1-marine-metagenome-genome-assembly--contig:-NODE-1285-length-21725-cov-3.856661_pt1 | contig 21725 bp, 17 predicted proteins | sample MGYA00237869_ERZ511484 | MGnify/ENA metagenome assembly ERZ511484
CAATAAATTTTCATCCGACTAAATCTCAGGCACTTGCCTCAACGAGAAATCAAAATATATTTCAAGCAAAAGCATGGGCAGCTTTACGAGCTTATCGCGCGACAGGTGATCAATTCTATTTGGACATTAGCCGAACGTCATGTGAACTTTTAGACACGCTTGTTTTTCATACGATTCGAGAGCAAGCGTCTAAAATTACCTCGATTAAATATCATCGTAATTATGGTATGGCACAGCAAATCGCCGCTGAGGATTGGTTTTTGGAAAAGGAAGAAGATAACTATAACAAAGCCTTAGATTATGCTGAAAAAATGCGCTCACTATATCTCATGTCTCATGTCAGTGCTTTGGCTCAGCACGGTCAGCAGAAAGGTTTGGGTGCTTTGCATCGACAAGAACGAAAGTTGCAAGAATACCTGACGTATTTAAAAGAGGGGATTTCCACTGTAGAAAGTAGCGACGACAATTCTCTTCAGATCATTGACAGTGTGAATCTGGCACTCATCGATCTCAGAGATCAAATCGAAGAAAAATATCCAGACTATTATAAATATCGATTTAATAAGGTAAAGCCATCGTTAACGGCCATTCAGAAGAAATTAAAGCGCAACCAAAAATTACTTTCTATCAGCATTTTCGATGAAATGGCAGTTGTGTTCGAAATCACCAAAGAATCGGAAAACATCCATATGAATCCAGTACCTGATTTGAGTCAGGAAGTTGATTCATTATTATATCAATTACACAATCAGGGTGAAGGATATCAGAATTGGCTGTCAACAATAAACGAAAAATTATTGAGAGGAGTAGATCTCAATTCGCATAAACATTTTATTATTATTCCTGATCTCGAATTGAGTAATATTCCGTTTCAGTTATTAATTCAAAAATCCAATACTGAGGCTACCATTCAAAATACGCATTCGATCAGCTGGTGGCAAAGTGATAGAAATAGCGAGAATAGTTCGGGAGATATCCTTGCGATGTCAGCAACTGTAAACAGTACCAGCCTGGGATCAACGCGTGACGCCACACGTGACAATCTTGCTTACCTGCCAAATGTGACCTCTGAAATTCAAAATATTCAAGATATATTAGGCACGCGCGTGACGACTATTAATCAAGCGACAAAGGATGAATTTGTTAAAAATGCAGCTAATTATGGCGTCATTCATCTGGCTATGCACAGTATTATGCACAACAAAAAACCGACGCATTCTCATTTGGTATTTTATAACGATTCAGATACAACAGCGACAAATTTATACAGTTATGAGATCAGAAATCTGGAAATTCCAGCGCAATTGGTTTGTCTGAGTTCGTGTAACTCCGGTACAGGAAAATATATCGACGGAGAAGGCGTCGCTAGTCTAGGTCTCGCATTTAATTACGCTGGCTGTGCCAATACAGTTCAGTCGCTTTGGCCTGTGAGTGATATATCAACGAGTATATTGATGAAATTCTTTTACGAAAACTTGCGGGACGGTATAGATAAACCCGAAGCGCTCGCCAAAGCCAAACGACTATACGTCGACCAAGCTCCAGCAAATTTAAAGCATCCATACTTTTGGGCCGGCTTTGTCTACTACGGAGACGATGCACCTTTAAATATTGATTCAAACAATTATTGGTACTGGTTGCTAGGTTTGCTTTTTATCAGTTTGATATGGTTTTTAGGCAGGAGGGTGGTGAAGTGAATGAATTTGAAATCATTATTTTAAATTAGCAAAATTAAACCACAAAAAAAAGCCGACCCCATAACGAAGCCGGCTTCTGATTTTATTATCGTACCAAATCGTACCTATTAGTTAAATGAATATTCAAGAGTATTCACATTAAATGTAATCGTGTACGTACCACCAACAACCGGAATATTCGGTCCATCGAAAATGCCTGAGCCAGCCGGGAAATCTGATCCTCCCCAATTATGTATCCAGTCATTTTGAGCTCGGAACTTTGCCTCGCCATCAACTAGCGTCAATGTGCCTGAAACTTCTCCAGGAACACCCGTAGGAGCTAGATCTGTATCATCGCCCCAGCCGCTAGGCGTAGCATCGCCAATAATACCGATACTGGCGCTTACAAAACTGTATTCGCCCGTATTAGTATTTAATGTAATTTCATAAAGTCCTGCGGTAACAGGAATGTCATCACCATCTTGCGTTCCTGTGCCAGATGGAAAGTCGCTGCTTCCCCAGTTTATTGGCCAATCGTCATTTGCGCGGAATTTTGCAGAACCATCTACGAGTCCAAGTACGACGCCATAAATGCCGTCTCCTAGATCTCTCATATCAGTATCTGCACCCCAACCATCAGGAGTCGCGTCACCAATAATACCTATTGATTGAATTTTAGCTTTACGTGTCAGCGAATACATGAGATTATTTCTGTCAAAAAATACTTCATAAAAGCCAGCCGTGTCGATGACAATATTATCACCATTTGGTATCAAATTACCATTTCCGTCACCACCCCAGTTGACATCCCATGCATCATTTTGTCTGAATTTGATCTGACCGACGATCAAGTCAATATCAATCGTATAAGTACCATCGCCATTATCAGTTAAATCCGTGTCCGAATCCCAACCAGTTGGTGTAGCATCTCCAATAATTCCCACAGAAGGGAAGAATAAAAATTCAAAGTCAAGCGCTCGGGTTCTATCATTAAATGTGACTGTATAGAATGCATTATCTGATCCCGCAGGTAGGCTCATATTTCCGGAAAACTCCTCCGCTTGACCGTCATTATCCATGTCTGCCCAGTTTTTACCCATATTAAATGGTCCGTCAGATATTCGGAATCGATCATTGGGGCCAATTAATACCTCAGCTAATTCCCATGTATTATCTCCCACTAATGAAAATGCTAATTCATTTCCGCTGAATTCATTAAAAGAACCGTGTAAGAATAATCCATTTTCAACCTCTGTCTCAAACTCAACAGTACTTTCGAAACGGTAAGTCAAATTTTGCTCATTGAAAAACAGTCTGAATTCACCAGCCGGTATACAAGCCACGTTCGGTCCACCACCCGTAGTTTCTTCCAACACACCTTCGCAGTTACCGTCACCACCCCAGTCCATATCACACCACGCATCGCAATTACTGAATTTGAACTCTCCACCGTCAAACTCTGCCACCATTTGCCACGTGAAATCTGCGACAAGCGTCATCGGCTGATGTGTCCACCCGTTATAAGATCCAGGCATATACATCTCACCATTAATGAATTTGAATTCTTGCAATGAAACTTCTAATGCAAACGATTGATCGATTGTCTGACCTGCAGCATCAACCGCATTAACCTCAATCGAATAAATCCCCAGTGGTAAATCGGCAGAATTTAAAGTTGCAGCGGGAATAATTATGGTGTCTTGCGTACCATTTAATTGTTCGTTCGCACTACCAACTTCATTTCCATCTGGGTCGATTAATCTAACGGTCCCATTCGCAAGCGGTGACGAAGCACCATCTGCAAAGACCACCATTAGATCAAAATCAGTACCGACTTTAATAATTTGAACAGGATTAACGCTCAAAATACTCGGTGGAAAATTCGTCAATGCATCTGCATCGATATCATCATCGCTACATCCCACAACGCAGAAGAGCGCCAAGGGAAGAATAAATAAAAATTGTTTTATAAAATTTTTCATGATTGTTTAATTTTAATATCCGGTGTTTTGTTGAAGTCTTGGGTTCGTTACAATTTCATTTGATGGTATTGGATACACATTTCTGAACGCTGGGGTTGGCTGACCATCATCAACACCACCTTTTAATGCCCATGCGCCATTCTCTGTAAATTGATTAAAACGCACGAGATCAGTTCTCCGATGACACTCCAAGTATAATTCACGACCGCGCTCATCTAAGATATAATCACTGGTGAAGTCTGCCGCCGAAATATTTCCACTTGTATTCCCGTATGCACGTTCACGCAATGCATTCAAATATCCTAACGCCGTTCCTTGATCACCTCCGCCACCATTTAATTGTGCCTCTGCATACATTAAATAAACATCAGCCAAGCGAAACATAGGGAAGTCCGTATCTGGAAATGTCAAATTAGACCCTGGATCACCATTCTCATCAAGATTAGTAAATTTCGGTACACCAAATCCATTTTCATATGTCCCTTGATTTTCAATAGTTACATCGACACTTTGGCCTTCTGTATGAAAAATAGCGCGTGAATCAGTAGCGCCTGATATATCTGCGAATAGATTTACGAAATCCTCTGTTGTCCGGTATCCAGCCCAACCTCCGTCAACACCGTAAAATTCTTCAGCGACATCGCCGCCTCCAATCGTGCCACCAAGAGCGGCGTGAATTAAGAAAGTCGTACCACCAAACCCTTGCGTTCGTGTTCCATCAAATGCAACAGCGAAAATAAACTCAGGTGATTCGTGATTATCAGCTCTGAAATTTTGACGATAGTCTTCAGCTAATTCGAAGGCGTTTGAGCTAATGACTTTATTACAATACTCCAAACAGTCAGCATAACGGTCAGTACCAGTATAAACTCCCGCATTCAAATATAATTTTGCTAGTAATGTCCAAGCCGCCGCGCGACTCGCACGTGGATATTCTATGGCTCCAGGCTCAGCCATTTCATCTTCTACCGCTAATAATTCTGACTCAATAAAATTGAACACCTCAGCTCGACTCGCTTGAGCAGGACCTACAGTACCTACTGGGCTATCTTCCGTTGCAAAAGGAATATTTCCAAATAGATCAATAGCATGCCAGTAGGAGAGTGCTCGTAGAAAACGCACTTCTGCTCGATATTCATTTATTTGATCAAAGTCTGCTTCAGCTATGCCGTAGCCAGCCAAAGCTTCCGGAGTTGAATTTCTTAGAAATTCATTAGCAAGAGAAACTTGATAAAACAACCTGGAATATAAACCATTCAGAAATACATCGGTTGCACTCCAAGAGTGGGTTTGGAAGTCTTTAATGGTTTGATCATTCCATCCAATAACAGTTGTTTCGGTAGAGAACTCTTGCGCATAAAACAACATGCGGACGTAAGAAGAAAACCCTTCGTCGATACCTTGTATATCAGCGGCTCCGGCAGGGCCTTGTTGACCAGTAATAGCTAAACCAGCATAAATTTTTGCTAAAAAGTTGCGATATGAATCAGCATCTGAATAGACAATAGTTGAAACAGATTGACTCTCCGGAGCTAGATCAAGATCGGTACACGATACTTGAAAGAAGATCAAGCCAAATAAGATTAGATATATTTTATTTTTCATTTTTAATTACTTTTTAGATTAAAATTGAACATTTAGTCCGACCAAAAATGTGCGTGCTCTTGGAAAGGTATTTTTATCTAGTCCAAGTTGCGGAGCCCCCAAGCTAGCTGAATTTCCAACCTCAGGATCTAGTCCAGTATAGTCTGTTAAAACCAAGAGATTTTGTCCTGTTACATATATACGTGCATTTTTACCGTCCCAGATGCGACTTAAATCATATCCGAGTGTAAGATTGTCCAATTTAATAAACGATGCATCTTCTACAAAATAGTCAGACAAAAATTGAGCTTCATCAAAACCATCTTCCAAAGCTCTAGCCAACACATTTTGAGGCGGAGCACTCATACCTTCTAGATTTCTAAGAGCAGATCTAGAGGCGGCAGTATTATTATATACATAATTGCCAGATTGTGCACGCCAAGTCATATTTAAAGATAATCCGCCGATCGCCGCTATCGCCGTTAATCCATACGTTGCTGTCGGTGCTGGCGAATTATAAATATAACGGTCAGAATCATTGATTGTTCCATCTCCATTTAAATCGGCATACACATCCAACTCATCCGTATCACCATCATCATTATAATCAATATCGTCTCTTCGTGGTTTACCTTCACTGTCCATCAAATGTTGATAGGGGTAAAAAGAAGAGGCTTCTTCGCCTGCACGTAATATTTGGATGTTATTGCCTATCCCTGAGCCGTCGATTCCTCCTGTTAAAATATCAACGCTATTACCATTTTCATCACTAATAGTGCTTAACACCTCATTCTTGTTGAAAGCCACGTTAAAACCAACATCAAATTTTAGGTTTCTTTTGTCAATAATAACTGTATTTAAACCTAATTCAATGCCTTGATTTTCTACTTCACCAATATTAGTCGTTACGAAATTAGACAGATTGGACAATGCTGGAATTTGGACATTAAATAAAACATCCGTTGTGTTTTTTTTATAAACGTCGATGGTTCCATTAATTCTATCATTTAAAAACCCAAAGTCCAATCCCAAATTTATGGTAGTAGTTTCCTCCCATTTTAAACTTTCATCATAGGCATCTGGTCTAAGCGTTGAAATAAATTCATCTCCGAATTGATATTGTGCGAGGAGATCGCTTTGTGAAAATCGTGGTAGATAAAGATAGTCAGGGATGTCTTGATTGCCAGTTATTCCCCATCCCACTCGAAATTTTAGTGTACTCATCACGCCACCGTCTCCATAAAACCCTTCTTCGCTAACTCGCCAAGCACCCGCAACTGACGGAAAGTTACCCCATTGATTTTCTGGTCCGAATTTTGTTGATCCGTCACGTCTTATTGTCGCGGTCAGCAAATATTTATTGTTTAGCTCATAATTTAATCGTCCCCAAAAAGAAATGATTCGATTTGCCGTTACGGTATTTCCTAAAACGATTTGCTCGGCATTGTTCGGATTATTTACACCAAATTGATCATTTGGAAAACCATTTGCTTGATATCTCGGAAATCGTTTGTCAAAACCTTGCCATGAATACCCAGCTGAAAAGTTGAGTTGATGGACAGATGGTAAAAACTTGAAATCATATTTACCATATGTCTCTAATAAAGAACTGGTTCGAGTGTAATCTTCCCGACGCGCCTCTCCTGGCAAGGGATTACGAAATTGAGATCGGATAGTTGTTGGAAGATAGCGAGTACGTGCGCCATCTTCATAGTCAAACCCAAGATTTAATTTCCAACTCAATCCGTCGATAAAGGGAACTTGATAATCAAATTCAATATTACCGAGTCCTCTCCAACCTCGATTATAATCCTGTGTTTGTTCTAACTCTGAGAGAGGGTTGTTTCCTGCATTTAATTCATCTCTATCATAACCTGCATAACCATTATACGGGCTGTTAGCATCAAATACAGCTAATGTTGGGTCATAATTGAGTGCTGCTCCAATGACACCATTAGGAGATATTCGATCGATTGTATTGGCGCCCTTTAAGTTGATACGCATATTCAAGCGATCATCAATTAATTTTTGATTAAGACTCAAAGACATATTGATACGCTCCGTTTCCGAAGTTTTGATAATCCCTTCTTGATTTAAATAACCAATAGAAGCACGAAATCCTGTTTTTTCGCCGCCGCCTGTTAATGTTAAACTGTGATTTTGACCGAAGGCCGTCTGCAGGATTTGATCTTGCCAATCTGTACTCGATGATCCCAGTTTATCTAGAGTCCCTGGGCCAAAGTTTGTAACGGCAGATCTATACTGGTCTGCATTAAGGACTTGCAACCTATCTATCTCCTGAGCAGATGATACCCACATATCATATGTCAACGTTGGCTTCGCTCCAAAACCCCCAGTCTTTGTTGTAATAAGGATAACGCCATTTGCTCCTCTAGAACCATAAATCGCTGCCGCAGAAGCATCTTTTAATACGGTTACATTTTCGATGTCATTCGGATTTATGAAATTCAATGGGTTACGCCCTGCTTGAAATCCACCTGGACTGATACCTTCACTATTAACGGGTACACCATCAATCACAAATAAAGGATCATTCGATGCTGTCAAAGAAGTACCACCACGAATACGTATCGTTGATTGTCCTCCAGGTTCTCCTGAATTACTGATTACTTGCACACCTGCAATCTTACCGGTGATTAATTGATCGGCACTGACGATCGCGCCCCGATTAAATGACTCTTCGTCGACTACATTAACTGCGCCGGTTAAGTCGTCTTTATCGACACTTCCATAACCGACGACCACGACTTCATCTAATAGCTCAGAGTCCTCTCCGATTGTGAAATCAAGTCGTGCGTCCTGCCCGGATACGACTGTCACAGGTTTTACCATGGACTGATAACCCACATAAGAGACCAGGATGTTATAAGTTCCTGGAGCGACATCGATGGCATATGCGCCTTCGAAGTCTGTGACGGTACCATTAGTCGTACCTTCTACGATGACAGTCGCGGCGATAAGTTCCTCGCCAGTTTCATCGTACACATTTCCTATCACTCGCTGCTGCGCATATAAAGCACTGCTGCAGGTCAAGAAAATCAGTAATAACATGTAAAGTTGTTTCATATTGATTAATTGTTTTACTGGATATTGATTAAAAAATAATTTATAAGTTCGATTGTTTTATCTTTTGTTGACTTATTCTGAATAATTTGGCTGGGCGATGATTGACATTTTTTTGCATCTCCTGTGTATCCTCTATGTGAGATGAGCTTAGCATCTTTTTTCTAAAATTCCGTTTGTCAAATTTCTTTTGAAGAACCTCTTCTGACAACTTTTGCAAATCTGACAACGTAAATTTTTCAGGAAGTAAATCGGCGTAAAGTGCATCTCGAAAGAAACGCTCGCGAAAAGCTTTAATGCTGTCTTTTAAAATTTGGGCGTGATCAAATGCCATAGTATTTATAGAACGTACAGGAACCCATTCCGGCCTCCGATCGCGCATATGGTCTATCGCATTGATGTCCATATCGATGAGTGCAAAAAAAGCAATGGTGATGACACGTCCAGCTGGATGCCGTTGAGGATCCCCGAAAGCTTTTACTTGACGCAATGGAACGCCAGTCAATCCCGTACGGTGCTCTAATATGCGATTGGCAGCCCCCTCTAGCGTTTCATTTGGATGTACCAAATCACCAACGAGTGAATATAGTCCCGCATACTCTTCCAATTCGGAGTGTATACACAGTATTTTCAGTGTTTGATCATCATATGCAAAAATGGCGCAGTCGACCGAGATGGCGGCCTTAAATAATTCTTTGATTTCCTCTTTGTGTGAATTGATATTACTTATCTGTAAATCTGTGCGCACTAGAATTGGTTGTTTGAAAATGAACTGCGACAAATATAAGTAAAATAGTGTAATTTATACACTAAGCTGTATTTGTCTAACTCACGGGCTATATTTGCACTATGAAAATTAGAAATATTGCTGTGCTAACATCCGGCGGAGACGCACCAGGAATGAATGCAGCCATTCGAGCTGTAGTGCGTGCCGCAACGTATTACAACGTTGGCATTTTTGGAGTGTATAATGGTTATGAGGGATTGATAGAAAATCAAATCGAGCAATTCAATGTGCGTTCGGTCTCCAATATTCTGGGAGATGGAGGCACCATGCTCAAGTCTAGCCGGTGTCCTGAGTTTCGCACCGAGTCAGGTCGTGCCAAAGCCGCCGAAAATTTAGGAAGTCATAATATTGATGGTCTCATCGTGATTGGTGGAGATGGCAGTATGACCGGCGCTAACTTGCTCTACAAAGAACATAACATAGCCGTGATGGGTGTACCGGCCACCATCGACAACGATCTGGCAAACACAGATTTTACGATTGGTTTTGATACCGCGACAAATGTAGCAACTGCATGTATCGATAAAATACGAGATACCGCGAGTAGCCATAATCGCCTGTTTTTTGTCGAAGTGATGGGTCGAAATTCCGGTTTTATAGCATTGCGAGCTGCGATCGCCTCAGGTGCCTTATGCGCCATGCTTCCTGAAAATAATATTTCGGTCGAGGAGCTCGTATCGACGCTAAGACGTGGCTATCAGAATGATAAAAAATCGAGTATTGTCATTGTCGCAGAGGGAAATCGAAATGGAGGTGCCTTCGAGATTGCGCAGCGTGTGGCTGAGAGTTATACCGATTATGAAACAAAAGTGACAGTCTTGGGGCACTTGCAACGAGGTGGAGACCCGACTTGTTTTGATCGACTGCTCGCCGGAGAACTCGGTGTTGGGGCAGTGGAGGCGCTTTTAAATGGAGCTTCTGGAAAAATGATCGGTCTTCGCGGTGCTGAGACAGAACTCAACAATATCGAGGATTGCATCGATAAAACACCAAAGTTAAACCCAAATCATCTGAAAATAGCTAATATCTTGTCGATCTAATTACTTGACTATTCCAGGTCGGTGCGAAACGATACATCATGATTAAAGTCATATTTGACGGCGGAGCTACTTCAACTAAAGTTGCAGTCATTAGCGATAATAGTGTGAATTACAATACTTTAGATGGATTTAATCCGCAACATGGAGATTGGTCGTCTTTCCAATCACAACTGACTGTATTTTTTAATGCGTTATCGAATCGACCGGAATCAATTCGATATTATGGGGCAGGAATGTCTACACCGATTTTGATTCAGCAGATGAAATCGTGTTTGCAGCAATCGTCAGGACTGTATGCCGATGAAATTACCGTTGATTCTGATTTGATGGCTTGTTGCCATGCGGTTTATCGCTATCAACCCGTGATTACCGGCATTCTGGGGACAGGGAGCAACATCGGTTATTTTGATGGAAATGCTATCACGCGACAAACACCTTCATTGGGCTATTTGATGGGCGACGAAGGTAGTGGTGTGGATATTGGACGACGTATTTTGCAAGCATATTTTTATCATAGACTTCCTGAACAAGTTATGGATGACTTGCAGGACAACTATGAAATCACCTATGACAATTTCCTAGAGAACACATACGTCACGAACAATTTCCGAGCATTCGCCTCAACGTTGGCTCCGATTGCAACCAAGTATGCTTCTGACGATATTATGAATCAAATCATCGTAGCATCTTTGACGGATTTTGTGAAGAATCGAATGATGGCGGAGTGTCTAGCGTATCCTGATGTCTCAGAAGTATACATGTTTGGTTCTATATCATCAGTTTTCGAAGCACATTTGACGACTGCCATGGAGAGTTGTGGGCTCCAACATTCGCTCTATACGGCATCGAATGCACTTGAGGTGATGATTAATAGACATGTAGATTAATCATTGTATTTCAGTTAGTTACAATAAAAAAGCGAATGACATTTGCCACTCGCTCGATATGTTCGATTATATATTTCTAGATTATTTCAAACCCAGCACAAACTTCGCCAATTTTGACTTAGTGTTAGCTGCTTTGTTTGGATGCCAAGCATTGTTTTTTGCTAATTTGTCCACCATACTATAAACCAATGGTAAGAACTTTGCAGCCTCTGATTGGCTAGTCATATCACGTAGATTACGGATAGCCGTTCTAGTTGATTTCTTGTAATATCTATTCTGGACACGCTTTTTCGCGTCTTGTCTAATTCTCTTCTTTGCGGACTGATGTTGAGCCATGTGACTTCTTTTTATAAAATTTAAGGCCGCAAAGATATACTTTTTGGCGATATATTCTGCATTTAATTCGGAGTATTGGAGTTTGAAGTTTTGAGGTTGTGTTCATGCAATTTCAAACTACTTCAGCCTCTCGGTTTGATATCTAAGTCTACATTTCATAGTTGCCATTCCAGGGGACCTTTAAATAGTTGAAATGAGATTGTAATTGGTAATGCCGACAAAACAAAAAAACTATGATTTTGATGTTATTCGAGCATTCTCGATATGAAGCCAAATCTAAGATTTCGACCATGCCGGGATTCGTAATTCTCAATTCCTAATTCCATAGACGGAAGGCAGATCTTTGGTGTTTTCATCGCTGCCAAACACGCAATATCAATAACCCGCTGCCATACCGTCCTTCCTGCTTTCGCTCGCTCCGTGGTACACCTTATTTTTATCATCATACATGATAGCTTGATAGCCACCATATCCGCCGATATTGAATTGGATTTTATGCCCCATTTTTGATAACTCTCGGATCACTTCATAATCTATGCCTGTCTCTAAATAAAGTATACCGCCATTCGTCATCTCTTCGCCAGTTGGCTGGGACGATCCTCCATGTTGGATCCGAGGAGCATCGCCTGCTTCTTGCAAATTCATCCCAAAGTCTACAAGATTGACGACAATCTGTGCGTGACCTTGTGGCTGCATTGCACCACCCATCACTCCAAAGCTAACCCAAGGTTTGCCGTCTTTGGTAATGAAACAAGGTATGATGGTATGAAAAGGTCTTTTACCTGGTTCGTAGACATTATTGTGTTCAGCATCAAGACTAAATAATTCTCCTCTATCCTGCAGGACAAATCCAAGCCCAGTAGGTGTCATGCCAGATCCCATTCCACGATAGTTGCTCTGTATGAGAGATATCATATTACCGTCTTTGTCAGCCACAGTCATGTATATAGTGTCTCCATCTTCAAGCTCTCCCGCACTATATCGCTTCGCGGCTCTGTCCGGATTGATGAGTTTTCGCCTCGTGTCGGCATAAGACTTAGATATTAGTTTTTCTACCGGTACCTCTGCAAAATCCATATCGGCATAATACCTAGCTCGATCCTCGAAGGCCAACTTCTTAGCTTCAGTAAATACATGTATGTACTCCTTGCTGCCAAAGCCCATATTAGCGATGTCATAGTGTTCGAGCGTGTTGAGAATTTGGAGGGCAGCAATACCTTGACCATTTGGAGGAATTTCCCAGATATCATATCCTCTATAATTGGTAGATACCGGATCGACCCACTCAGACTTGTGACTAGCCATATCGTCATAGCTGAGAAAACCGCCCTGTTCTTTCATGTACTGAGCTATGTTTCTTGCTATGTCACCTTTATAGAATTCATCTCTACCTCCTTTTACCAATTTTCTAAATGTATTAGCCAATGCGGGATTTTTAAATATTTCTCCTTTTTTAGGAGCTGAACCATTAGGTGCAAATACTTCATCAAAGCCGTCATACCTAGATAGAAATGGCACACTTCGACCTAAGTAATAAGCTATCAGTTCAGATACCGGAAATCCGTTTTCCGCATAGTCTATGGCTGGTTGTAGGATTTTATCCATAGATAATTTTCCATATCGTTCATGTAATTCATACCATCCATCCACTGCACCAGGTACCGATACGGGCAATGGTCCGTGGGCTGGTATGGAGCTGTAGCCATTGTCAATAAAATAGTCTAGTGTAAGTGATTTTGGCGATCTCCCACTGGCATTGAGGGCAGTAAGTTCTTTTTTATTTGCATCCCACACTATGGCATATAAGTCGCCTCCCATACCATTGCCAGTAGGCTCTACTAGGCCGAGTACAGCATTAGCCGCAATTGCCGCATCGATAGCAGTACCACCTTGTTTGAGAATATCCAAAGCTACTTGGGTGGCTAAGGGCTGCGAGGTGGCTGCCATACCGTGTTGGGCTATTACTTCTGATCTGGTTGCGAAGTTTTTGCCAGTAATACGGTCTTGAGAATGGCCACAGATTGCACAAATAAAAAATACACCAATCAATATGATCTTATTCATTGTTCTAAATTTTTGCATAAGATATAACCAATTTCAATATCGTATTGAAAACCTTATATCCAGCACGAAATGGTCGGTTGTACTTGTTCTTAAATTTGAATTTTTTTTCAATTTTTTCTCGGTCGATTGATCTTTAACTGTCAACCTATTTTCCGCATGCACAGAAAGAAATTTTTAATTCCTAATTCCAAGGGTTTGTGAGACAAAAGACGGAGGTTGCCTCCTATAAAATGTTCTCAATAAGCGTCCTTCCGGTGAAGAATTTTAGATACGTCGACAATTTTTATCTCATCTTCAATAGATTATATTATGCGAAAAGATCCTAGTCTTATTCTCCATAAATTTGTAAAGCCTTTGAGCTTTTTACACCCTTGTGGTCGAGGATTTTCAGCCAGGGAAAAGTTTTATTATAAATTTTGGAATATATGATTTAGGTATGCTTTCTATTTTCTTCACAGCATTTGATCTAATTATAACTTCATACATCATCCAACAGACCTTTAGATCGCAATTGAACACCTAGTCTTCAACGGAAATAATCTCTTCGTCTTTAGTCAATTCGGCAAGTAGACCATCATAAAAATCCTGCGAGTATTCCCCGTACTTTTTTAGATCGATTTGTACGGCAACTTTGTTGTTGTTTTCATCCGTCAGATAGTGTATGCCTTCCATAAGATTGAATTTAATCTTTAAAATTAACGATTCAAATTGATAAAAGACTTCAGATAGCAAGTTCCCCGATCAAGTAGCACATGTGTTTGATGCTATCTTATCTCAATTCAATGTACTTTTGCGCCAATCTCATATGCAGCAAAAAAATCTCAGACCTGGCCTGACAATAGTCGTACCCGTGTACAACGAAGAAGAAAGTCTTCCGCGACTTGTATCCGCGCTAACTTCATTCTCGAACGAGGCGACATTTCCTTGTGATGTCTTATTTGTCAATGACGGATCTGCAGATGAAAGTCTATCACTCTTACAGGACTTTTGCGCCAGTAATGACAAACTGCGGTTTATTTCGTTTACGTCTAATTGCGGCTTGAGTGCGGCGATTAAAGCAGGTTTCGATTATTCGGATAGCGAATGGACGGGATACATGGATGCAGACTTGCAGACCACACCAGAGGATTTTGAAAAATTATGGGCCGCGAGAGATGAATATGATCTTGTCACAGGAATCAGAGCAAAGCGTGACGATAGTTTTATCAAAAAGTTCAGCTCAAAGTTTGCGAATAGTTTTAGACGTGCATTTACCAATGACGGAATTGCAGATACAGGTTGCCCACTAAAAATTATAAAAACGGATGTTGCTCAGCGGATTCCAATGTTCAAAGGACTTCATCGTTTTTTGCCGGCCATGGTTTTATTGCAAGATGGAAAAATTCATCAAATGGAAGTGCGCCATTTTCCGCGTGAGGATGGCCAATCGAAATTCAATGTGGCGAATCGGTTTTTTGGTCCCCTGGCTGATTGTTTCGCTTATCTGTGGATGAAACGAAAATACATTAACTACGAAGTGGATAATCGTTATGATTCCTAGCGTCGCGATACTCATTCTGGGTGTTTTTGCGCAAGTGCTTTTTGCGGGACGTATGCTTGTGCAATGGATATTATCTGAACGAAGCAAAACCGTTGTCTCACCAAAATTATTTTGGCGGATCAGTTTAGTCGCGTCTATGATGATGTGTATGTACGGTTGGCTGAGAAATGATGTGGCCATATTGGTTGGACAATTAATCACATATTTTATTTATATCCGTAATCTACAATTAAAAAATGACTGGCAACAATATCCGTTGCTCCTCCGAATATTTATTTTTATTTTACCAATAGTAGTTTTTGGGTATATGCTTTCGCAAGAACTCAGTTGGTCATCAAAATTTACGGCTGATGTAGCCACGTGGCTGATTGTCATGGGTATTGCGGGACAACTGATATTTACATTCAGATTTATTGTACAATATTATTATTCTGAAAAAATAAAATTGTCGGTTCTACCGCCGCAGTTTTGGATATTGAGTTTGGTAGGGTCGATTATCATTTTTATCTATGGAATATATCGACAAGACGCTGTGCTCTTGATGGGTCATGGCTTTGGAATGATCGCTTATGTCCGCAATATCATGATTGGCCGCAAAGAGAAAGAATATGCGGAAGCTTGAATACCTCATCGCTTTCACAATCTTTACGCTGGTATTGGTTTGGCAACTCGATGCATTGAATATTACGATCATGGAAGCGCGCAACTTTGTGACAGCACGCGAAATGACACAAGAAGGCAATTATCTATTGCCGACTTTAAATGGAGAATATAGACTTCAAAAACCACCACTTCCAACTTGGTTGACCGTCGCTGTTGGAGAAATTGTTGGGTATAAAGGCATCGGATGGCTGAGGCTGCCCGCCGTGCTGATTGGGCTTTTAGGTATTTTCTTTACGATGAAAATTTTTAGACGGCTATCGGGAGAGTTTTCAGATGAAATATTGACGGGAGTTGTTTTATTGTCCTCTTTTTATTTTTTTCTTACGAGTCGATCGGGGATGTGGGATATGTTCGCGCAAGCGTTTATGCTTGGTGCGATTTATTATTACATGCGACTTTTTTTGGAGTCAAGGAATGCCATGAAACTCGGCCTGCTATTTGGAATGTTTGCCGCCGCATCTTTCATGAGTAAAGGGCCTGTGGCATTGTACGGATTATTTCTGCCATTCACCATTGCATTTCATTGGAAATTTCATCGAAAAATATTTTACAGTAAAAAACACTGGTTGGCACTTGGTTCCGGTTTGATAATAGCTGCATTGTTATCAGCCATATGGCCTGTATATGTCTATTTTTCCGATGCTGGTCAAGCGGCTCTTGACACAATAGCCAAGGAATCCGCCAATTGGTCGAGTTATAATACAAGACCATTTTATTATTACTGGTCGTTTTTTACCCAGTCAGGGATATGGACAGTAGTAAGTTTTGCTGCGCTCCTAGCTTGTATCGTGGATATAAAGAAGGTGTCAGAGAAAACCGATTTAGCATTTTATTTCTGGTGGACGATAGCTGTGGTCGTATTACTCTCAATTATTCCTGAAAAAAAATCGAGATACTTACTTCCAGTACTTTTTCCATTAGCCATGTTAGTTTCAAGAGTCGTTCAAGAATCAGAACTTAACCGTTTTAAAATCTCATTGAAAATTAGTCAAATAATCACTTCTGTCGTTGTCGCTGGCGTCGGTATTGTTTTATTATTAAATATTACTCCTGAATTACGACCATTTCGATTAAAATGGTTGAGTGGACTAATTCTCATCGCGACGGGAATCTTTTCTTTTTTTCAAGTCATACGCGATAATTATAAATTATCGATGTACACCTTGGCGGGCGGTATGATGGTTATCATTTTATTTCATATCAAGTCAATTGGCGGCGTCATGGATTCTCAAGTAGCTGTGAGATCATTTTCAGCATTTCAGACAGACGAACAATTAAAAGAACTACCCCTGTATTCGCTAGTAGATCCGCGCCCTGAAATCTCTTGGCATCTCGGACGACGTGCCCCAGTGTTTCCACCAACAGAGTTACCGGAGTCAGCGAATCAAATCGGCATTTTATCATTTGAAGGCATTGCCGAATGCATGAATGAACCTGAATGGAGTAAATGGCATCTGATCAGTGAAGAATGCTTTGACCAAAATCCTGTACAGAGTCTTAAGAAACCAAACATTGCTTTAAGACGTTATCTAGCTATAATTGAATTAAAAACAGAATGAAAAAACTTTGGATTATTCGGCATGCAAAGTCTTCGTGGAGCGATTACAGTTTGCCCGATCACGATAGGCCGCTCAATAAACGAGGTAAGCGCGATGCACCTTTTATGAGTAATTTGATCAACGAAAAATATCCCGTGCCACAACGGTTGTATTCTTCTACTGCCAATCGAGCATTGACGACTTGTCGAGAATTTCAAAAGACGTTTGGCTATGACGATACGCAAGTCATTCAAATACCGGAACTGTATCATGCTTCGATCAGCAACTGCCTCAACGCCATCCATCAAATCGATGAATCTTTGGAAGTGGCCGCGATCTTTGGGCACAATCCGACATTTACATATTTGATCGAAGAATTGGCCGATGAAGGTCCTGATAACCTGCCGACCTGCGGATGTGCGCTGATCACATCTGAATCTGACAATTGGTCAAACTTTGAGGTAGAATCATGTACGCTTTCCGAGCTTTTATATCCCAAGATGTTCCAATAGATGTATAAATATATTTTATTACTGAGCGCATTTATTTTTTGTCTGAGTTGTCAGGAAGACAACACGGCGAAGCCACAACTCAGTGATGATCGATTTCTCGAAGTCTTGTTTGATGTTGAATTGGCCCGGGAAGCTTCGCGCACGGCAGCCATATACGATCAAGACAGTCTTTTTAAAGTATATTTTGAAGCCATAGCGATGCGATATGAAATTACGCCCGATGAGCTTGAGACAGAAATCAACATTCGTATAAACACCGCTGAGGATTTTGATAAAGAATATGAAGCCATTCGCCAACGGGCCGACAGCTTGATAAAAAATCAGGAAAAACTCAAATGAAGATCGGTCATAGTTTAATACATAGTTAACTTGAAATAAAATTGTTTAGAAAAGAATCGTCGTAATTTTATCCAAACTTACCCGCACATGGTTGAATACCAAGATAAAGAAACAATACTGTTGGTAGATGACGAAGAGGATATCCTCGAGTTTCTAAGCTATAATCTAAGAAAGGAGGGCTATCGTGTATATGTGGCCGACAATGGTGAAGATGCGTTAGATATTGCTCCGCGCATCGAACCGGACTTAATCATACTCGATATCATGATGCCTAAAATGGATGGCGTAAAAGTATGTCAGGAACTTAGAAAGAATAAAAAGCTCGATAGCACTTTCATAGCTTTCTTGACTGCGCGAAATGAGGACTACTCGCAGATTGCCGCACTCGAAACGGGTGGAGATGATTACATCACCAAGCCTGTCAAACCTGCCGTATTTAAAAGTAGAGTAAAAGCGCTCTTAAGACGAAGATATAAATCAGCCCCTGAAAGCCCTTCGAGCGTGATAGAATTAGGTGATTTAAAAATTGATAAAGAAAAATTTATTGTGACAGTCGACGGGGTTGATGCCGATTTAGTAAAAAAAGAATTTGAATTATTGTATTTGTTAGCTACCAAACCTGGAAAAGTATTTAATCGACCAGAAATTTTGAACAAAGTATGGGGGAGCGATATTATAGTTGGAGATCGCACCATAGACGTTCACGTACGGAAATTACGTGAAAAAATCGGGTCCAAATTCATTAAAACCGTCAAAGGCATCGGTTATAAATTAGAGTTTTAGGATGTCCAAAAATCTTTCCATACACAAACTGATTTTAATTGTTTCATTGATTGCTGTAGTGGCATTTAGCGGAGCGGTGGTTTTATGGGGATATTTAATTAATCTCATGAATCCCGTTCTTGCATGGTTGTTGTTGAGCTTGCTCATCGGTGCGATAACTTATGGCGTGTATCGTTACATCTTGAATAATTTCTTGTATCGCCGTATCAAATTGATTTACAAACTGATCCGATCGAGTAAGGTATCCATGCCGAAAGGTGAAGAGGAACTTGATCAGCAAGAAGATAGCTTGGCAAAAGTCGAACATGAAGTGAGAAATTTCATGGTAAAACAACAGGAGGAAATCGACTCGCTCAAAGAATTGGAAAATTATCGAAAGAACTTTTTAGGTAATATTTCACACGAATTAAAAACTCCAATTTTCTCTGTGCAAGGTTATATACATACGCTGCTCGACGGTGGTATGAAGGATGATCAAGTGAACCGTAGATTTTTGGAAAAAGCTGCAAATAATATAGAGCGTCTCGAAACGGTGGTCAATGACTTGGAAATTATAGCCAAGTTGGAAAATGCGACCATGGAACTCGAATATCAAAAATTTGATTTGAAAGAACTCACCCTTGAAGTGTTTGATGAAATAATGATGCAGGCTAACCAACGCGATATTAATGTCGTGCTCAAATCGGGTGCCGACATTCCATTTTATGTAGAAGCAGACCGCGAATATATTCGAACAGTCATCATTAATTTAATGGTCAATTCTATAAAATATGGTAAGGAAGGCGGAGTGACCAAAGTGGGCTTTTACGACATGGAAAACTATGTATTATTAGAAGTGGCAGATGATGGTATAGGAATCGAAGAAAAACACATCAAACATTTATTCGATCGATTTTATAGAGTTGACAAATCACGCAGTCGTCAGCGCGGAGGAAGTGGATTGGGCTTATCTATAGTCAAACACATCATCGAAGCACACGATCAACGCATCAATGTCCGAAGCACGGCCGGTCTTGGCACCACTATCGGATTTACGCTGCAAAAAGCTGGATAATCAACTCGGTTCATCAACCAATGTATCAAGTGTGGGCTGTTTGAAAGGTAGTGTATATTCCATATCATCAAGTTCCGATTTTATGGAATCTCTAACGATATAGTATGCTGGTAATTCAGTTGCTGCCATGGGTTCTGGTGGTGGTAAATTCTCTCTTAAGTGGTTTACTTGTCGACCATTTTTCCAAAACCGAAAGCAAACATGCGGTCCAGTCGCCAATCCGGTTTGTCCTACATATCCGATCGTCTGACCTTGTGTCACTTTATCACCAGCCTTCATTCCTTTCACATGCCTAGACATGTGGAGATATTGAGTTGTGTACATCTTGTCATGCTTGATCTTAACATAATTTCCATTCCCTTTCGTGTATGAAACATGTGTGACCGTACCATTGGCGACAGCCATAATCGGGGTGCCAGTAGGTGCGGCATAATCGGTTCCGAAATGCGGCCGCGTACGTTTTAATACAGGATGAAATCTCCGCAAATTATAGCGCGATGAAATGCGGGCATACCTCACCGGCGATTTCAGAAACGCCTTTTTCATCGGACGTCCTTCCTCATCAAAAAAGCCATCATAATCATCACTTTTGAAGTGAATCGAATAAAACTTCTTGGCTCCACTTTCAAAGTAAGCACCATGGAGTTCGCCAACTCCAGCTTGCTTGCCATCGATGTAAAACTGGTCATATATCGCTTTAAACCGATCACCATTTTGAATATGATAAAAATCGACTGACCATGCTAGGGCATCTTCCATCCGATCAATTAATGAAGGTGAAATTCCTTGGCGTTTCATCGTCATCCACAAGGATCCGGAAATCACCCCGGTCGCCGTCGTGCGCACCGTATCCACAGGGTTATGGACAATTTCTACGCTGCACGTATCGCGTAAGTCAAATTTGATATAGCGATAAATGCTTGGATGGTAGATGAACATGTCAGGCGAAAAACAACTGTCCGTAGATACCACCGCATATGACTTACCGCTTCTAATTTGCGTGACCGGAAATATCTCCTTCGCCTTCGTACTTAAATTATATACTTTTTGAAACGGGACACCAAACTCGGCTAGCAACGTGGACAAAAACATGTTCGGTTTGATCGTACCTTCAATAACATCAATGCTATCTTTTGGAAGCCCGTACAGATATTCTTGCGGAACGGGTATTGTCTCTTCTGCCGTGACTGATGTGTCTTGTACAGATTGCTGATCACAGCCGAAGCACACGAAGCCAATGAGGCACACCCAAATGAGCAAGGCAGAAAAGCTGATACGAGGCAAAGATGTAATTCTGATCATCGATTTTTTGAGCATCTGCGGCCGAAGATAAAATTCTGTCTATGAAAATGTGAATACAAATTAAAAAAATTCTTAATATTTATATATAGTGTATTGATAAAGCATAGAATATGGCATCTTTGAGTGATGGGCGAGAATGTTAAAGTTGCGAATACAACCTTAAATTGTCGGGGTATCCTGATGGATATATCCAAGCCTGTGGTCATGGGCATTATCAATGTGACATCAGATTCTTTTTTTAAAGGCAGTCTTTGATCAAAAGCTTAATTCTTGATATTAACCGCTTGAACTCTATAATCACCACTTCCTTTAAATATCACATACTTAATTTTTCCCTCAATATTCAGCTCCTTCTCTGCATTATACAATGCTTTCTTCCAACTGCAAAATTAGTCCAAATATACAATTTCTCCACTCGAATCAACCTCCATTCTCTTTTCAATAGATTTCTTTACTGTGCTCTTACAAATTTAAGTAGAAATGTAGATTTTTTTGATTTTGGTGAGGAAGTCTTATTCCATCAAATCCATTGCTTAATAGAATCTCTTTAACAC
>ENA-ORXU01001288-ORXU01001288.1-marine-metagenome-genome-assembly--contig:-NODE-1288-length-21705-cov-4.217635_pt1 | contig 21705 bp, 15 predicted proteins | sample MGYA00237869_ERZ511484 | MGnify/ENA metagenome assembly ERZ511484
ATGAACGAACAAAAAGAAAATTTTGATGAAGGCAGTAGTACTATGCTAGAACCCGGGTTTAAGGGAACTTTTCAAAAAACCAGTGGGAAAATCGAAAAAGAACCCGTTATAACTGATATTTATACGGCTTGGATGGGTGGCGAACTGGTCTTTCGTAATATGACCTTTGAAAACATCCTTAGAAAACTGGAAAGGCATTATAACGTTTCCATTTCCAATACAAATGTCGATTTGGGAAATACTGTTTTCAATGCCAGTTACGGAAAAGTAACCTTAAAAAAAGTGTTGGAGGATCTAAAACTGACCCATGGAATCGATTATTCCATCAGTCAAAATAATGTAACGATAAATTAAAAAACTTGTATGCCTATGGGAATATAGTATGGGAGTAAAACCTTGAAAATACATTTATGACCGGAAAATGGTCAAAAAACCGGAAAGTGCTGTAACACTTCCCGATATAAAAAAGTGATTGAAAATATCAACCACAACTTAACACTATAAAAGTATGAAAAAACTTCTTCTAAGAACGGGAAGCGTTCATTACAAACTCAATTTTGATCTAAAGATGAAATTTACGTTGCTTCTTTTGTTTACCGCTTTTTTTGTATCGTATGCAAACAGCACTTACTCTCAGCAAAACAAGGCTACGATTAACCTAAAGAACGTTACCGTCGAACGTTTTATCGATGAGATAGAGAAGACCACCGACCTGAGATTTGTTTACATGGTAAAGGATGTTGACCTAAAGCGAAAAGTATCTATTTCCGCAAATAACAAACCCATTCAACAAATTTTGGAAAAGGTTTTCGAGCGTACCAGTATTACCTTTTCGGTACTGGAGAATCAAATATATCTCAAAAAGGAAATACCTCAAAAAAACAGGGAACCGGTCAAGACTATGACGATGGTTCAATTCAACGTTTCTGGAACCGTACTGGATAATAACGGAAGCTCGCTTCCAGGGGTAAACGTTTTGATTGAGGGGAGTACCACGGGTACACAGACCGACTTTGACGGTAATTATACCATTGCGGCGAGCACGGGCGATGTACTGGTCTTTTCATTTATTGGAATGAAGACACAGTCGTTAACTGTTGGCGAATCAAACATAATCGATTTATCCATGCAAGAAGATGCGGCCAGTTTAGATGAGGTGGTCGTAATCGGTTATGGTACACAAAAGAAAAGTGATTTGACAGGTGCGGTCGGGTCAGTTTCGTCCGAAGAACTTCAAGAACGTCCTGCGGCTTCACTTACGCAAACGTTATCGGGCAGAATGCCAGGGGTGAATGTATCTGTCAATTCCGGAAGACCAGGAGGAAAAGCGAATATTAGAATTCGAGGAAATTCATCTGTAAGCCTTTCCAATGACCCACTATACGTAATCGATGGGGTCATATTGGTCTCTACCGGTCTAGCGAACAATAGTTCTCCTATCGACTATATCAACCCGAACGATATTGCCTCGATCGAGGTGCTCAAAGATGCGTCGGCCACTGCCATTTATGGTTCTAGGGGAGCTAACGGGGTTATTCTGGTCACAACGAAACGCGGGAGCCAGACCGGAGGAAGAATCAATTACGATAGTTTTTATAGTTTGGGAAATCTTTCGAAGAAGGTCGGTGTATTGAACTCCGAGCAATTTTTAATGATAGAAGAGGTCGCTTATCAGAACGCCGAAAAGTATGATGCCGTAGGTTTTGCTAACGGCAAGTATACAGACCCCACCACAAAAAGAAATGATCCAAGATTGTTCGATGCAAATGGTAACCCTCTTTATGATACCGACTGGCAAGATGAGGTAACCCGCGCGGCCTTCACGCAGAACCATCAACTCTCATTTACCGGTGGCACCGAGAAAGGCAGTTACGGCGCTTTTCTGGGGTATATGAACGAAGAAGGTATCATGAAAGATTCATGGTTAAAGCGATACTCCGGGCGTTTTGTTTTCGACACTAATATTAGGGACTGGTTAAAAGTGGGCGGTAGTCTTAGTTATAACAATCAGAAAGAAAGGGTTATCCATGGTTCTTGGGTCGGTAGAAATATGATAGAGAATATTCCCATAATTCCGGTTAAATATCCCGATGGAAGCTGGGCCAGTAACGCAGATTATCCGGGCATGGAAGGAGGGCCGAACCCTGTTAGGGTCGCAGAAGACTACAAGAGATTTCTTCGTACCAGTACCATACTCGGAAATATTTTCGCCAATATTACCTTGGCCAAGGGTTTGGATTTTAGAACTTCTATTGGCGTAAACAATGTGGAGCAAAAAACCGATGAATACGCGGGTCGTGAACTGAATTTTATTGGTACGAATACTAATGGTTATGCAGTAAGGGCATCGAACGAGTTCACATCTTGGCAATTTGAAAATTACCTGACCTATACCAAAGAAATTACTGAAATTCATTCGATTACCGGCCTACTGGGAATTTCATGGCAACATATAAACAATACCGGTTTTAGTGCACGGGCGGAAAATTTTTCGGATGATTTTTTTGGCTTCGATAATTTAGGGGCAGGGTCTGTTATAGGAAACTCAAGTTCGAGTGCTTTCGCCTACGGTTTGGAGTCTTATTTCGGTAGGATCAATTATGGCTTACTGAATAAATATTTATTGACGTTCACTGGGCGTGTCGACGGATCATCGAAATTTGGAGCGACCAATAGGTATGCATTTTTTCCTTCAGCGGCTTTGGCATGGAAGGTTTCTGAAGAGGACTTCTTAAAAGACTCTTCCGTTATATCCAACCTCAAATTGCGTACAAGTTACGGAGTGACCGGCAACTCTGAAATTCCGGCATACGGTGCCTTACCGGGTCTTGGGAACTATGCCTATGTTGTTAATGACGCGATTGTTAACGGTATTGGTATAGACCGGTTGGCCAATCCTAACCTGAAATGGGAGAAAACTAATCAAGTAGATGTGGGCATCGAACTGGGCCTTTTCAACGGACGGGTCTCTTTAGAGGCCGACGTGTACCGTAAGTTGACGGAAGATATGCTATTGAATTCTCCAGTACCGACCAGTAGTGGCTATGCCTCTGTATTCCGCAACATTGGTAGTATGGAAAATAAGGGAGTTGAATTTTCCTTGAATACCAAAAACATATTGAATACCGATTTTTCTTGGGAAACGGATTTCAATATAGCCTTGAACAAAAATGAGGTAGTAGCACTTTCTGGAGGAAGTGATATTTTTTCAAGCCGTACCATAATTAGAGAGGGTGAGCCGGTGGGTTCTTTTTTCGGATTGGTCCACTTGGGCACATGGGGTAGCGATGAAGTCGACGAAGCGGCAACCTATTTCAGATTGCCGGGGGATGTTAAAATAGAGGATAGAAATAATGACGGGGTAATAAATCAGGCCGATAGAACGATTATTGGCAACGGTATTCCCGATGGATATGGAAGTTTGATAAATACCTTCCGATACAAAAATTTCGAATTATTGATCGATTTACAGTTTCAATACGGTAATGAGATCATGTACATCACCACACGCCCACAAGAGAACCGTCAAGGCATAGCGAATAGCTTATCTACCGTGTTGAACGGATGGACACCTGAAAATCAAGATACACCCATAGCACAATGGAGACCGGTATCGGCAGGTTATGATAATTTAGATACTTCGCACATGATTCAAGATGGTTCTTTCATTCGAGGCAGAAATCTACTGTTGGGTTATAATTTTGCGCCGGACATCACCGAGAAATTCCATTTGAGCAGATTGAAGATATACACTTCCGTCCAAAATTTCTTTGTGAGTACAAAATACCAAGGCTACGATCCCGAAGTTCAAACCAGTGATACGACTTTCGGACAAGGAGAAGTGAACTTTGACCAATACCCGAAGCCCAGAGTATTTATGATCGGGTTAAATGCATCGTTTTAATTAAAAATGACAAACATGAAAAATACTATAAAAATGAGAATTCAGGTATTGTTAATGGGATCATTGCTGTTCGCAGGAACAGGTTGTTCCGATTTTCTCGATGAAACGGACCCCTCAAATATAACTGCGGATAGTTACTTCAAGACCGCGGAACATGCCGAAACCTCGGTTTATTCCATCTATTCGAATTTAAGGAACGTTCGTGGGGGAAATTACGGCGGTAGCCCATGGTTGATGCTAGAATTTGCTACAGGCCTTGCCGATAGTGATCTTGGGCAAGCAGATAACAGTAATATTATTCGAAATTTGACGAATACCTCAGACAATGCCTATGGTAAGACCTATTGGGACAGTAGTTATCAAGGTATTGCCAATGCTAATTTGGCCATCGCAAACATACCCGACATTGTTATGGATGAAGGCGAAAAAAACAAGTTGTTGGGTGAAGCAAGGTTTTTAAGGGCCTATTATTACTATAATCTTGTAAGAATTTTTGGTGCGGTTCCTTTGATAACCGGCCCTATAGATTTGACTTCCGAAAACCTCTATGCTTCCCAAGAAACTGTTGAAAATATTTACATCTCAATCGTAGCGGACCTGACCGATGCCGAGTCCTCAGGATTACCTTTTAACGATACTTCCGGTAGGGTCACTTTAGGGGCGGTCAAATCATTATTGTCGAGTGTTTATCTAACAATGGCCGGCAATCCGTTGCAAAAAGGTGCCAAGTATTATCAAAAAGCTGCCGATAAGTCCAAGGAGGTTATCGATTCGGGAGAATACAGTTTATTTCCTTCCTATGCGGACCTGCATGATCCCGCAAAGAATAATATTGGGGAGAATATTTTTATGGTTCAGTACGAAGTCTTTGTAGACCCGTCTGATTGGCAACCATTAATAATTCCCTACAACATGAATATTTCTGCCTATGCTGCTCAGACAGGGGCTATTTATGCCAATCAGGAATTTGTCGGATCATATGAGGTTGGAGATAAAAGGGTGGAAGAGAAGCAGTTTTATTACACCACCTATACCTCAAAATTCGATAGGAACGATACCATCGTTTTGGGCGGGCATTTTTTATACAAACATTTCGATATAGTAGCCAATCTTGATACGTCAAATAGTGACCTTAATTGGGATTTGATTCGCTATGCCGAGGTACTATTGATCTATGCCGAGGCCGCAAACGAAGTTTCAGGACCAACGGCCGATACCTATGATGCTATAAATATAATTAGGAACAGGGCAGAACTTCCTGAATTAGCAGGACTTTCTAAAGAACAATTCCAAGAGGCTGTTTGGAAAGAAAAATGGCACGAATTAAGTTATGAGAACGTAACTTGGTTCGATATGGCGAGACTCAGAAAAGCATTTAATGTTACCACCGGAAATTTCGAAGATTTTGTAGGTCATGAATTCGTATACGGACCAATATTGACTGAGCGCGAATTGTTATTCCCCATCCCTACCGATGAGCTGCGCAATAACGAAAAACTGATTCAAAATCAAGGGTATTGATAAGACTTTGTCTTGTAACTCAAAAAATCTTTTAATTGCCTGACACGAGTGTTTTAATAAAGATGTGTGATTATCGATATCAGGAATAACAGAATATAGTTAATTAAAAATACTGAGAATGATTTATAGATACTTCAGAAGTGGAATAAAGCTCGAAAACTCGAATAAAAGCAACTTTGCGTTAAAGGGGCTTCTACTTTTTACAGTTTTTATCTTTGTCTCGACAACTACGATAACAGCCCAAAGTCCATCCAAAGAAAAACCGAACGTCATTGTGGTAATTACCGATGATCAGGGCATGGGCGATTTGGGCTGTTATGGTAACCCCTATATAAAAACCCCCAATCTTGATGAATTTTATAAAGATGCGGTACGATTTACGAATTACCATGTGTCTACTACCTGTGCGCCTAGTAGGGGTTCTATAATGACCGGTAGGCATACGAATAGGCTGAATGTCTTCCATACGATAGCAGGGCGCTCCCTACTTTTTGAAGATGAGGTGATTCTGCCCCAGATTTTTGCCCAAAACGGCTATACCAATGGTATGTTCGGTAAATGGCATTTAGGAGATAATTATCCCTACCGTCCAGAAGACAGGGGTTTTCACGAAGTAGTGCGTCACGGAGGTGGTGGAATTACCCAAGGGCCAGATTACTGGGGCAATGACTATTTTGACGATACGTATTGGCACAATGGGCAAACGGAAAAATATGAGGGTTACTGTACCGATGTATTCTTTTCTGAAGCGATGGACTTTATCGAAACCAACAAAGACACCCCTTTTTTCTGTTATATAGCAACCAATGCCCCTCATGGCCCGTTGAACGTGCCGAAAGAGTACTTAGATAAATATAATGTAGATGGGCTCGAAGAAAAATTTCAACGATTCTATGGGATGATAACGAACATCGATGACAATTTTAAACTTTTAGAAGAAAAGTTGAACGCTTTAAATATAGCGGATAACACCATTCTAATCTTTACGACCGACAACGGTACCGCTGGCGGCAACAAGGTGTTCGACGCCGGTCTAAGGGGCGCCAAAGGTAGCGAGTATGAGGGCGGCCATCGTGTTCCGCTATTTATTCGTTGGCCCGATGGGCAACTCACCGGTGGTAAGGATATTGATAACTTGGTAGCCCACTATGACCTGCTTCCCACATTCGTCGACCTATTGGGCTTCGATTTTAACCCCGTTAAACCGCTAGACGGCAAAAGTTTGAAACCTTTGCTTTACGATAGCGGGGAGAAATGGCCGAATAGAATGTTGTATATGGATACGCAGCGATTACAGAATTTGGTCAAATACCGAAAATATTCCGTCATGGATGATAATTGGCGACTCGTTAATGGTTCTGAACTGTATGACATGAATCAAGATAGAAGCCAGACCAAAAACGTGTTCGATCAACATCCTGAAGTTGTCGAAAAATTGGCTAACGGCTATGAAAAATGGTGGCAATCTTTTATGGATGAGGGGGTCAATGAACGCTATGGATATATAAAAGTAGGTTCGCCCCAAGAGAACCCCAGTCGTATTTCGGCGCACGATATGTTAACCGGCAAATTTAATGGCATGTGGCATCAATATGGTGCAGCAAGTGCCGTGCAAGCTACTGGAAGATGGAAAATACAATTTGTAGAGGATGGAGAATACAAAATAAGTCTGTGCCGGTTTCCAAGAGAGAGTGGTTTGGCCATAAACGAAACCTTTCCAGAACAGAAAAAGACAATCGAACTGGATCGGACGATGCCCGCGAGTATCAAGTCCGATTTTACCGAGGCCTATTTGTATGTTGCAGACGTTGATGAATCGATAAAAATCGAAAAGGGACAAAAAGAAGCGTCATTTACAGCTCAAATTGCGGCTGGTAAATATAATATGGAAGCCCAATTGATCGACAAGGATAATAGGGTGCACCCTGCATACTATGTTTATATCGAAAAAATGTAGCTAGCGAATTCTTATCAAGAAAGTATAGAATCATATGGTGTATACAATCCGATACGTCAAAGCCAATCACAACATAGATTTTATCACAACATTGTTTTTTTACTTTTTGTTTGCAATCAATTTTGTATTGGTTGCTCAGGCTGAACCTGAACCCTATGCTGAAACGGTTGTCAAAACTACCAATAACAGGGTTCGAACAATTCAAATTGACCCTGACGCCATAAATGTCCTTTCCGCTAGTAGCGCAAGAAAAAGTGAAAATTTGAAGTCCACCATATTAAACTTTATGTTTCTATGGGTTGAGTCTACCGCCGTTGGTGAACATTCTTTATCTTGGGATGTACAATCGCCCGTATCAGGAGTTTATAAGCTAACAGCCGAAATACTAGGTAAAGACGCTTCCTTTGAAATAATATGCAACGGAAGCAAGAGAAAAAAAATCGTAAAATCAGAAGACTGGAGTAGATTGAATTTGGGCACTATTGAACTCAAAAAAGGAACTAATAAGATTCGGTTACAAACGCTGTCAAATGAAAACATCAAAATTTCTGCCTTGGAGTTGACTCGACCTGTCGTAGAAAATGAGATTGCAAATGAGGCTATGTCAGTACGGCAAGATCCCGATTGGTTCAAAGATGCCGGATATGGTCTAATGTTTCAATGGACCAATAGGGCGACCCAAAAAAAAGGAGATACCATAAAGGAATGGGAGCAAAAAGTAAATGATTTTGATGTGCAAGGTTTTGCCGATATGGTCGAAGAATCGGGTGCTGCCTATGTGATTTGGTCAATTACTTGGGGAGAACAATTTATTTCGGCCCCGATAAAAGCACTTGATAATTTGATTGAAGGCCGCACTACCAAACGAGATCTACTTGGTGAAATAGCGGACCAGTTAAGAAGAAGAGGAGTCAAATTAATCTTCTACTATCATTATGGTTACGATTGCTATCATTCCAAAGATGCTACATGGTTGCAGGTCGCTGGGGGTTATCAACCGGATAAAACTAGATTATATGAGAATATAACCAATATTATCGCTGAGGTAGGAAATAGGTACGGAAACAAATTGAACGGATGGTTTTTTGATGGTGCGCAACGCTACTACGATGCACATTTCGACGGTACTTTTGGAGGAATACCGAGTGCCTCGTTCAAAAGCATAAGTAGGGCGGCCAGAAACGGTAACAGCCAAAGAATATTAACGTATAATTCTTGGATTTTGCCTAGGGTAACCGAGTATCAAGACTATTATTCAGGGGAGGGTTTACAACAGTTCACTGATTTAATAGATGGTGAATTTCACGAGGGCAAACACAAGGGATTAATGGCACATACCTGTTTTCCCCTAGAAAAGAAATGGGGGCATATCGATTTTAATACGCCGATAAGCAGCCCTGAATACACGGCAGACCAGTTGATAGATAGGATTTTATACGCGAAGAAAAATAGATATCCATTATCTATTAACCTTGAAATGTATGAAGACGGTTCGGTATCAAAAGAGTCGTTGAATTTGTTGAAAAAAATCAGAGCTGCTGTTCGTTGATACTCATTTGATAAAGCATATTCGAAAAGCATATGGCACGGATGATAAACGCCCTACGGGTTAAAATAAAAAATAGTGGTGCTTAAAAGCCTAAATCGATACATTGTTATGCGCACAATAGGTTTTTTATTTAGTATGCTCTTGTTTATTGGCTGTGGAGATAAAGCTAAAAAGCAGGTCTTTACGGATGAAAACCGTCCGCCAAATATCATCTTGATTATGGTAGATGATTTGGGAAAGGAATGGGTCAGCGCATACGGCGCCGAAGATATAGTTACTCCTAATATCGACAAACTCGCTGAATCGGGCACGAAGTTCAACAACGTGTATTCCATGCCGCAATGCACACCGACAAGGGTTTCGATACTCACGGGGCAATATCCATTCCGACATGGGTGGGTAAACCATTGGGATGTTCCCCGTTGGGGCGGAGGCGCACACTTCGACGAAAACCTGAACCCTTCGTTGGGCAAGGAAATGAAAAAAGCAGGTTATAAAACCTGTATCGCCGGGAAATGGCAAATCGATGATTTTCGCGTCGAACCGGATGCACTTACCAATAACGGATTCGATCAATATTGTATGTGGACAGGCTACGAGACAGGTATTCCCGCAAGTGCAGAAAGATATCAAGACCCCTATTTATACAGTAACGGTGAAAGCAAGACCTATGAAGACAAATTTGGTCCGGATGTTTTTCAAGATTTCATCATCGATTTTATTTCGGAGAACAAAGAAGAACCGATGTTCATATACTACCCCATGGTATTGACGCACACTCCGCTTGTCAATACGCCAGACGAGTCTGCTGATGACAATTTAGGCAAACACAAGGCTATGGTTCGCTATGCGGATAAGATTACTGGGGAAATCATGGCCGCGCTACAGCGTGAAGATTTAATAGAGAACACCATAATCGTATGGACGACCGATAACGGTAGCACTGAATCTATCACAGGTGGTTATCAGGGTAGAAATGTTTTGGGAAGTAAAGCTAAAACCGTCGAAGCCGGAATCTGTGAGCCTTTTATAGTGAGCTGGCCGGGCCATGTTAAGGCGAATATGGAGTCGGACGCTCTTATCGATTTCACGGATATCTTCCCGACTTTTTTGGATATCGCCGGGATTGCGCCAAAAAAAAAGTGGGTCGTTGGCGACACAACGCAAGTTATTGATGGACGTTCTTTTAAAAACGCCTTATTGGAAGGTGCCGATAAGTCACAAAGAACTTGGATCATGGGAATGGGCGGCGGAAACTTTGCCAAGCTTACGGAGAACGGGGTGGAGAACCAGTACCATTTCAGGGATCGTGTGCTTAGAAACGAACACTATAAACTATATATTGGCACAAATCGAAAACCGGAAAAATTCTTCGATTTGAAACTCGACCCGTTCGAGGAAAATAACATCATTGATAAACTGGATACCCTTGAGCGAAAAGAAAATTTTAATGCATTAAAGGAGGTAGTTAAATCATTTCCCGAAGCAGACAATGATCCTAGGTATAATCCGAACCCAGCTCAACCATGGGACGTCGAAGTAACCGCTCAAAGCGAAAAATGGAAATCTTAAATTAGAGAATTTTAGTATGTTTATATGGTTCTGTACTGCGTGCCTCTCCAAAATTACATGTAGCGTAAATTAAGTTTTGTCAATTCGGAAAATGAAAAGTAGGTTTTTGAATAAGGTTACATAAAAAAGTTCTAATAATACATTATATAAACCCAAGCCCCTGCGGAAATCGCACAACCCTTCCACTTCAGTCCTCCACAGGCGGACACGCCTCGCCGGTCCGCCCGTGAAGTCTTTCCGTTCCAGTTTTGCACGACCCCCTCGCGGCCGCGCGAAAGCACAAGCGGTAAAAAAACCGCTTGAACTTTTCTCTCTCTGCCCACAAAAATCTTGGATATTTCCATATATCCTTCATTTTTTAAACACCATATTAGACCAGTTAAATCCCCTGATTGGTTCCAAATAATCTCATATGGTTCTATATGAATAGATGAGTTAAAATATTGATTATAAGATAGTTATATTCAAAATTCATTAACTATATTTATCCACGAAGGTGGATAGCGAGGTGTATTCTAAGTAACTTAGAATTGTCTACTTCTTGCGAAGTGTTTTGCCTTAAAAGCAATGAAAATGGAACAACAAGGAAGAGGTCGAAAACGATTGGGAAACAGGAAGCGGTACCATAACATAATGCTACGGTTCAACGATACGGAATACGATAAATTGAGAAAAATATGCGAATCCTATAATCTAGATATTTCCGAAAGGGGCACGGTAAGTCCACTTCTGAGAAGATTGGTTCTGCAACAAGAGGCCGAAGAAAAAGATATGCTTCCCGACACTTCGAATCTTGCCTATCACATCAACAAGATCGGCAACAACATCAACCAACTGGTCAAGCTCGCCCACCATAAGAACCTGAGAAGCCCGAATTCGAACCTCGAACCGGAAATAAAAAAGTGCGGCGAACTGCTGTACTCACTTATTGAAATTACGATGGAAGAACGAACGGGATGATAGGAAAAATCATTTATGGCGAAACCTGTACCGGAACATTGAACTATGTATTCGGAAAAGAAGGTATGCAAATCCTCGGTTATGGCAACACATTTTCCCAAAGCATATCTCCAAAGTTCTTCGGAAGCGTACTACATTTTCAGGGTCAGCGCAACGCCACCAAGAACCGCTATGCGCATATCAGTCTGAACCTTCCACATGGGGAACATCTTGACAACGATACTTTCCTAAAAATCTCCGAAGAGTATATGGACAATATGGGCTATTGCCAACAACCCTATGTAGTGGTCAGGCACACGGATACCAAACACGAGCATGTCCATATCGTAACGACAAACGTAAAGGAAGATGGCAAGGTAATAGGAATCTTCAATAGCCATAGAAGGAGTATGGCGACACGACAGTACCTAGAAAAAAAATACGGCCTATCCCCGGCACCAACGACGGAACAGAAAAGGCAACTCCCGATATACCGATTGCCCGAGCTACAGTTCGGAATGGATGCGGACAAAGGAACGAAGTATTATTTGCAGGATGTATTGAACGGCATCAACCAAAAATACAAGGTGCGTAGCTTTGAGGAACTCGCAAGACTGTTAAAGCCCTATCATGTTGAGGTTAAGCAGACGAAAAACGAATCGGGAAGGATTGGGGTCGCGTATGGTCTGAACAATCAAAAAGGATATCGGACAAGGTTCATCAACGGCTCCGAGGTACACCGTAATCTAAGTGGGCCAAAATTGCAAAAGGTGTTCGATATCCATTCCAAGTCGAAGCTGTTGCCGATGCACCGCAAACGCCTTTTGAAACAGATAGAGACCACCTATGACCTCTTTCAAACTATCCATCCGTATGACCTAGAAGAAGTAGTCAAAGAATATCAGGACATCGATATCAAACTGGACAAGAAGGAAGACGTTATCGAAGGATTTACCATCTATGACAAATCGAAATATGTTTTCAGAGCAAGGGAACTTGCCCAAAAAGTCCGAATGCAAAGCCGTCTTGATATTTTCGGTAACGGCAACGAACCCACTCGAGTCGATACCGAAAGCAAGCAGTTCAGATTGGAAATCCAAAAAACGATAAAAGAGGCATTAACAACATCCTACCTCAAATCTCCAAAACAGAATGGGTTGCTATCGGAACATATCATGACCAGGAATTTTGGCGATATCGTTCCGAGCTTGATAGCCTCAGAAAAAGATAATTTCTTGGAACGCTACATCCCAAAAAATCAAAGGACGGAATTCAGGAAAGCGATGGAAAATGCCTTTCCCATGGTTAGGGAAAGATTATACGAACTTGAGACCAAAAAGGAAAAGGAAACCTTGGAAAGCAAATTCAAGCTCATCGGCAATGTATTGGAGAAAGGTATTTTCGATATCGGCACGCAACAGGGAAGCGTCCGTCTTTTGTTCCAATCCTTGGGAGTAAAATATCATGACAATCAATTGTCCTTTTCTCAATCGAACAAGCATACCATACCCGTAAATTTGGGCAATCTGCCTTTTTCCAAGGAAATGGAGAACTATGTGTCCACGGGCTTTGTACGGCAAAACCATTTGATGCTTCAAATGTTGACGGAACAATCTTCTGACAACAGTCCCAAACTGACGGCATCGGCCATTTTTCTACCAATGGCCTTTCCGAAGCTTTATGAAAAAATGGATCCCGATTACAAAAAGCAATATGAAAGTGTCGCTTTGGGATCTTATATAAAGAATGCGGAACGAACACATGCGCCTTTCGAAAAATCGGCAAAGGACTATATCGAATTATTCAACGCCAAGGGTTTCTATTTCGTAAAGGGAGAAAAAGGGTTCGTGGTCAAATCCATTTATACGGAAAACAAAACAAGTTGCACCTTGCCTAAACGGACGAGCCAGTATTTGAGTTCGATTCCCGATTTGACCACAGAATTAAAAGAACAACAACCCGTCATCAATGGCTTGTTGGAAGACGGTATGAACGAGCTCCAAAACCTATGGGCAGGACATCTAGTGGAAATGGGAATGTACGACAAGGCCACGTTTATGATAACGGCCGAAAATGTACGACCGAACCTACATCGGGAGATTATACAACACCATATGGACAATGGACTTCGGCAGAGCCTTGTTCAAGTATCTCAAAGACAATCCAGTATCCAACAGAACCGTATGCTCGGAAAAGGTGTTTATGTCCTTGGCAACCTGTTGGGAGGCAGTAGCTATAAAGAAGAAGAAATGTTCAATGGGTTCAAAGATGAGTTTACGGATTTTACAAAACCCAAGAGGAAAGGCAAGGATATTGGTTTTTCGTTGTAAAATTCAAAGAGATGTTCTTGGAAAGGGAATTTTTCGCCCTGTCGGGCGCTTTTTTGTGGATAGGGAGAGGAAAGAAAAATGTAAAAAAAGCTTACAAAGCAGTTCTTAATCAAATATGACGGAAAAAGAGGTTTCAATATTTTCGATTTCAGAGGCCGTAAGCGATGTAAATTCTTTATCCCTTGCACGTTTCGAAAGTTTACCGTCATTCTGTTCGAGAAAACGCGCCAAAAGTGCTACCATTTTATCCGGCATCTCGTATTCATCCTCCAAAAACCGTTTGAAGGCATCATACTTTCTTAGATAGGCGACTTCGCTGGGAATAATGTTTTCCATAGTGTCGTCTACACATTCAAATAAAAATTTTGCCTGTGCCGTGGCATCATAATAACGATAATAATCCAAGGTTTCATTGGTAACCTCCACATTATGGTCTTTGGTTTCTTTCCACTGGATAAAATCGAGCAGGGGATGGGAGTATGCCTCCAATACATTCCTGTAATCATTGATATGGTCAAGAATCGATGCCGAAACGGGAAATATGATACCCTGCTGGGAGAAATCCTTTTTTGCGAGTACGTGGTGGATAATATATCTGTGAATACGGCCATTACCATCCTGTAGGGGGTGGATAAAGACAAAACCAAAGGCTATCATAGCTGCGGATAGCACGGCATCGAAATCATTTTGCAAAAGCAGGCGATTGGTTTCAAGAAGCCCATCCATCAAAGGAGTCAGGTCTTGCCAACGTGCGGAGATATGGTCAGGAATGGGTTCTCCCGTTTCCCGATCGTGTTCCCCTATGAACCCTCCTTTTTCACGGAAGCCAATTTTTACAAATCGTGGGTTCTCGATGACGATTTGCTGTAACCGTATAATTTCTTCCTTGCTCAGCTCTCTTGCTCCTGTCTGCCCAATAGCTTGCCCCCAGCGGGCGGCCCTTTTGCTTCTTGGACTTTCCCCTTCGATTGTAAAAGAGGCCTTTGAATCCTTCAATAGTAAAAATGCCGAGGCACGCTGAAGAATATCTTTATGGATACCTTTAAGGTATTCGTTTTTACGCTCAGAAAGTTGAGCGGCAATATAATTCTCCAAAGTAATGGTCTTGAAAATCAAAGGGCAAAAATTTACGGTTCCTGGCAAATTGTTGATGACCAAATGCCGCGGTGATTTGGTACCCTTGATGGCATATTGTAATTTTTCATCTACTAGTGGTACATAGCTTTTTTTGGAAAGATCTTCTTTGCCTATGAGCGGTTCTTGGGTTATCCATTCGATTAGAAACCAAATTCGCCTACTGTATTGGCCTGTGGGTTCTAGATCAACCACTTGCGTTAACCGTTCCGAGTTGTAGGTTTTGGTCAAAAAACTAAAGGCCAATAGGTTTATTCCTTCATATTTTAGGGCAAAGACCAAATGCCTGTACAACGCTTCCATCGGGTCAAGGTCGCTATGGTCGTCGGGCAGATACCTTTGGGGCATTATCAGCCATTCATCGGTTTCGTATCCTTTGTTTTTATGGCTTACCATAGCAACCCGTTTGGGCATGGGTATTTTAAGTTCTAAGGAATGGATAATGGCACCATAACCAACAATGGTTCCTTTTTCGGGAACTTGTCTTCCCTGAAAAACAGGTGCAGTAAGTGAAAAATGGGTGCTTTTTGACATTTACTATGAAAATTAGGCGCAATATATAAAAAGTAACGGCGCATTCCATGAAAAATGCGTGCAAATATTCCTTTTAAAAGAAAAACGAGGGCAACTAGGCTTAATATCCCAAAGGTTCTTTCTTGGCGTAGCGTACTCTAATAATGTAAATCGCTTTTTCTTCTATTAGGTAGGATATCCGATACGTGTGTTTTTCGTACGCCCTGATATTTCCCTTGTTGTTCTTTTTGAGCGTATCCAGTTTGTAGATTTCTGGATTGTCGGTCAATATTTCCGTTGATTCGTAGATTTCGGTAATGACCCTTGTTGTTGTCTCAATGGATTTGGACTGTTCCAACAGTTCCAAAATGCGTAGCTCAGATCGGCATCGGCTAGATGCGTCCAGATTATTGCTTTCCCCATTGCTTGATACGTTCGCCCACTTCTTGGTGCGTATAGGTTTTTCCTTCTTCTATCTGCGCAATGGATTCATCGATTTCAGTATTGTACTGTTCGATACTGATACGTTCCGAGGATACATTTTTTCGGTACTGTAGCATATTTTGATAGCCTCTATAAATGTAGGGTCTTTAACCTCTTTCAGTTCTTTCTGTATCCACTTAAGGTCTGCCTTTATATCCATGACATTGATGTTTATACTCATAACAATGATAATTTATATTTTATTGCAAGCATTGTTTGTATTTATTTCAACTCTTACATTAGTTGTACTCATTGTAAAGGATGGAAGTTGGCGACCATTTCATGCAGCTTTTTAAAATCTTCCTGTACGTACCTTTCGGTGGTACTTATCCGTCGATACCCTGCCATAATCTGTACTTTTCGCACAGAATGTTTTTCCAACCAGTTTACGATACCGATAGCACGTATCTGCATAGTGGTAATTCATTGCCCCTAACCCATAATCTGGGCGTCATAATCGTCGATGACGGTAGTTTCGAATGAATTCAAATAAGTTTGGGTCATAGCTTCGGTCGTATGTCCTAAACTATCCTGTATGACATTACTCGGTGCACCGCTTCGTTTTAATATATTGGCATAGGTATGTCTGGCGGTATATATGGTTACTTTTGGGAGTTCGAATCTTTCCGATAAACGCTTAAGATAAATATTCTGCCTTTTTCGCTTGTTTTTAATGGTTTCATGAATTTGGTATGGGGAAACATCTTTTGAAAGAATAGGAAACACATAATCATCTTCTTCAATCTTACTATCATTATAAGAAAGAAGTATTTGCTTTAAGGCAGGGGTAATTTTAACGGAGAACATTTTATTCTTTGTTTTAGACCGTATGTACATTATTCGTTCTAAATCCCCATGTATACTATCTCCTTTCAACAAGGCCATATCCATCCAATTCATGCCCCGTAAGTAAAAAGAAGCCATATATAGGTCACGGGCTTTGACCAAGTGAGGCTCTTCGATTAAAGCGTTCTTTAAGGCCTCCAACTGTTCTCTATTTAAGAACTGTCTTTTTGGAGTTCCATTCTTTATTGAATAATCATTGAAAGGATTATGTTTTTCTTTGGCAATCCCATGTTTGATGGCTCTTTTGTAAACGGATCTCAAGGTTCTTAGGTAAACACTCAAACCTCCTGCAGTGTTTCCTGAAGCATAGTGTTGGGTCTCCAACTTCTTTACAAAGACGTAATTGATTTGACGAAAGGGAAGGGAGCCCTTTCCATGAAATTTTTCTATTTTGCCACGGAGATTCTTATAAATTTCCGCATTGCCGAATTTCCCCGCCTTCCTTAAATCGAAAATTATGGAATCAATGAAATCGAAAAAATCCATGTTGCCAACGGATTTCCCCTCTATTTCTTTTTTGAGAGACGACATGGACAGGCTCTCTATTTTACCCTCTTCTTCTAGGCGAGTGACCGTATCGTAAATCTTTTTCAATTTTTCTTGTATACCATTGTTCAGCCGAGTAATATTGGAAGCTATTTTACTTGATGGCCTTATCCGTTGATTCTTGGCATCGAAGTCCTTTTCGGCCAAGTTGTAACCTAAAGGTAGGTATATTGATTTCCTGTTATAGGTAATACGTATTGCCAACGGAAATGTTCCGTCCTGTTTCTGGCGAACTTTGTTTAGAAGGACTTTTGTAGTAAGCATGTGTTTATAAATTTATAAACTATTTATAAACAAATATAGGTATTATATGGTTCAATATGGTTTGATAAATTTTTTAAATTACTGAAAAACAGCATTTTAATCATTTTTTAAATCAAACAAAATCATAAAAAATGTGCCTGTCACGCAGGGGGTCTCGGGTTCGAGTCCCGTCCAGACCGCTAGAAATTGTTCAAATTAAACCAAAAAGCCTTTAAATCAATGATTTAGAGGCTTTTTTATTTTTTATGATACCAAATAAGACCATCTAAAACCACCTAAAAAGGGCGGAAATCGGTGCGTCTTTTTACCCTCCAAAAACCCGCACCTAAATCGCTATAATTGACTGTTAAAGAAACCTTTACAAAGAAATTTTAACATTTGTTTTTCGTACCTTCTGGTGAGGATTTAAAACCCGCACCTATGTATGGCAAAATGAACATTCTTTTTTACCCTAAAAAATCAGAAACAAATACCGAAGGAATGGTTATGCTCTATGCGCGTATAACCATTAATGGCAAGCGAGCTGAATACAGTCTTGGTCGTCGTGTGGACGAACAACGATGGGATTCCCGTGGCACCAAGCTCCGCGGTACTTCTATGGAGGTATCTAACCTCAATCGGTTCTTGGATAATGTCAAAAACCGTTTGTTTGAGGTTTATGATACGCTATTAAAGGATAAGCTTGATGTTTCGCCTGCTATAATCAAGAATATATATTTAGGAAAGGCCGGAAAAGAATTTATGGTTCTTGAGATTTTTAAGGAGCAAAATGACGAAGTCGAAAGCTTGCTAGGCAAAGGTTTTACGAAAGGTACCTTGCAACGCTATAAGGCGGCTTACAAACACGTATTGGATTATATACTACACAAGTATCAACGCAAAGACATTCCGGTGCGTAGCGTTGACCATAAATTTATTACGGGCTTGGAGTTTTATTTAAAGTCCGTTAAGAGCTTAGAGCATAATACAGCCATCAAATACATCGTCAATTTCAAGAAAATTATCCGCATTGCCTATGCGAATGAATGGATTACCAAAGACCCCTTCTTTCATTGGAAGGCTTCTTGGAAAACAAAAGAGAAGCAGTATTTGACCCAAGCTGAGCTTGATACATTAAAGAATAAGAAATCGTTCTTACCACGACTAGAACTGGTACGCGATATATTTGTTTTTTGCTGTTATACGGGTTTGGCCTATTCCGATGTAAAGCTATTACAGTTTGAAAACATTGTAATTGGTATCAATGGTGACCGTTGGATTAAAATGGCGCGAAAGAAAACAAAGGCCATGAGTAGCATTCCACTTTTGCCCACGGCCGAAAGGATTATTGAAAAGTATAGCCAACACCCTAACGTTGTGAATGGCAATGGTGTTTTGCCTGTCTTGACAAATCAAAAATCAAATGCTTACTTGAAAGAGATTGCAGATGTTTGCGGTATCCATAAAAATCTAACTACCCACTTGGCCAGGCATACTTTCGCGACGACAGTTACTTTGTCAAAAGGCGTATCCATAGCGACAGTAAGTAAAATGTTGGGTCATCGGTCGCTTAAAACAACTCAGATTTATGCCAAAGTACTTGATAGCAAGATTGCTGATGAAATGAATATGCTGAAGGTGAAACTAGAGGAGGAAGAGAAAAATTCAGCAGCATCAAAAAGTAAAAACTCGGACTAGTGCTGATGAATTTCTCCAAGAGATTTTGGCTATCATTTGATATCTATTTTCATTTTTTTAGAATTTTCATGTTACATGAAAATGAGTATATATTGAAAACTACTTTTATGGTGTAGTACTATGATTTAATCATTTGACTTTTAAAGCCACTCAGCACATTCCCTTTCATTTCGCGAAAAAGCTCCATTACACGAAACGAGCTTCACTACAATAGGTCTTGAACACAATCCAAAATTTTGACTTTTCATTTCGTTTATTCTTTCCGCTGCGCTGGAAAGAAGCACTTGTCCTGAGCGGAGCCGAAGGGCTTCATTCCCAAGTAAAAATTCAGAATTACGTTCGCTGACAAACGGCGCCAGCTTTCTACTTTCTTGCACAAAGGTTTAAAATTTGGCAGCGTCCAAGAATAAAAACGCGAACAGACTGCCAAATGATTCCGCTCAATTTTAAGGAGAATAGATGCCTAGACTAGATGATAAACCTTACTCTTGATAAATCGCATTTAGGGCAATTTCTCTATTACTTGCCAAATCAGCTTTAACGCTATCTAGTTTCATGCCTATGGTCATCAGGGCAACTTTACCCAAAGGCAAGCGAAGTGATGGGTTTTTCGAATTCACTAAATCGATTATAGCTTTAGCCGCTTTCGTAGGGTCGCCTTCTTGTTTTCCGTCAACGCCCTTTAATTTGGCTCTAAAAGCTCCGGCAGTTTCGGAATAATCGGCAATTATATTCTTTGCTTGGCCAAGGCCGTCTCCTGCAAATGCTGTTCGGAAAGGACCTGGTTCAATGATGGACACTTTAATTCCAAGCGGTTCGACCTCTTGTGCCATCGCTTCGCTGAAACCTTCCAAGGCGAATTTGCTGGCATTGTATATGCCAAACCCTGCAAATGCCTTAATGCCACCGTGCGATGAAATCTGAACGACATGACCCTTTTTCACTTCCCTCATAAAGGGCAACACAGTCTGCGTCAATTTAAGCGTTCCGAAAAAATTAGCTTCAAAGACGCTTCTTACTTCGCTTATAGCTGTTTCCTCGATGGCCCCTACAAATCCTATCCCGGCATTGTTGACCAAAACATCGATACGGCCAAATTTTGAGATGATCGACTTGAGAGTGCTTTCAATGCTTTCTTCAGCTGTTATATCTAATAAAATAGAATGTGCTTTTTCCTGATATTTGACGTTGAACGCTGTTACTTGTTCTTGATTTCTAAATGTGCCGATTACAAAATCACCACTCTTTATAACCGACTCGGCAAGTGCTTTGCCCAATCCGCTGGATATTCCCGTAATAAGCCATATTCTATTTTTCATTGTACATTTTTTTTACGTTAGCTAATAGTGTTTTCTGAAAGTTTTCGATGGTATTTTCCATTATTGTCTCATGCTCTCCCGTTGTTTTTAATACAGCCTTGAAGCTAATAGTGTACCCATTTGAATCTTGTGGCACTATACGTATCGTAGCCTTGTAGTAAGACATGGGCATCGGTGTCGCTACCATTTCATAGGAAATGATTCTTCTGTTATTATCCAGCTTTGTAATTTTCTCAACGACCTCTGTACCGTTAGATTTTAGCATTAAAGTGACGATAGTACCTTTACCGTTGCCTACCGTTTTGGTTTGCCCGATGATTTCTGGAACTAATTTGTCTAGATTTTCCAGGTTTGATATCGCCGTCCATACTTCGTCCAGATTATTAGTCATTTCAATACTGTTAGAAACCTTAATTTTTATTGAAGATTGGGCAACTGCCCATGATGTCATTGAAATGAAAAGAAAGGTTAAGACTATTGTTTTAAGCTTGTCCATAATTCATAGCGTTTTTTATCGTTCCGAATTGGAAATAGGTAATGATTAGAAATAAAAGTGTGGGCAATAACCAAATTCCGTTACCAATGAAGTCGTGCGCTAAATGAAATGCTACGATATTAAAAATTACAGGTAGCAATAGGAGCCAACCTAAAAATTTGGTTCTTGGTACTGTCAATAAGACGCCACCGACAATTTCCGCCACCGCTACTAGGATATATAGGTAGGATGTGAATATAGCCCCCATAAAACTTTGTGCAGTTTCGTCGGCAGGTGGGGCTACTGTAATAAAGCCAAAGAATTTATTGAGTCCGAAAACGACCATTAAAATTGTCAATACCCAAATCGATATTTTTTGAATTGTATTTTTCATCATGTTAGTTTTTAAGTGAATCAATAATTTCTGAAACTTCAACACGGTTCCTATAATCACCACCTTCAGTTTTAGCGAAAGCGATTGTGCCATCTTGTTCAATAACAAAGACCGCTGGAACGGGAAGCTCTCGAGAATCATCGGAGTAGTGACCATCAAAGTCAAAACCAAGTTTAGTCATTGTGTTTACCGGTGCATCATCGTTTTTAAAAATTGTGGTGTAATTGCGAGCCACAATATTTCCGTTATCGCTTAGAACTTCAAATTGGAGTTCGTTCTTTT
>ENA-ORXU01001291-ORXU01001291.1-marine-metagenome-genome-assembly--contig:-NODE-1291-length-21634-cov-3.444774_pt1 | contig 21634 bp, 12 predicted proteins | sample MGYA00237869_ERZ511484 | MGnify/ENA metagenome assembly ERZ511484
TCTTTCATATCACCTAAAGTAACGTAGGCAAAAAACTCATTCAAAACTGTTTTTTCACCAATTACTTGGCCCACTAACATTATATCTTGCGAGCAAACCCCAAGTAACCAAGCTATCGGTGCAAATAAAAAACCAAATAAAAATTGCAAATTAAAACAGGTATAGCGGTTATCTGTAGCATTGGCAACCACATCATTTAAACCTGTTAAACCTCCAAAATAGCCAATTATGCCATTAAACATAGCTACTAAAGCAGTAAAAACTAAAAGCATGGCACCTACATTAAAAGCCAATTTTAAGCCATCGCTGGTGCCGTTTGAAATAGCATCTAAAACATTAGCCCCTATTTTTTCTTTCGGAATTTCAATTGATCGGGTTACATTTCTGTTGGTTTCTGGAAATAACATTTTTGCAGCCACCAAGGCCGCCGGAGCCGACATAATGGATGCAGAAAGTAAGTGCTTCGCAAAGGCAGCTTGTTCGGCAGGGTTATCGCCCCCCAATAAACCCACATAAGCCCCAAAAACACCACCGGCAATAGTTGCCATACCACCTGTCATGAGACACATGATCTCGCTTTTATTCATCCGTTCGAGATACGGTTTGATAACGAGTGGTGCCTCGGTCTGCCCAATAAAAACATTAGCAGCCGCAGCAATACTTTCAGAACCACTTAGTTTCATCACCTTGCTCATCATCCAAGCAAAGACAAAAATGATTTTCTGTAATATTCCTAAGTAATATAAAATCGCAGAAAATGCCGAGAAAAATAAAACAGTGGGCAAAACTTTGAATGCAAATACAAAACCGACTTTATATAAGATAGCCCCAGGAGGAGATGCCGAAAAGTCGGTCGCCTGAATGATGGCGTCATCTGGCCAAGAACCAAAAACGAATGAAGCACCCGCTTCAGTAAAGTCGAGTAGGGCGACAAAAGCATTTGCCAAGTGATCAAAAATGGCATAGACGAAAGGCACTTTTAAAATAAGTATGGCTAAGACAATCTGAAAAGCGAGTCCACTTCCAACGAGTTTCCAATCGACATTCCGTCGGTTGTTGCTCATTAAAAAGCAGATTCCGACTAGAATGATAATACCTAAGACTCCTCTTATTATGTCCATAATGGTGGCTATGATGAATTGTGAAAGCGTTGACAATATAGGGAATGATCAGAAGTTGATCGTAATCTCTCTGAAATCATGCATCTTTCAATGCCCAACTCTGTATTTCATAAAATTTTTCATAGACTTGTGTCCACATGCAAACAGACAAACCATACGTCATTGGAGTAACCGGCGGAAGCGGTTCTGGTAAGACAACATTCCTCCAGGAATTGAGGAATCGCTTCGACTGCTCGGCACTTTGTGTGCTTTCGCAGGACAATTACTACAAAGATCGAGACGAGCAGCAAAAAGACAAAGAAGGTATTCGGAATTTTGATCGATTGGAATCTATCGATATTGAAGCATTCGAGAAAGACATTTTATCGCTCATCGCAGGTGACAACGTCAAGCGGAAAGAATATGTATTTAACAATGAAGCGAAAACACCCGGCATGTTAGAATTCAAGTCGGCTCCTGTAATTATTGTGGAGGGACTGTTTGTATTTGCGAGCGATATTATTCGTCGGCATGTTGACTTGAAAGTGTATATCTATGCACACGAAGTTAAAAAGGTGATCAGACGAATAAAACGTGACGGAATTGAACGTAATTATCCAATAGAAGATGTTTTATATCGCTATGAAAATCATGTCACCCCTTCCTTCGAGTCATATATAAAACCCGTCATGGAATCCGCAGATATTATTATCAATAATAATTACACCATGGCTGCTGCATTCGAATTATTCGAGTGTATGATAAATCAAAAAACTAAATAGTTTTTGTTTACACGTTGACTGGTAAAGTCTTTCCAACGCGGTTGATGATAAGCCACAAAACACCGACCCCAACGATCAATAATATAAAACTTAATATCCAGCCGCCACCTAACAAAGCGCTCAACGCACAGGCCGCAAGACTTACTGCACCGACAGTCAAAGCATACGGTAGCTGAGACTTGACATGGTCGATATGATTGCAATCTGATGCCAACGAAGACAGTATAGTTGTGTCAGAAATAGGGGAGCAGTGATCGCCTAAAACAGATGCAGCTAATACTACAGAAATTACATTTAATAATATTTCAAAGCCTGCCTCAGTCGGCATTCCGGCAGCTTGCGTAATGGCCCAAGTGGTGGGAATGGCGATCGGATATAAAATAGCCATGGTGCTCCAACTCGATCCAGTAGAAAATGCAATCAATGCGGCTAGAATAAATGTCAACACAGGCATCATCGCTGGTGGAATGTTTCCTAACAATAATTGAGTCAAAAAATCCGCAGTATGCAATTCCTTAGTCGTGATCGCCAAAGACCATGCTAAGGTTAATATCAATACAGCTGGCAGCATGGTTTTAAACCCAGTCGTCAGCCAATGCATCGTGTCAAATAAATTAATTATTTTTTTACTGACAGTCAAAATAATCGCAATTAACACGCCGCACGTGGATGCCCATAAAAGAGCCGTGTAGCTATTTGAATTTCCGATTAATATTCCAATTTTTCTGAAAAATCCAACGGCCGAATCGGAGGATGCCGACATATTAGCCCAAATCGCACCCCAACTATCGCTCGCATTCCCAAGCCCGCCGCTCGCTAAATCAGCAGCCGTGCTTGCCATGCCCGTATGAATTAATCCGTAAATCGTAACGAATATCACGGTAAGGACTGGAATGACTGCATTCGTCCAATGAAGTTTGGCCCCCGCAACAGGGCTTAAATCTTCCATGTCGGGCTCATCTTTGTTGTCGGCGCTCACACTCGACACTCGACCAGTCGTATGGGCACGAACCTCTGCTTTGTGCATTGGCCCATAATCTTTACCCGATCGAATGATGAGCAAAATAAATATCAATGTAAAAATTGGATAGAATGAATATTTCAACGATTGAATGAAAATCGCGTAAGGCGTCGTATTAAAGTCTGCACCTACAATCATGGCCATACCGTCATCGATATATCCCAACTCGGCGCCAATCCATGTCGTAATAAATGCAATGGCGGCCACGGGAGCAGCTGTGCTATCAACAATGTAAGCCAGCTTTTCGCGTGACACTTTGAACTTATCTGTCACCGACCTCATCGTGTTACCAACAATGAGCGTGTTCGCATAATCATCAAAAAATATTGCGACACCCAAGAGCCAGGTGATAAATTGTGAACTTTTTCGGCCCTTAGCAAAGCGCGACAACGATTGTACAACGCCCGCCATGCCACCATTTTTGGATATAATAGCAACCATACCTCCGATCAACATCGAGAAAACGATTACGGCCATATGATCACTATCTGCCAGAGCTGAAATGATATATTTTTCAACGACTTCAACCAGACTTTTTAATAATACTCCAAATGAAAATCCATTCGCAATAAAGGCCCCAGCCCAAATTCCAACAAATAAAGAAACCAACACTTCTTTAAATATCAGCGCCAATCCGATAGCAATAAGTGGCGGCAGAATCGACATCCACAAAGGAATATGACGAACTCGCGTACCCGCGCGCCCCGCGCTGATATGATACATGTTTGATTGTCCAGTCGATTTATTTTTCAAAAAATATAAACCACCGCTTGCTTCCGCCTCGATGTCCAACGCTGTTTTTCCTGAAATATCAAGGGCCAATGGTTCTCCATCGAGTGTCACCTCATCATCAACGGCGTATCCACTGATATAAAGATTATCTCCTTGCTGCGTAAGTTCGAGGTCTTGGCCCTGCAACGAAATGACAGCAGCAAAAAAGAAAACTAGAGCAACAAGCGGTCGTTGGAAAAGAGCTATAAATTGAGGCATCTGATAAATTTGTTTCAATGAGCTATGCAATGTAAGAAATTGCTTGATATATCTGAGTCTGCCCCCCAGTGCCTGCAAGAATCTCGCCTGACACCTAAAGTGTCAGACGAGATTCTTGCAGGCACCCCAAAAGCACTAGCGTACACGCTCGACTCATCCACAAGAGCACCCTCAGACGCACAACTGTAGGGGAACGTTGTCTCTCACTTGTATTCACAGTATATTTGCAATCTATGAAGTCAATCCTCATAACATGTGTTTTGATCATGACCGCTTTCTCACTGAACGCGCAGACATGGCCATTGTCCGATTACTCGATTTCAGCGCTTGGAGGCAGCGAGTTGACCAATGGTCTGGCTGGTGGTTTGAATGCCGCCCAATTTTATGATGTCGACGTCAATCGTGATGGGACAAAGGATTTGATCGTATTTGATCGAGATGGATCTAAGTTAATGGTCTACGAGGCAATTCCGGATGGGGATTGCGTCAGTTATCAATTGAACGACGAGCTCGCTAACTATTTTCCGTTGATGGATCAGTTTGTGATTCCAAAAGATTATACGCGTGACGGCGTTCCTGATCTCTTTACATTTTCGCAGATAGGAATTGACGGCATGCAAGTGTATCGTGGTATCGACATGGGCGATCATCTGGAGTTTGAATTGGTCGTGCTCGATCAAAATTTTGCAAATGTGCTTGCGTATCGTTTGGGTAATCAATTTATAAATGTACCGGTCAGTCGTATTGATTTACCGGCTATTGCCGATATTGATGGGGACGGTGATTTAGATATTCTCACTTTTCCTTCCAATGGAGGATCGCTTAATTTATATCATAATTTGCAAGTGGAAGAGGACCTGGATTTCGATGAAATATTATTTGAATTAGCGGACAACTGCTGGGGCAAATTTTATGAAAGTGATAATTCAGAAGAGATATTTTTAGCCGATAATACAGGAGCTTGCGCACGACCTGGTATTGCCGGTGGGGCACAACAAAGACATAATGGTTCAACTACGCTTGTTTGGGATCCAAATCGCGACGGCTTGCCAGATGTATTGATTGGAGATTTTACATCCGATCAATTGGTGCATCTTCAAAATGGCGGAGTATTAGGAAGTGCTTTAATGACTTCACAAGATTTTCGTTTTCCGGCATATGATCAATCAGCCGTACTATCTACTTTTTTGGCATCGTTCCATCTGGACGTTGATTGTGATAATAAAAAGGACATTTTAGTATCACCAAATATTACCAACGGTAGCGCCAAAACAAACAATGTTTTATTCTATAAAAATATTGGGGTGAATCAGGATTCATTTAAATTTTTATCGAATGATTTTTTGGCGAATACAATACTTGATTATGGAAGAAAATCCTCGCCGGCAACTGTGGATATCAACGGAGATGGGTGGATGGATATCGTGATAGGTGTTGCCCAAGATGAAAATAACACCGTGCCCGTAGACGCGCGATTGGTTGTCTTATTAAATAATGCGGATGGTTCAAATCCTGGTTTTGCTGTTTCTGATGAAGATTATCTCGGACTCACTATTTTTTCCGAAGGCAGTCGGATGTTCGCTCCAGCCTTTGGTGATATGGATAGCGATGGTGATATGGATATTGTCGTAGGGGATGAAAGTGGGTTCTTGATTTATGGGGAAAATATTGCGGGACCAGACCAACCGATTGATATCCCGACCGTACAGTATGGTTGGCAAGGTATCGATACTCGAAATATTGCCGTCCCAACGATTGCCGATGTCAATCGAGATGGATTGTTGGATTTAGTGATAGGTGTACGTAATTTGGAAAACGATCCGAACACAAATATGCCGTGCGGCAATCTCAATTACTATCAAAATGTAGGTTCGGCTTCAAGTCCGAGTTTCATGACGAATCCGGCCACAGCCCCTAATTCCAGATGTATCGGTAAGGTCAATGAAAATTATTTTAATACTTCAAGTGTTTATGCGTCACCTTATTTATATGACACTGGCGATAGTTTAATATTAATTTCCGGAATTGAAAATGGTACGATTTCAAGGTATAAAGTGGGTGCAGTGGACGAAACTTGGCAGCGGATTGACAGTTTTATCGGGGGCCTTGACGAGGGAATTATTTCGAAGCCAGTTTTAGCCGATTTAAACAATGATGAAATATTAGAATTGATCGTTGGAAATCAGCGAGGTGGTTTTTCGATTTATACGTCAACAATCAAAACGAATGGAGAGTTGATTTCATCTACGATGGAGCCGCCAGTGCAATTAGATTATTCAATTTATCCAAACCCGATTGGCCCAGGTATGCAGTTGAATATGAATATGCCGTGGTCAGCATATGATGTACATTTATTTGACCTTCAAGGAAAACGTGTATTTCAAACATCTGTATTTTCGGAGTCATCTTCCATTGATTTACCGACGATTCCTGCCGGAATTTATTTTATGACGGTTTTTGCCGAGGCGTCTTCTATTTCTGAAAAACTAATCATATTTAATTAATTAGCTACAACATAATTTATTTATGAAACATTTATTTTTATTTGTTTTTGTATTGATGATATTTTCATGTGCGCCCAATGGCGAGCAAGCCAGTGACAATACATCTGAAGATCAACCAGCAAGTGTAGAAACAACGACTGCCACAGACGCCATGTTGGCTATGAAAAGACAGGAAGGCGATCTGCCTGGTCAGACGAAAACTTTGAGTGATGCGTTAAAAGAAAACTTTGATGGTGGTTACGATGAAAAAGCCGTAGACGTATTTACGAATGTCATGGTGAATTTTCCATCAGAAGAGCAAATTCAATCTTTTGTTCCCGTCTTTTTATCAATGGCAAAAGACAAAGAATCGATCGAAAGTTTTTATACCGGCACATTAACAGCGTTTGTTACAAAATATCCGCAGCATGAATTTTCATCGACTGTTGGCAGTGTTAAAACTATTTCAGAAACACTAGAAAATAAAGCCGAGTTAATCAATAATCCGAATTTTAATCGATTTAGTGTAGAAGATGCTAAAGATTATATTGAAATGAGTGAAGGCTATATGATTGTATCGCCTCGAGATCCTGTTGCGGGAGCGCAAATTGTGAAGGCCGGAAACCAGGCAAAAAGTATTCGCGGTTACGCAGCCAAAGCGGTTGTACTATATGATTGGCTACTCCGTATGCAACCTGATCATCCGAAAGCGGGACAAGCACTCTTTTTAAAAGCCTTTACTTATGATAACGAATTGAATAAAAAAGATCAGGCAAAAAAACTGTATGCGGAGTTTATTAAAAAATACCCAGATGATGATTTTGCCGACGATGCACAATTGCTACTAGATAATATCGGAAAAACTAATCAAGAGTTTTACGAGTCAATTGTCAAGAAAAAAGGAGAAAAAGAATAACAACAATATCAATACGTAATACTTTTATCGGATATAAAGTCATATAAGGTTAGCCCTCGTATTGTATAGTATCCTAAATAATAATCTTTGAGACTACTATAAAAATTCTGTCTAGAAGATTCTTTCTCCAAAATAGCCTGGTTCAAATCAAGCACGCCAACTTTATCGATACTGTAGCGCTTTCGTGTGATGTCTAACCTTTTTTGAGCGACATCGTATGAAATCTTTGCGAGTTCTACGCGATTTTTTTTCAATTGTAATTGACGTACTTGAATATCAATTGAACGTTCAAAGGCCTCTTCTTCCTGACTGACAGAAATGATCGCCAACTCTCGTTCGCTGGCTGCTATTTCACGTTCCGCTCGACTCCGACCCCAATCCGCAATTGGAACCGCAAGCGTCAATGTAATCCGTTCTTGATCCAAAAGATTTTGATATGATCCACTCAATGATTCGTCCGTTTGCGACAGACCAAATCGCCCTGTAAGATCGAGCCGTACGCCATTATCTTTTCGCGCTTCATCAACTCGTCGTTCGGCTTCTAAAAGTCGACGGCGAAACTCCGTAGTCTCTGCGCGATTTTCTTTTGCAATTTCGATAGCTCTTTCTGGATCAATGGTGATTTCGGGAAGATCAGCGGGTTCAGCTAAATTAAAATAGATATCATCATCGATATTTAATAATTGTCTGAGTTCCTCTGCGCTATTTTCTAGATCTATTTTAGCCTGTGCTTGTGCAAACTCAGCGGAACGGACAGTCAATTCTATTTGGAGTAAATCGGTTTCCGCAATTCTACCAACACTATATCGACCTTTGGAAAGCACATAAAGCGAATCAGCGTTCTGTTTATCCAAGATTGTGGCCTCCAAATCTAATTGTGCGATATAATAATTAAAAAAAGCAATTACCGCGTCGTAGGCTATTAATTCCATGTCTTGCGTATATCGTTGTTCCGATTCTTTATATTCTAACGGCTGTATTTTTTGCTGCCATTTAAATGGATTAAATTGAAAGAGCGGCTGAGAAAGACCAATTGAAATGGGTGTAGAAAAATATGAACTTTGGCCTTGTCTTGGGCCATCAAAATTATCAAGACGCTCAAGGCCAGAATAGAGAAAAATTTGTGTTCCTAACGATGGTATGGTTTGAGCAATTCGAAGTCCTGCACTCAATGTATTGTTGGCTTGAGGTGTGAAAAGCAGGTCACCATTCGGTTGAGTAATAAGACTGATCGACCGATTAAAATCGGGTAGGGTGGCTTCTGCAGTCAGTCTTGGTTTAAAGCTACCTTGGAAAGCCGTGTATTGCCAATACGCATTCGTCAGTCGGGTATCCGCAAGAGTAGTACGACGAGTTTTACCTTGCGCCTGATCGATCACTTCCTGTAAGGTCATGGCGCGACCATCAACCGTTTGCCCAGATGTACAATCTGGTATGATAATGAAAGCAGCAAAAAATATTAGTAAGTAAGTTTTTAGCATATTAATCGGATCTAAGGGCTTTAACAGGATCGAGAAATGCGGCTTTCCTAGCAGGTAAAAAACCAAAAATGAGTCCAACTCCCACAGCTACACAAAATGATAATATAATTGACCAAAAATCAATTGTAGTTTGAATATTAGAATATCCTGCAATTAATTTAGCAGAAACGAGACCCAATATAATGCCGATAATACCTCCAAATAAACTGATGACGGAGGCCTCTAACAAAAATTGCATTTGAATGTCGCGTTGATCTGCACCAACTGATCGTCGTATGCCTATTTCACGAATGCGCTCCATAACTGACGCTAACATGATATTCATAATACCGATACCACCAACAAGTAATGAAATACCCGCAATGATGGCCAAAACAAAATTGAGCGTCTGCTGCGTGCTCTGACGCTGTTTTATTAATAACTCCGGAATGTCGAATGTAAAATCCTCGACGCCATTGTGTCTCCGTAATAGCGCTCGCTCAGCTATATTGGCCGTAGAACGAAGCTCATTATTTTCATCAACTTTGAGTAAAATGCGATCAAGTTGGTGGTAGTTTTTAATTTTTGAAGATCGACTCCTGCCTCTCGCAATATCTCTTCCATTTATAAGTGAACGATTTTCTAATCGCTGAATGGCCGTGCTCGCCGGAACGAATATTTGATCATTGAATTCATCCAAGGTAACTGCTGCATTTGATGAACTACCCGTGAATTTTTTCTTCAGAACACCTATGACAGTAAACCATTGACGACCGCATTTGATTTTTTTACCAAGTGGGGATGCATTCCGAAAAAACTTCTGCTTAATTTGATCTCCGACGACACATACCGGACTTGCTTGATTGATATGGTATTGGGTGAAATATGTGCCTTCCTGTAGCGGCAAATTAAATAATTGGAAATAACCATTCCATACGCCTTGACAAGTACCGTTGCCGCTTACGCCATTGTAGGTAAGCATCTTTTTTATCGTCAGCTCAGGTGATATATATTCCAAATTTGGCAGCATCTCCTGAAGCGCTTCGACATCATCGATACCCAAACCTGATGAAAATTTCTTTTTCTCCTGGCGATCATCAGACTCCTCCGCGGCTTCTTCTTGATCTTGTGGACTGATGGCCGAAATCAAAATGTTATTGGTGCCAATTTGCTCTAGTTGCTCGATGATGGCTTGCTGCGCTCCTTTACCGATAGCCATCATGGCGATAACAGCCGCAACTCCGAAAACAATTCCCAACGCGGTGAGAAATGCACGGAACTTATTTGCAGAAACACTATCAATCGCAAGCGAAATATTTCTGAGAAATATATCCACTTAATTAAAAATTTTAGTTGTCCCTTGACCTCCACTTTCCATTTTTCCATCAAATGGTTTAGTTTCTTTCGACTTGTTCGCCATGGCTTTTTCGTAACTAGCATTTGATTTTTCAAATTCATTTTTGGCAGTTTGCTTGTCCGCATCAGTCAATGCATTAAAATCTAATTCTTCACGATCACCAATGTAGTGCAAGTAAATCTCTTGACCAGCTTCAAGTCCTAGTTCGACGGTGACATTATTTTCGTTCACATGACCGATGACAATCTCTTGTTTAATCGGTTTATTGTTTCGGTTCATGATGACATAAGTCATGGAATCTTGATTCAACGCTTCTAGCGGAATGTATATCGCCTCTGAGATGGCACGAACGCTCACTTCATTGGATGTCGTCATGGCAGGACGCAATGTGGAGTCGGACGATGTAAGTTCCACGATCATTTCAAACACCTTGGCGTCTTGATTGCGTAATTGTTGTCCAACATTTGCCACGGATTTTACGGTCCCTTCAAATGATTTATCTGGAAATGCGTCGATCCCGACTGTCACTTCCTGACCAACTCTAATTTTGCTGATGTCGACTTCATTGACATAGGTGACCGATACCATGGATGACAAGTCGGGGAGCTCTCCAACGAGTGGATTCCAGGCTGAAACTTGTCCGCCTTCTCCTTTTTTATCTCCATTCCACCCTGATAGATAAATGAGCATGCCATCCTCTGGAGCTTTAATGTCAAATTCTTCACCAATCGATTCAAGTAATCGGTATTTCCTTTTTTGCTGTCGAAGACTCGCATTTATTTCTGCAATTTTCGCAATTTTTTGCTGTTGTTTTAATTCGTAATTATTAATTAATTGCGCATAATCTCTTCTGATTCGTTCGAGATTTAATTCGGCTTGTTGGATCACCATTTTGGCTTCGAATTGACTTTGTTGTACAAGCAATTCTTTTTCCTTCATATCGAATTTTAAATCACTCAACTGGTCACGCATGCCGCTCAACTCAATTGTCGTATCGATTTTAGCTTGTTCTAATTGAGTTTCAATTTTTTCGATTTCACCTCGCGCGTCGGACAGCTTGCCTTCCACACCGGATTTATCAAGCGAGGCCACCCAATCACCTTTCTTGAGTGCTGTGCCTTCAGGAGCGATACGCGTAATGGTCGTTTGCCAAATGTCCGCTTCACGCATACGTTTTGGCCCTCTGATTTTTACGGAATTTTTGGCTCGGAGTTCGCCGGTTGCTTTGACGCTGACTTCAAAATCACCTTGAGATACTTCAGTGGTTACCGGTTTGTCATCTTCCGCGTTAGCTGATGATCTTGTAAAATAAAAGATAGACAAACACAGCAAAATAATTCCAGCAATAATCCAGTAAGCCTTTTTCATGCAATAATGGTTAATAAGGTCTCAGGTGCGTTAAGAAATAAATTTTTTCAGCATAATTCTTCATCTTTTCCATTGCGCATTTTCACTCATCAGTCGCGTAGCACCGACTATACTCCATCTCGTGCATCGATCAATGAAAATATATCTTGAATTATAGCAGATTTACTTAATCTAAGACGCACTAGATGTAAAGAAAAAAGTACCGCCTTATTGTAACGGTTAATTATATTAACAATTACAATAAAGCGAATACAATTTAAAATAATTACGCTTGAGCTTTCGGCGTGTTAAAATTCATCGGTGGAATCATAGGTTGCTCTGTGTCCGCGACACTACCGAATTGCTTTTCGAATTTGACCATATTATCTTGTAAAGCTTTCATCAAACGCTTCGCATGCTGCGGAGTCAATATGACACGTGATTTCACTTTTGCCTTTGGCACATTCGGCATCATTCGAATAAAATCTAACACAAACTCAGATTGTGAATGTGATATGATGGCGAGATTACTATATACGCCCTCGGCCATTTCATCGGATAGTTCTATGCTGATTTGCTTTTGCTCTTGTTTTGGTTTGTCTGCCATGGATATTGTTTAAGATTATTTGTGTTGAGCAAATATAGGGTTTGCATCGCTACGATGAAATTTGGTTTTCAACATCAGCAGTCTCTTGTATATGGGATAGTGTCTTCCGCGGATAACATGAGTAGAACAGTGCCGATGAAGAGCAACATGTCTAGCTAAAAGGCCAGATCGCGACGTATTTTGTATTTTCGCAGCCTTAATCAATTAAAAGACGATAAAATAACATGAGCGGATCAAAAATCACAATAGACAATGGGAATTTGCAAGTCCCTGATAACCCAATCATACCTTTCATCGAAGGGGATGGAATCGGACCGGACATCTGGGCAGCAGCGGTGCGTGTGCTGGATGCGGCGGTAGAGAAAGCATATGGAGGAGACAGAAAAATTGAATGGAAAGAAGTTTTGGCCGGCGAGAAAGCCCATAAGCAGACGGGCGAATGGTTACCACAAGTGACTTTGGACTCCATTGATGAATATCTCGTAGCGATAAAAGGTCCATTGACGACTCCTGTCGGCGGAGGAATACGCTCGTTGAATGTGGCACTCCGTCAAAAACTCGATTTGTATGCATGCGTGCGACCTGTCAGATGGTTTCAAGGTGTACCTTCTCCAGTGAAAAATCCAGGGAAAGTAGATATGACAATCTTCAGAGAAAACACGGAGGATATTTACGCAGGTATTGAATATCTGAATGGAACACCAGAACTCGAAAAAGTCAAGAATTTTTTAATGGATGAAATGGGCGTGACACAAATTCGATTCCCGGATTCGTGTTCGCTTGGTGTAAAACCAGTTTCAGTTGAAGGGACAGAGCGATTAGTTCGTGCAGCGATAAAACACGCATTGGAAATCGGTGCAAAATCCATGACACTCGTCCACAAAGGAAATATCATGAAATTTACCGAGGGTAAATTTAAAGAGTGGGGGTATGATTTAGCGAAACGTGAATTTGGTGCGCAAGATTATGAAGGAGGACCATGGCAGATTATTTCGCAAGATGGAAAAGAATTAATTATTAAAGATGTCATCGCGGATGCATTTTTACAACAAATATTATTACGTCCTGCAGAATATGATGTGATTGCCACATTAAATTTGAATGGCGATTATATTTCTGATGCGCTAGCCGCTATGGTTGGTGGAATCGGCATTGCGCCAGGTGCGAATATTAATTATAATACAGGTAAAGCAATCTTTGAAGCCACACACGGTACAGCTCCAAAATATGCCGGTCAAGATAAAGTGAATCCATCATCTGTGATCTTATCAGGCGTGATGATGCTCGACTACATGAAATGGCCAGAAGCTGGTAAATTAATTGTCAAAGGAATCGAAGGTGCAATTATGAAAAAGCGTGTCACTTATGATTTTGAGCGATTGATGGACGGTGCTACAAAATTAAAATGCTCAGAGTTTGGTGATGAGATTATTGCGAATATGTATTAGTTTCTGAAACTATAAGATAGGAGTTTTAAAGGATCCCGGCCGGTTGGTTGGGATTTTTTTTTGGGTCGAGAGAACAAGTCAATGTCTCTGTATCAGGCAATAGGGCTACAACGAAACAGTTTGTTGCATTTATATGGAAAATTGATCTGTGTTAAGAATTAAATTTTGAGTAACAAACTCATTGATTTATTAACATTTTGTATTATACTTGTAATCCCAAAAGTGTTGTAACTATTTCTTGAACCCTTAAATTACCGTGTTATGAACGCGCTGAGATTATTGTGTCTGTTGGTCAGTTTTCTATTTTATTTCACATCCACTTTTTCCCAGCCCGTAAATGAATTGGTTGGAGAATATGTTCCTCCAACGCCCAATGCAGCGGCAATAAATCAATATACAGACATACCAGTAAGTCATTTTACTGGTACGCCTAGCATTAATATTCCTGTATATACAATTCAAGAAGGTCCAATACAAGTGCCGATAAATTTATCTTATCATGGTTCGGGAATTAAAGTTGCTCAGATGTCAAGTTGGGTTGGACTTGGTTGGAATTTGTCTTCTGGCGGATCGCTCAATCGGTCGATTTTAGATAGGCGTGATGAGGTAAGCGATCAAGGTTATATTTATGGAAGAGCTCAAGGTATCGTTGATTCTCTAGGAGAAAATACACTAGCTTGGGAATTAATGGAAAATGCAGTTTTGGATAAAGAACCTGATATTTTCTATTTCAATTTTGGAGCATATTCCGGCAAAATGGTTTATTCACTCAAAAAGAATAACGGGGCCGGTGGATGGTTTACTTATCCTCGATCGGATTTACGGGTTGAACATTCTAGCGGTTTGGTCAGTTTTGTTTTTACTACGCCAGAAGGAATAAAATACACTTTTGGTCAATCGAACGCAGTTGAGAAAACACATACGCACAATAGTTCTGCAACACCAACTGACCTATATGTTTCTTCATGGTATTTGACTCAAATCAGCTCTGCGGATTCCAAGTATAATGTCAATTTTCATTACGTCGACGAAGAATATAAATATCCAATATTATCTTCGGACCAAGAATCGACATCGGCATTTCATTCTGGTAACAACTCTTGTGACGGCACGAGCGTGGATACCGATTTGCGAACTCTATACACGCATGTGGAGGGCAAACGCTTGTCACATATAACCACAAGTTCAAACAAAGTAAGGGTAGATTTTATCGCCACCATCGATCGAGAAGATACAGAAGTAACGCATGGTTTGAATGCAAAAAGGTTGGAAAGAATTAAAATTACTTCCTCGGGTACCACGCCATACTGTAAAGAATATCGATTCAAGTATTCGTACTCTAATCCGACGGCATCAACCAGTCACGAAAAAAGATTGATTTTAAATCAATTTGATGAAATTGTGTGTGGATCTCAAAATAACCTTTCTGGTCCACCACCTCATGTATTTACGTATACCGATCAAAATAGTATTCCTAGTCGACTATCAAAGCGTGTCGACCACTGGGGATATTACAATGGCATTTCAAGCAATGACCTGAGAAATACTCTAATCCCTAATACAGCATACGTTAACTTTAATGGGAGCCGAATTTATTATCGAGGTGGTGATCCAAATGAGACCGCAGATCGTCGAACTGTAACTTCTGGGTTACGATATGGCTCTCTTGAAAAAGTAGAATACCCTACGGGCGGATCAACTACTTTCGAATTTGAACCGCACACGGAATTTGGCACTAGAGGGGCGACTAATTTAAATTACGTCGTACAAAATGTTAAAACTGAATGCGGGGGGAGTAATTATACAGAGGGAGACATTGCTTTTTCTGAACACGAATTGTCCAGTGCCTATTGCAGAATTAAAATTAATCTTACTGGTGTCGGTAGTTGTGATTGTGTGATGGATAGATATGCTATACAAGTTAGGGCTCAGCCAAACTGTGATCTAGTTCCTACGCCTACTCTTCCTCCGCCAAGCTACTATCGATTCAACTACGAATTAAGTCCTAATGAACAATGTAATTATTATTATCAGTCCGACTGGATTCCATTGAGTGATTTTTTTACCTACGGTCAGCTTGTTGCTGCAGAAGATACGACCTATAGATTTTTTATAGAGCCAAATGATCAGCATAATGCATCGTGGATCAAAGATGGCAAGGTAGAATTTGATATTAAACTTATTCCTGAGGCAAATCAGCCTATCGGAGGTTTAAGGATAAAGTCAATTACTCAAAATCCATCAATCGGGCCATCTATAAAAACGACATATTCATACGATGACCCAAATTCAGGCAAATCGACTGGAGTCGTACTCGTTGAACCCCGTTATGGTTATCTTATGACCCAACCTGATCCTCCTCAAGTTATCATAAAACATTTCAATTCGACGCCATTAGTATCGACAGCAGATGTAAATGGAAATACATTTGGTTATCGCTATGTACGAGAAGAGAGAGGAGGTCAAGTCAGCGAATACTTTTTTGAAGCTCAGAAGCAAATAAGTACTGGGTTTCCCGTAAAAGCGCTGCCACCATTATATTCGAATGGAAAAGAAACTCAAAAAAACATCTATGTAAATGATGGTACATACAATTTAATAAAACAGACAAATCAGTCAGGGGAAGTCATTCCTTATCCGCCCAATGGAAGTTTCGATAAAACGCGCAAGATTCATAGCATGACCTGTTTTATTGATGATGGAGAATTGACCATGTATGTGCCGAGTATTGATATCACGTACATTCCATCCTATTATCGATTAACGTCGGTCGTTAATACGGTTGATGGTATGACATCAGCAGATTACTATGCTTATGACTTGGATAGAAAACATACAAACGTCATAGAACACTATATGGAGAATTCTGACGATGTGAGTTTTAGTACAAAATATTATTACGCTCCGGACACACTTCCAGAAAACCATTTTTTAAATGAACATAATATTGTTTCGACTCCACTTTTCACCATCGTAAATGAAGGCCTTGCAGGAGGCTCAAAAGTAGAATATTCAAACACGATAACACCAGGTGTAATTTTACCAAATAAATTTTATGCCCTTAAAACCGATGGCAACTGGCGACTAGACAAAGAAATATTATCAGTCAATAATGATGGATATCCAACTTCTATAAAAGTCAGACAGCAGCAATTACCTACTAACCTAGAGTGGTCCGCCGATCCTATGAAGAAAGGTCAGCTCGATAAAATTATTCATGGTGATCGCGTAACGCAGTATAAATATAAAAATAGACTGCAAATCGACTCAATTATTAATTTTGACGGTTTGGTTACTACTTATGAGTACGACAATTTAGAACGATTGAGTGAAATGCAAGATCGCAACGGAAATAGGACTGTCACCTACGACTATAGTTATGGTGGAATATTTCTTTCTCAAAATTGGACGAAAACGACAACATCGTATACACCAACTGTAGGAAGTGAGCTGGTCGTCGATCGGCAACTTACATACTTCGATGGACTAGGCAGAACATACACCACAGTCGATCAAGCACATTCGCCCGATGCAAAAGATATCATTCGACGCATTACGTATGATTCATTAGGAAGAGTCACAAAAGAGTATGAACCGTATGAATCTGCAGGTTCAACTGGCGCACTCACAGCGCTCCCACCTCAGACGGAATACACATTAAAAACATATGAAAATTCAGCCTTAAACAGAATTAAAACCGTAACACCGCCGGATTGGCATGCGACGACAATGGATTACGGCACAAATGGGTCTAATGAGGTTTACGACTACGCAAATGATGAATTTTTTGCTGAAAATACGCTTTCAAAAACCACAACAACGGACGGTAACGGAAATAAAAAAATCTCATATACTGATAAACGAGGTCGCATTGTATCAAGCAAACAGGTTTCGGCAGATGATCAAAGCGTAGCTAGCACAGATAATATTTACGATAATCGAGACCGACTTATAAAAGTACTGCCCCCTGGCAAAGTCTTGGCAGATTCGCTACAAATATATCATTTCACATATGATGAAAATGATTTGATGATCAAAAAGAAAATTCCTGGTCGCGTAGCAAGCGAATATCAGTATAATGATAAATTCCAACTATATAAGTCTAAAGACGGAATTCATGAATGGGCTACCTATACCTATGATAATTATGACCGAGAATATCAAATTGTCTATGATAATAGAACCATATTATTCCGAAGTTTTGATGGATTACTTCCTATCCAAAAAGGAAGATTAAATTTTGAGCGTATTTACGATATGCACGACTATGGCGTCACGACGTCATACTTTTATGACGAATTTGGGCGAGTGGACAGTACTTCTAGTAATCATCATCGATGTTGTCATGGTGGTGGCTTCAAAGCTGCGCTCTGCCAAGCTGATCACAGGTTTACTTACGATTTTAGTGATAATGTATTGACCAACCGATTTCAATATGGAGACTGCCGCTCAAATAAAATCACAACCAAAGATTCTCTAACATATGATCACAGTGGTCGGCTAGAAGATGCATATTTCGCTGTGAATGGGGATATGCAAAAAACATCAAATAATTCTTATACGCTAAAAGATGAATTAGAGATTAAAAAGATTAGTGCTACAAATTCAGGGTATTTACAAGAATTGGACTATGTCTATTTACCAAACGGCTTTTTGATAAGTATCAACCAATCCCTCGGAGCAGCTGATCTTCCTTATTTAAACTGCCCTGTATTTCCTGGGTTTCCAGAAAACACACCGAATCCTGACTTGTTCTATATGGAATTGGCCTATGACAATGAATTATTTTCTGGATTGAATTCCAATATTCGTAAAAATGGAGATATTAGCCAAATGGTTTGGCAGACTCGTGGAAAACCGAGAAATGCGTACGGGTTTAAGTACGATTATTTAAATCGATTGACAGATGCCAATTTTGAGACCTTGAATGGTTCTGGAGAATTTTATACCGGGACGCATGATAAGTATGGCGTGAATATAGGTTATGAAGATGAGATAGGAAATATCTCAAATATCACACGGAAAGGAACGGACATCAAGGAAGCATGGTGCAATGGTGGGGAAGAAATCGACAACTTGATTTATCACTATAAATCAGGGACCAGCGAATTAGAAGACGTGGAAGATATTGCGGCCAAGAAAGACTTAGGGTTTCCTGCATACAATATTCAAGATGGACAATATACGTATGATGACAATGGAAATATGACTTACGACCCATCCCGAAAAGTCAGTATAAAGTACAACCGCTTGAACTTGCCAGATAGTATGATTTTTGATGATGGTAAAATGGTCGTAAACAGATACGATCATCAAGGCAAAAAATTGTCTCAAATAACTTGGATGGAGCATAGACCACGCGAAGTGCAAATGATAATTCCTGATACGTTTGCTGGCACAACTGATACTATTTGGAGTTCAGGGCCAATCAACGGTGAACGACGAGATTACATCGAACATATCGAGTTAGTCGATGATAAAATACAACTCGTACATCATTCTGACGGTCGGGTTATCCGCAAAGACGCGCCAGCCAACGCCATTCTTCCTGATACCATCGAGCTCATACCTGGAGAACAAATCGTATATTACGCTAGTTCTTTGATATCACCTTCAGTCGTTGTCAATAATGGTATCCTTCGCTTCAAGGCACGAGATTCGATTAAATTAATGAATCCGTTCAATGTGGTAGAGGCGACAAATGTAGATTTCGAAGCAAGTATCGAGGAGATGCCAACTGATACTGGTTGGCAATGGGAATATTATATCAAAGATCATTTAGGAAATATTCGCATGTCATTTGCCGATCTGAATGAGAATGGGACAATCGAAGTTGCGCTATATGGTCATAATGAGGTGCTAGAAGAGAATCATTACTACCCATTCGGCATGAAGATGGGTGGACCTTGGCTTCAAAGGAAGAATCTCGGGTTTTTGAATAAATATAATTATAACGGCAAGGAGGAGATGCCGCTGACAGGGTATTTGTATTATGGGGCTAGATTTTACGATCCTTCTATTGGACGGTTTTTGAGTATTGATCCCTTGGCATCAAATTATTCCAGTTGGTCTCCATTTTCTTACACATTAAATAATCCGATACGATTTATTGATCCTGACGGAATGCGGGTTGAGGACAGATGGAAGGGAACAATTGGAAATGACGGAAATGTATCTTTTGAAAAAATTAGTGACGAAGGTGGAAACCAATTTGATTATGTTGATTTAATCGATGCAGATGGAAATCATTTTGCCACAGCACAGCTTGAAGTAGAAACTGCATATTCATCAGGTGTAGAAAAGTCTGAGCCAGGATACAGAAGAAGACATGGCAGTACTCCACTAGTGTTAAAAGCACTACCCATACTTTATGGTGGGTCAGTAGTGAGAGCCCTGACGACGATTTTTGAGGGAGCTGTTGGTAAAAAGCCTAGAGGACCTGGAGCAAAGGGAAGCAAACCCGTTCGAACAACTTTCAAGGATATTCTAAAGCAAGTAGCAGAACAATCAAAGAGCCGAAAAGCTAAAACACATAAGTCTAAAAAAACGAAAGATTCAAAATCTTCAGGTGAACATACGAAGGGTGCTCGTAAATCAACACGAAACAAACATGAGGAAGGTCAAACTCGCAAATTACGTGAACAGGAAAAATCCACTAATCCCAACAAACAGAAAGAATAATCCATCGGAGAGATGAAAGATATTTCAATAGTTATTGATAGCTATATGGCAGAAGGCAAATACCAAGAACTGGTGGAAATTCTGCTATCCGCACTTAAAAGAAACCCTCAAGATCATTGGTTGATGGGAAATCTAGCTTCGGTCTTTTATGAACTTCACGAGTACGACGAGGCTTACACTGTTCTTAGTTCAGCCATTATTGAACATGAAAACTGCCCTTTTCTATGGTGGCATTTGGCAGGAACCCTTGAAGGATTAGGTCGAGTAGAAGAAGCTATTGTGGTATGGAATGAAATATTGAAGTATGATAGTATTTACATTGATTTTTCTGATAATCCATGCTGGGAATCTTTAGAATTTAAATATAGCCTTATAACTGATACCTTTTTTAGAGTGGCGAACGCACTTGTAAATATGTATAAATATTCTGAAGCAAAGCCATATTTTGAGAGGTTTATCGAACGGAACTTATTAAATAAAGATTTGTTGAATAATTCAATTTATAATTTTAATGACATTCTTGTAAAATACAATTCATTATACAAGTGAGTGGATTAGTTTTAGCACAATTTATCAATACCAACAAGAAAACAGTTTCATTTATTTTGTTCTTGATGACTGAGCAGAATTGAACAATTTCTGAAACTGTACTGAATTTCCGACACGAACATTTAAAATTTTCAATTTGATTAAGATAGAAAATGACCAAAGGCGAATTGATGGAAGTATCAAGAAGTCTTTGAAATTGAGGCGATTAATCCGATGAATATTGGAAATGCAGTGAGTGACTTAGCTGTATTTTTTTTTAGAATGGGATAAGCCCTTCGTTATATAACTCATGACTTAGGACTTCTGCCGCGTGTTATGGACCAATGATATCTATTCTTACAGTCGAACGAGCATTGCAATCGAATATGAAAAACTTATTAAAAGTATGGAATCCACTTGAGATCACACCTGAAAGTATGATTGTTGAGTCAATCCAAGATGACTATGAAGGTTTTTGAATAATTATGTCTGATTACAACAAAAGAGGTCAGTATTTAAGAATTTGTTTTGATCAATATTTTTCTTATCGAAATACCGATGAGAGTTATATGATTAATTATGGAAACGCAATTGACAAAGAAATATTGAAGAGGACTTTTTTTATTGTTGAAAACTCTGAGTATTATGATTTTTTCAATAAATCAAGTTCAGGAGTTTACGACGATTTGACGGTGACGCATTATGCTATTTACAGTTTGGCAGACTGCATAGACATACTAGCTGAAAAGCCTCCAGTGGTGAGTTGGTTAAAGTGATGAAAGTCTAGTTATAACCTTTATACAATACATTCACTGTGTATATTAGCAGCACAAAAACCACCAAAAAACCAAAATGATCAGGGGGAAGATCAAACGACGATTCGCAGCCTTCTTTGTTGCATGCCTATTTGTCTT
>ENA-ORXU01001294-ORXU01001294.1-marine-metagenome-genome-assembly--contig:-NODE-1294-length-21586-cov-3.555721_pt1 | contig 21586 bp, 18 predicted proteins | sample MGYA00237869_ERZ511484 | MGnify/ENA metagenome assembly ERZ511484
AAGAGTTCGTCCATGAGCTGGGCCAGTTCCTGGTCGTGGATGACCTTCGAACCGGTGGCGGGGCTGCCGGATTCGACGCGCGCCACGTGGCGCAGGTCGTAGCCCTGGTCCTTGATGCGCCACACGTTGTGCTCGATGAAGTTCCACGCGCCCATGTTCGCCGGCTCTTCTTGCAGCCAGCGCAGTTCCTTGGCGTTCGGGTACTTCTTCAAGATGTCGAGCATCTGCTCGGTCGGGAGCGGATAGAGCTGCTCGATCCGCACGACGGCGACCTTCTCGTCGCGCTCGTCGCGTGCGCTGATGGCATCCCATGCCACCTTGCCCGAGCAGAACGCGATCCGTGTGATCTCGTTCGGGTCCAGGTCGCCGGGGTCGTCCAACACTTCCTGGAACGACCCGATCGTCAGGTCCTCGATCGGCGAACGGGTCTGCTTCATCCGCAGGCCCTGCTTCGGTGAGAACACGATCAGCGGGGTCTGGCGCTCCTGGTGCACCTGCCGTCGGAGGAGGTGGAAGAAGTTCGCCGCGGTCGTGGTGTTGACCACCTGCATGTTGTCCTCCGCCGCGAGCGTGAGGAAACGTTCGATGCGCGCCGAGCTGTGCTCGGGACCCTGGCCCTCGTAGCCGTGCGGGAGCAGCAGGACGAGGCCGTTCTGCTGGTCCCACTTGTCCTCGGCGGCGACGATGTACTGGTCGATGATGATCTGTGCGCCGTTGACGAAGTCGCCGAACTGCGCTTCCCACACGACCAGGGCGTCGGGGTTCGAGTGGCTGTAGCCGTATTCGAAGCCCATCGCCGCGTACTCCGACAGCAGCGAGTCGAACACCCAGAATCGCGCCTCCGCCGCTTCCCCGTCGGGACCGTCGAGGCTGTCGAGCGGCACGAACGGCTCGCCGTTCTCGTTGTCGATCAGGGCGGCGTGGCGATGGCTGAACGTGCCACGACGGACGTCCTCGCCGGCGTATCGCACCGACTTTCCTTCGAGTACGAGCGTGCCGATCGCGAGTGCTTCGCCGAGCGCCCAGTCGATCTCGCCCGAGTCGAACATCTTCTTGCGGGTCTCGAACTGCTTGGCCAGCTTCGGGTGGACGGTGAAGTCCTCCGGGTAGTCCGTGAGCTGGGCGAAGATCGATTCGAGGACGCTCTGGTCGACGCCGGTGGGGATCGCCGGTAGTACACCGACCGGTGCGGGCGGACGAGGTGCCTTGATCTCGGCGGGCGCCTGGCTGCGCGTCTCGTCGAGCGCGACCTGCAACTTGTCGTGGAAGTCGGTGAGCGCCTGCTCGGCCTCCTCGATCGTGATGTCGCCACGCTTGACGAGCGACTCGACGTAGAGCTTGCGCACACTGCGCCGCTCAGCGATCGCCCGATACATGAGCGGCTGTGTGTAGCTCGGGTCGTCGCCCTCGTTGTGACCGTGGCGGCGGTAGCACACCATGTCGATCACGACGTCCTTGTTGAAGGTCTGGCGGTAGTCCCACGCCATCTGCGCGACACGCACGCACGCCTCCGGGTCGTCGCCGTTGACGTGGAAGATCGGCGCCTGCACGGTCTTGGCGACGTCGGAACAGTAGGGAGACGAACGGGCGTTGCCCGGCGCCGTGGTGAAGCCGATCTGGTTGTTGATGATCAGGTGGATGGTGCCGCCGATGCGGTACCCGCCCGTGTCGCTCATGGCGAGGCACTCGGCGACCACGCCCTGACCGGCGAATGCCGCGTCGCCGTGGATCAGCAGCGGCATACCCAACGTCTGCATTGTTTCCAGCACCGCATGGATATGCCGCACATCGGTTACGCCATGCGCGCTGCCAGTGGTGGCATTCGCTGGATACAGCTTCGCCGCTGTAAACACTCCATCTGCATATCCACGATCGATTTCATCGGGTGATATATCGTCGGTAAGGTAAGCCGTCATCAGGGGCGTAAAATCCATGTCACCTGGCACTGCGGCCGTAATGCGGTCCCGATATGCAGTGGCGGCGGCGGTTGTTGTGATGGGCGGTGAAAGATTTGGCATCACGATCGCACGGGCAAATTGGCGCGCGGTATACGGCACCACGCTTTGCATCATGGCGCCATCGCGCAGATGCACATGCCAGTCATCCGGACGCGGAATGGTTATGCTATCGACTTGTTTCGCCATGCGGCAACGCCTACCTCAACCCAATGGCTAACCCAAGACTTTTTGACCGCGCGGTCATTCGCCTTTCCCCCACCGACGGTGCAGAAGATGTACGATCTTTTTTGCAAGGGCTGCTGACGCAGGATACCATGCTGATATCGCCCGCCGCGCCGTTATGGACCGCGCTTCTTTCCCCGCAGGGCAAAGTGCTTTTTGATTTCTTCCTGTTCGCTGACGAAGCCGCACCGCAGAATATCCTGATTGATTGCGAAGCTGACCGCGCAGAGGCATTGGCAAAGCGGCTGACGCTATACCGCCTGCGCCGCAAAATCGCGATTGCGGTCGATCATGATCTGGGCGTTTTCTGGCAGCGCGAAGAGGCAGCAGGCCCGGCCGATCCGCGCCTGCCAGAACTGGGGCACCGGTGGATCGGCGCGATTGGGGGTGATGACACAGACAGCAGCGCCGAATATCGCGCGCACCGGCTGTCGCTGGGCGTGACCGAAGGCGCGGCGGAACTTGGCGATGGCCAGACGCTGTGGCTCGAATGCAACGCGATTGAACTGAACGGCGTCAGTTTCACGAAGGGCTGCTATGTTGGCCAGGAAAATACGGCGCGGATGAATTGGCGGGCGAAGATCAATCGCCGTATGGTGGTAGTCCCGCACGAACAGGCCGATGCAAAACGGCAGCGCGCGGCCTATCCCGAACTTGGCATGTCAGCCGAGCATCGACGTGTCGAAGATCTCGCCAATGCTGTGCTGCCGGAATGGTTATCAGCCGCCGTTCAATCGAGCGGTAATGCCGATAGCTGACGCGCGCCCAAGCGGTTGCCAAACAGCGCGACATCTTTTATTCAGTCGCCATGTTTCTACAGACCATAGTTTCAGCCGCACTTGCCAGCACAGCTGCACCCGCCACAACGACGGATAAATTCGGCGCCGATATGACTGCGGATGACGCGGTCAAATGCTATTCGCTGCATAAATTTACGCTCGCGCAGACGCAGGCGGACACGGATTTGTTCAATCGGCTCGCATTGCGCTCCACGCGTTGGGGCATTATCGTGATGGGCATATTCCCGCAGATTGACAGGGCGAACAGCGCGGACATGATGAATGCGCGGATCCGGCTTGCCGATGCCGAAATTGAATTGGAAATGCTGGAGGCTCAGCGCGATGCAAAGCGTACCGGGACAAAGCAGATGATGTTCGATGAGGAGTTTAGAAACTGCGACTTGCTGATGGCGAACAACGCGTCGCTGTTCACAGCGGTAGATGATTTGATCCGTGCGCAGATGAAAAACGGCGCGACATCTGACGCGGCGGAATAAGGCGGTAACTGAACCGCGGTATCAAATCGGCGTCCCCATCGGTTCACCGAATGCGTTGCAGCCGTACCTTTGCGGTTCCGCTTCTGACCATACCGATCTTGCGCGCTGCGGCTTTTGACAGGTCGATGATCCGGCGCTTTGCGAAGGGACCGCGATCGTTGATACGCACCACGACGCTTTTGCCATTGCGCAGATTCGTCACGCGCAGCTTTGTGCCGAACCGCAATGTGCGGTGAGCCGCAGTCATCTGCGAAGGCCGAAAAATCTCGCCGCTCGCCGTTTTACGTCCGGCAAACCGTGCGCCGTAAAAACTGGCCATGCCTGTTGCGATTACTTTGCCGGAATGTTTGCCGGAATGATGCGCCTCCACAGGTGAGGCGGGAATCGCGCCAAACGGAGAAGCGAATGCTGCTGCGCAAGCCAGAAGTGTCAGTTTTTTCATAATATTTGCGCCCCGAAATTTAGTCGATTTCAGGCTTTATCCCATTTTGCAGGCACCCGGCGCAACCCGTCCACGACGATCTGGGGCGAGAGTAAGGCGGGCCGATCCGCCAATTCCGGCCGTAAACCGTCAAAAATCAGATAGTCGCATGGTATAAACTGCCGCCAAAGGAACTCCGATATCCTGCGCGATCAAACGTCCAGATTTGCCACATTCAACGCATTTTCGACGATGAATTCACGCCGCGGCTCCACAACCTCACCCATCAGTTTGGTAAAGATGTCATCAGTTAGATCCGCCTGTTCAACAGTGACCCGCAGCAGCGAGCGGTTATTGGGATCGAGCGTGGTTTCCCACAGCTGCTCCGCGTTCATTTCGCCCAGCCCCTTATAGCGCGAAACCGACAGCCCCTTGCGCCCCACCGCCAGAATCGCATTAAGCAATTCCGATGGCCGCGTGATCAGCGTTTCGCCTTTGGCAAGCGTCAGATCCGTATCGTCATCGTCGCTGTCACCATCACCGGCAGTGCCAACGCCGTCACTGTCATCCTCTTCGCTTCCCGCCTTCACCAGCTTGGCCGGTGTCAGATAGCTTTCGGCCTGTTCTGCGGCGAGAGCGTGGAGCTTTATGGCCTCAGCACTAATGAGGAAAGAAGCATCAATTTTATGATGATCGGTTACGCCGCGCCACAGCCTTTCGAAATTATAGCCGCCCTCTTCTGCAACCACGCCGGTCCATTTGCCCTCGCTATCCTGTGCCTGCATCCATTGGGCCGCTTTGGCCACTGCGGCTTCGCGGTCAGCATCTTTATGATCGGGATTAAGAGCGCCCGTCAGTGCCATTGCCTCGATAATCGTGCCGTCATACCGGCGCGGAACATACGCCATCAGGCTCTTCATCCGCCGCGCATGGGCGATCAGGTTGCGCAGATCGTCGCCGCTGCGCGGGCCTTCCGCGGTTTCCAGCAGCATGCCGCGCAACCCGGCATCAACCAGATAATTGTCGAGCGCCATATCGTCTTTCAGATATACCTCGCTCTTGCCCTTCGCGACTTTATACAGCGGTGGCTGCGCGATATACAGATGGCCGCGCTCGACAATATCGGGCATCTGGCGGTAAAAAAATGTCAGCAATAATGTGCGGATATGCGCGCCATCAACATCGGCGTCGGTCATAATCACGATCTTGTGATAGCGCAGTTTTTCGATGTTGAAATCATCGCGGCCAATACCGGTGCCCATCGCCTGGATCAGCGTGCCGACCTCTTTCGATGTCAGCATCCGGTCAAACCGTGCGCGCTCCACATTCAGGATTTTGCCCTTCAGCGGCAGGATCGCCTGATATTTGCGGTCGCGCCCCTGTTTGGCAGAGCCGCCAGCGGAATCGCCCTCGACCAGAAACAGTTCCGATTTGGCGGGATCGCGCTCCTGACAATCGGCCAGCTTTCCGGGCAACGAAGACACCTGCATTGCGCCCTTGCGTGTCATCTCCCGCGCCTTCTTCGCAGCTTCCCGCGCGGCCGCTGCATCGATAACTTTCTGGATCACCATTTTTGCGTGATTGGGATTTTCCTCCAGCCACTCACGCATTCTGTCGGCCATCAGGCTTTCCAACGGCTGGCGCACTTCGGATGACACCAGCTTGTCCTTTGTTTGCGAGGAAAATTTCGGATCGGGCAGCTTCACCGATACAATCGCGGTCAGCCCTTCGCGCATATCATCGCCGGTGAGCGAGACCTTTTCCTTTTTCAGCACGCCCGACGCATCGGCATAGCTATTGATTGTGCGGGTCAACGCAGCGCGGAATGCCGCCAGATGTGTGCCGCCATCACGCTGCGGAATATTATTCGTGAAGCACAGCACATTTTCATAATAGCTGTCATTCCATTCCAGCGCGACATCGATGCCGATCCCGTCACGTTCCGATGAAATCGCGATCGGATCAGGCAGAAGCGCGGTTTTGTTACGATCGAGATATTTGACAAAGGCGCTGATCCCGCCCTCATAATACATATCCACCTCGCGCACGTCTTCACGGCGATTGTCACGGATCAGGATGCGCACACCGCTGTTCAGAAACGCCAGCTCGCGGTAGCGATGCTCCAGCTTTTCAAAATCAAATTCCGTCACATTTTTGAACGTATTATGCGATGCCATGAAAGTAACGCGCGTGCCTTTTTTCAAGCCGCCCTTGCCATTATCCGGCGCATCACCGCGCATTTCCAGTGGGGACACGGCATCGCCATCTTCAAAGCGCATCCAATATTCCTTACCATCACGCCAGATGGTGAGTTCAAGAAAGCCAGACAATGCGTTGACCACCGACACGCCCACGCCATGCAGCCCGCCCGAAACCTTATAGGCGTTATCGTCGCTGGTATTTTCAAATTTCCCGCCAGCATGCAGCTGCGTCATAATAACCTCAGCCGCAGAAACGCCTTCTTCCTTATGCATATCGACAGGAATGCCGCGGCCATTGTCCTCCACCGAAACGCTGCCATCGGCATTCAATTCGATAAGCACGAGATCGCAATGCCCGGCCAGCGCCTCATCAATCGCATTGTCGGACACTTCAAACACCATATGATGCAGGCCGGAGCCATCATCGGTATCGCCGATATACATGCCCGGCCGCTTACGCACGGCATCCAAACCTTTCAGAACCTTGATGCTGTCCGCGCCATAATCGGACTGGTTGGGATTGGCGGCGCTATCGCCCTGACGCTGCTCCGTTACCGGGGTTTCAGGCGGGTTTTCGTCTGGCTGATCTGTCATCCCGCCACTATAGGCAAATGGAGGCATAAACCAAAGGAAAACCGGCATTTTTCCACAGTTTTGCGCTGCTATGCGGCTGGCTGTATCCAGCGCGGGCGGCGGTTCAGAGCAGTCCGCCGCCGACAAACAGGCGCAGCGAGCATATCGCGATAACGAAGATATTGAAATTCCGGCCCGCATTGCTGTCCGATACCAACCCGAGCAACAGCCCCATCCCCGCGATAATCAGCACGAACCAGTTGACCCAGCCCAGAAACGGAATGAGCGCCGGTATAGCGATAATGAGCGCAATCACGCCCAGCACAAGAGAGAAGATGTTCGTCATGAATGGCATGTTACGCTGGCTTTTCAGCTGGCGCAAGTATCGCGCCGCGCAGGTCCGGGGATTGTGAGTAAGCGCGCGTTCATCTTGTATCGAGCATGATTTAATGGCATTCAATCTGCTACATCTGGCCAATTGCAACGGGATCCGCATATCACAATGACCAAGCGTATAAACAACCCCATGTCTTCACACAATTTTCTGGCGGTCAGCGTCAGTTCTGTCGCGCTGCTGCTCGCGTCTGTTCCGGCAGCTGCGCAGAGTGCCGATGCGCAAAAAGCAGGGGTGCAACCCGCAGCGCCAGCCGATCTGACTGAACAGATATTCCTTCCTGCAGAGCCCGCCGCCAATGCAGAAGAAGCGATAATCGAAGCTGTATCAATGCCGGTTTGGAGCACGGATCATGCGGGCAAACTGTTAACGGTGATCGAAGCTATCGGCACAGAGGGGCTGAACCCGGCGGACTATAAACCCGAAGAACTGGCATCCCAAATAGCCAAGGGGGCCAGTCTTGAACTCGACGCGGCGGCCAACCGGTCTTTTTCCTGGTTGATCGAAGATTTACGCGACGGACGCACGCCGCAGAGCGCGCGGCTGGAATCCTACGTCGATGATCCCGATGCGCAGGACATGCCGACGCAAAGCCTGCTGACAAAAGCCATCGAAAGCGGTGATATCGTTGGCATCATCAATTCGGTTGCACCCACCCATCCCGACTATGCAAAGCTGCGCGCGCAGCTTGCCACCATTGCAGAAAGCGACGCGCAGAAACGCAAGCTGATCGTGGCCAATATGGATCGGTGGCGCTGGTTCGCGCGCGATCTGGGGCCGGATTATCTGCACACCAACATCCCGGAATATCAGCTGCGTTTCGTGATCAACAAACAACAGGTCGGCACGTATAAAACCATTGTCGGCTCGCCCAAAAATGCAACACCGCAATTGGCCGAAAGCGTATCGGGTATCGTGTTCAATCCGACATGGACGGTGCCGCAAAGTATCGTAAAGGGCGAAGGGCTGGGCAACCGTGTGCTGTCCAATCCCGTCTGGGCCGCGCGAAAAGGATATAAAGCCACCCGCGGCGAAAACGGGTATATCAGCGTTGTTCAGGCACCCGGCCCGATCAACTCGCTTGGCCATGTTAAACTTCATATGCCAAACCGGCATGCGATCTTCTTCCATGATACGCCGTCACGCGGGCTATTCAACCGCAAGGGCCGTGCGCTTAGCCATGGCTGTATCCGCACAGAGCGTGCAATGGAGCTGGCGATGACAATCGCGCTGGTGCGCGGTGATATTCCGATTGAACGCAGCGTCGAATTACAAAAATCGCTGGAGTATAAGCTGGTGCCGATCGAGCGCGAGCTGCCTGCATATCTCACCTATCTGACGATGGCGACGGATATCAACGGCAAGATGCGCAGCTTTAGCGATATATATGGCCGCGATGCTGCCATCCATAAGGCTTTTGAAGAAACGCGGCCCGCCACGCCAATCGCGGCTGTCGGCTCTGCGGCGGCCGATGACGATGCGGAGAGCTAAACCGATTGTTCAGCAGCAATCCGCGCAGCAATCCTAGCTGATTTTATCCGCGAACAGCAGTCGTCCGCCGCCAAGGTGATACAGCATGTCCTTATTCATGCCCGGCGATACGGCAAAGCAGCCTTCGCTGCGGCCCAGCTTGCCCCATTTGGCGACCATATCCGGCGCGGAATACCACGCTTCATGCACAACAATCGCACGGTCGAGCGCCAGATTATTGTCAGGATCAAGACCCTCAAGCCGCATGGATGAGCCGTATTTTCCAGTGTACCATTGCATGGTGCAATAGGCCCCGCGCGATGAGGCGAGCGATCCGGGAACATTGGAAAAGGAATTGAGATAGCCATCATGTTCGGGATCAGACCCGCGGCCATGCGCGACCAGATAGGACTTTACCTTGCCGGCCATCATATCGACGATAAACAATCGCGGTTCTTGTGACCGGCGGCCATAATCGACGATGCCGACCTTGTCCCGTCGCCACAACTGATGCGATACGCGGTCCAGCTCCGCCCGTGCGCGTTCCACTATCGCGCGGTGATCGGGTGCGACATGCGTGACAGATGCAGGCAATAATTGCGAGGCAAACGCCTTGCTGGAAAGCAGCGAGACACCCGCTGCACCGGCAGCAGCCTTCATCAGCGATCGTCTGCCCGATATCATTCCTGTCATCATATCTTCCATACCTTAGCTATAGCATTGTTTACATGGACCAATACTGAATAAAGGCGACTGTGTAGCGGTGAGATAGCCTGCCGGTGCGATGAATGGTGCATATAGGGCGAGATCCTACCCGATTTCAGCTGCAGCCGCTGCGACCTTGGGCTTGGCTCGTGCCGCCACCAGGCTGCCCGCCACGATCAATACAGTGCCGATAATCGTTGGTAAGGTTACGTTCTCTTCAAAGAAATACCAGCCAAAGATGGCCGCCCAGATGAATCCGGTATATTCCACCGGTATCAGTATCTGTGCCTCTGCTCTGGCATAAGCCCAGCTGAGCAACAATAGCGACACGATAGCCAGCAACGCTGCACCCGACAATAATGGCAAATGCGCTGGCGCAAACGGCTCCAGAAAGAACGGCGCGGCAATCGCCAGCACAGCGGCGACCAGCATATTCTGGAAAAACGCGATCTCGACCGGACCGGCGACCTGCGCCTGTTCGCGCGCCAGAATGAGATTATAGGCAAACAGGCAGGCCGAACACATGACAGCTATCATACCCCACAGCGTATCCATGTCATATTCGCCCGCCAGCTTGCCGCTGATAATCACAGCCACCCCGACAATACCTGCGGCTGACGCGATGATGGCTTCTCGTCCGATTTTCTCGCCCAGCAAAATTGCCGCGAGATACAACGCCATCACCGGGGCAAAGAAGGACAGCCCGATCGCCTCTGCAATCGGCAGCCGCACAAGTGCCCAGAAGAATATAACCGCCATCAATGCCACCACGATCGCGCGGCGCATGTGCAGGCGCATTGCGGCGCGGGCGGGCCATTGATGCCGGCCCGCAACGAACAGCGCGCCTGACATAACAGTGCCGATGATATTACGCCAGAATACAGCGGAAAATGCGCCCATGCTGATCGCGAGTGATTTCATTGCAACATCCATGAGCGAAAACATCGCGATACCGCACGCAGCCACCAGAAACGGCACCCATATTGCGGTATCAGGTTTATGATTGTTCAGCACCATGTTCCCCTAAGCGCGCTTTGCCGCTATGGGAAATATAAAGGAGACACGATATGCGGACGGGCGGAACGGTTATGGCAGCATTGGCGGCGCTGTCGCTGGCGAATTGCGCCACATATGACAGCGCGGATACCGACGTCGCTGCTGCGGCTGATGAAGCCGCCACGCCAACGGGTTCGCCGCCCGCACCAGCTGCACCGCTAGCAAAGCCAGCGCAGGCCAGCGTGCAGCCGACGGCAGTAAATGACCGGCAAACCTATGACCGCATTGTCGGTAACAGCGGGCTATCGCTACAATGGATCAGCTTCTATGGCCCTGATCGCGGCACATTGCAGACCGAATTGCGCGATGGGGCGCTGTATCTTTCAGGCAGGCAAACCAACGAAGGCCAAAGCGGATCGCTGGAAATTAATGGCCGGGTCGTCGAAGTGAATACAGACAGCTTCATTTTCGATGGCACGATTGCAATCAAAGGAACGCCGGACATATCCCGCACCTGTATCAAAGACGGACGAAGCAGATTTGCCGTTACCGAAAACCGCAAATATTTTCGTTTGCGCGAATTTGAATGGTGCGACACGCTGACCGACTATGTCGATATCTATTTCTAGCGCAGAACCATTTCGTCGCCGCTGATATTCACTGAGTTGATCTCTTTCAAAAACGCCTGACCAAGCAGCGATTTATCGAGGCCATTTGGCACGATGGCAGCAGGCACATTGCGCGCGACAAAATCGCCCAATGTGACTTCATCAAGAATGACAGGCTTGCCGTAAACATCGCCGCTGGCCCCGCGGCCCACGACCTGCAGATTATACTCGTCCCAGTCCAGCCCGATCGCTTCTGCATCGCCGCCGGTCAGCGCGATCGCCGTCGCGCCGGTATCAATCAGGAACCCGACAGGAACGCCGTTCACATCGACATCGGCATAGAAATGTCCGTCGGAAGACCGGTCAATCGCCAATGGCTGCGGCCCGCCGTAAATCTGGTGATCTTCGATAACGGCATCGGGCGGCGATTGATCCATATCATGCGGCGTACCGGTCAACACGTTGCTGCGCTGCGCCGCAGATGGCTGCTGCACCTGCGGCTGTCCCGGTAACAAATCAGGCACCAGCCATCCCGCCGCAATGGCCGCTACAAAAAACACGATGATATAGCGTAGCTGCATGGCTGTGAGTATAAGCGCAAAATCTTACGCGGCTGTTAAATACCTTCGCGGCGTCCCGCAGTGATACAGGCGACTCGCTCAAAATGAACACGCATTACAGCGTGACAGACAGCAAAGCCTGCGTCGCTGCGCCGGCCTGCGCTGCGAAAAACACCGCCAGCAATGCGAAGGGCGCGATATATTTGTAATCAACCTGTTCCATGTTGCAGTGCAATATAGCGGCAGTATGACGATTGTGTGAATATGGCAAATCGGCGGTAGTGGCCAAACTGGCTATGGCACGCGGTGACGGATATTCTCCTGCGCCATCGTCAGCATCGATGCCGCGTGGCGCGCCGCTACCGCGCGTTGATCCTTGCCATATCCGCCGCCGAGCGCGCTTGCCACCGGAACCGCGCGTTTGCGCGCCTCCCGGATAACAAAAGCATCGCGTGCAGCCAGCCCGGCATCGGTAAGCGCCAGCCGCCCCAACCGGTCATCCCCATGCGGATCGACGCCGGCCTGATATAACATCAGATCAGGCGCAAATTCAGTTATGATACCGGGCAGGTGGCGCTGCAGCTCATCCATATAACCATCATCACCGGTGCCGTCTGCCAGGCCGATATCCATTGACGATCGCGCTTTTACGTCAGGAAAATTATTCTGCGCATGCATGGAAAACGTAAACACGTCATTGCGTCCTGCGAGCAGCATGGCCGTGCCGTCCCCTTGATGCACGTCCAGATCGACAATCAGGATTCGGTTCAGCCTCGCATTTCCGGCGTCCTTGGCCAGCAGCCTGTTCGCGGTCACGGCGAGATCGTTGAACACGCAATAGCCCGCGCCGCTATCATATCCGGCATGGTGGCTGCCCGCTGCGCTGTTCGCTGCATAGCCATGCTGCAACGCCAGCTGCGCGGCCAGCCATGTGCCGCCATTGGTATGGCGCACGCGCGATGCGATGGCGGCGGTCACGGGAAAGCCGATGCGCTGCTCTATCTTGCGCGGCACGCTGGCGGTGAAAACCTGCTCGACATAATCGGGGCAATGCACAGCGGCCAGCCATTCGCGCGGGGCTGGCTCCGGCGCATGCTCTATAACCGGCACACCGCGCTGCGAGCCTAAATCACGCAGCAGCTCCATCACCAGATAATATTTATCAAAACGGAATGTCCCGCGTTCCGGGCGCGGTGCCATATAATCTGCATGATGAACGACGTGGAGCATTTAACAACCGGTGCTATTATCAGGCAGCCGTGCGATCAGGCCGCGATGCTTTCGCCCGCTTCGATTTCGGCGGCTTTTTCTTCCACCAGCTTGACGATATGATCCACCATTGCGTCATCGCTGACGTGATGATCGGTGACGCCGGACAAGTAGACCATATGCTTGCCCTTGCCGCCGCCGGTAACGCCGATGTCGGTTTCGCGGGCCTCTCCCGGGCCATTGACCACGCATCCCAGAATCGAAAGCGACAGTGGCGTTTTGATATGGCCAAGCCGATCCTCCAACGTCTGCACCGTGCGGATCACATCAAACCCCTGCCGTGCGCAGCTGGGGCAGCTGACCACGCGGACACCGCGCGTTCTTAACCCCAAAGATTTCAGGATCTCATAGCCGACGCGCACTTCTTCTTCTGGCTCTGCGCTTAAACTCACGCGGATTGTATCGCCGATACCGGCCCATAACATATTGCCGATGCCCATCGCCGATTTCACCGTTCCGCCGATAAGACCGCCAGCCTCCGTGATGCCAAGATGTAGCGGGCAATCGACCGTTTCGGCCAGCTGCATATAGGCGGCAACCGCCAGAAATACGTCGGACGCCTTTACTGCCACCTTATATTCGTGGAAGTCGAGATCCTGTAGCAGCTTGATATGATCAAGCGCGCTTTCCACCAATGCTTCGGGGCAGGGTTCGCCATATTTTTCAAGCAAGTCTTTTTCAAGGCTGCCCGCATTTACGCCGATGCGGATCGCGCAGCCATTTGATCGCGCGGCATCGACCACTTCTTTCACCCGCGCTCCGCTGCCGATATTTCCGGGATTGATCCGTAGGCAGGCCGCGCCCGCCTCCGCGGCTTCAATCCCGCGCTTGTAATGGAAATGAATGTCGGCAACGATTGGCACCTGCGCCGCGCGGACAATTTGTTTCAACCCGGCGGTTGATGCTTCATCGGGGCACGATACGCGGATAATGTCGGCCCCTGCATCCTCGCACCGCCGGATTTGATCGACCGTTGCCTTCACATCGCTGGTCAGCGTGTTCGTCATCGTTTGCACCGATATTGGCGCGTCGCCGCCGACAGGAACATTTCCCACCATGATCTGACGGGATGTACGGCGCGCAATATCACGCCAGGGACGAAGCGAGGGATTTGCCTTGGACATACCGGCTATATAGACGCGGCAGGGTAAGGGGGCAATCGCGCATCGATGTTTATCGGTTCAGTCCGAGTTCAGGTGCTATCATTCATTTCATCGATAAATAAAAACGTTTCGTCGTATGATGAGCAACCTATTACCCGTTTGGAGCGACTAGTGATCATGACCAGAAAAACAACATCTCCCTATCGCCGCACGGGCACTTACGTGCCGCTCTATCATGCGGACACCGTAAACCACTGCCCAGCGTGTGGCGGTACACACTGGCATATTGGCCGCGCATCAGCGGAATGCGCATTTTGCGATGCGGCTATTCCGTTGGCAGCCGTGTCGATGCAACCGGCCCGTCCGATGTTCTGGTCAAAAAACAGCCGCGCTTTGGCGACGGCCTGAATAATATAACAAAAGCCTACTTACCGGCCCTGCCATATAGCTCCTTCCTCCCAGCTTGGCAGGGCCGCACTTTTCGGAGGCCAACCTTTCGGGCCTGTTTATTTTTCGCCCGGAACCGGAAATCCGCGCTTCTTCATAATATAACGCACATCGGGATCACGGCCGCGAAAGGCGCGATAGGCGTCCAGCCGGTCCGTCTCATTGCCGGTTGCCAGCAGCAATTTCTGAAACGATTTGGCGGTTTTCCTGTCCCAGACGCTGCCCGCTTCTTCAAACGCGGCCCAGGTATCGGCATCCATGGTTTCCGACCATAGATAGCTGTAATAGCCCGCGGAATATGCATCTGAAGCAAACAGATGATTGAACTGCGGCAGCCGGTGACGCATCACGATCTCGCTGGGCATACCGATATCCTGCAAAGCCTTGCGTTCAAATGCGTCCACATCCGTAATCGGCGTGGCGCGATCATGCAGTTTCATATCCACGATGGCCGACGCCAGATATTCAACCGTGGCAAAGCCTTCGTTGAATTTCGACGACGCCTCGATCTTGGCTAGCAACTCTGCCGGGATTGGCTCGCCAGTTTTATGATGGCGTGCATATTTCTGCAAAATATACGGCGTCATCAGCCAGTTTTCATTGACCTGACTGGGATATTCCACAAAATCACGCGGCGTGGTGCCGAGCGAGGGATAGGTAATTTCCATGTTGATATAATGCAGCGCATGGCCAAATTCGTGGAACAATGTCGTTGCATCATCCAGGCTGATAAGCGTTGCTTCGCCATCGCCCCCCTGCACGAAATTATTGTTGTTGGCAGTGATGATGTAACTATTCTCACCGCCCAGCTTGTACCGATCCTTATACGTCGTCATCCACGCACCCGATCGTTTGCCGGGCCGCGCGAAATTATCGAGATAATGGATGCCCAGCACCTTGCCATCGCGCGATATTTCAAAGGTGCGCACTTCGGGATCGAATACAGGAACCGTGCCGGTGTTTTCCGTAAATTCCAGCCCGTATAGCCGGTTCGCTGTATCATGCAGCGCGTCCACCATATTATCGAGCTGAAAATACGGTTTTATCTGTGCCGCATCCAGATCATATTTATCCTTGCGCACTTTTTCGGCGTAATAGCGATAGTCCCAAGGTTCAATCGTAATGCCTGCCGCTTCGCCATCGGCAATCGCCTGCATATCGGCAACTTCCTCCTTCACGCGTGCTACAGCGGCGGGCCATACCTGCATCATCAGTTCCATCGCCCGCGCCGGTGTGCCCGCCATCGTATTGGCCATCCGGTACTCGGCATGGCTGTCAAAGCCCAGTATCGCCGCACGATCAGCGCGCAGCTTCAATATGTCGGCGATCACCTGATTGGTATCGTTTTTGCCGCCATTGTCGCCGCGGTTTATGTAGGCTTCATACACTTTCTGGCGCGCATTACGGTTGGTCGCATTTTCCAGAAATGGCTGCATGACCGAACGGGTATTCTGCGCGGCCCAGCCTTCTTTGCCCTGGCTCTTCGCAGCCTGCCGCAACGAGGCAAGGAAGCTGTCAGACAATCCGGCCACATCGGCAGCATCGGTGAAAACGATATAGCTTTCCTCATCGGCCAGAACCTTTGCCGAAAATTCGCTGAATTTTGTCGCCAGTTCGGTTTCAATCGCGATAACTTTTGCCTTGTCATCCTTGTTCAGCATCGCGCCGCCGCGCACCATATCCTTATATGTCTTGTCAAGCAGCCGCATCTGCACCGCATCAAGCCCTAGCGTATCGCGGCTGTCGTAGAGAAATTTGATCCGCTGAAAATAGCGCGCATCAAGCGCCATAGTATTGTAAAAGGAACTGATTTTCGGCAGCCATTCGGTCTCGATCTTGCGCAATTCGGGCGTGGAGAGATTGCCCTGATGCACGCCGAAGATTGAAAAAGCGCGGGACATTTTATCGCCCGAAAGCTCCATCTGCACTATCGTATTATCGAATGTTACCGGTGCCGGATTCGCCAGCATCTTTTCAAAATCGGCGCGCGCTTCCGCCATTGCCACTGTGAACGCGTTCGGAAACTCGGCAACCTTTACCTGATCCCACGGCGGCACACCGCCATAGGGGCCGGTCCATTTTTGAATAAAGATCGGCGCTTTGGTGTCTTGCGCCTGCACCGCAGCCGGGGCCGCGCTCATGTATACAGCGCCCATAGAAAGCGGTGCTGCAGCGAGCAGCAGCCTGCTTGCAAATTTAGGGCCAGTGGGTTTGAACACAGCGATATTCCTTTTGATGTAGACATGCTTTCTTTCACAGTTTTAATGCATCATGAGTGAACGGGATAAGACGTCTCGCCCCGAAATCAAGCAGAGTATGCCGGCCACGCAAAAGCAATTGCGCCCAAAAACCGGTATGTATTTTGTCCATTTCGGATATTGATCGCGGATTAGTAAAGAAAGTTTCAGCTCAAAGGCATGGGCCGGAAGGGAACAGCGTTAAATATGACTGATACATATTACGGATCAGCTGGGCGCCAGCCTCGCCCTGCCGCAAGGATCATCTGCGATAACGCCGCCCGGCACCATGATCTGGAATATCTGGCACGCGAATGCGGACTTACCACATGTGCCGATGAAATTGATCCACTCGCCCCGCCTGCTGCGCGCGAAATTGCGGCGGCGGAGTGCCTGCTCATTGACTTTCCCTCCATTTCGGACCGACCGCAAAGCGAATTAAATAATCTTTCAAGCTACATAAAAACCAGCGGCGCCGACGCGCTGGTTTGGACCGATATGGATGCGCTGGACATGGCTTATGCCGAATTGCCAGCACGCAACTGCCACTTTCTGGTCGATCCCAACCCGGCCGAAGCGATGCTGCTGCTGACAGGAGCAACGACACGGGGCATTATGGATCAGTTGCATGATAAAGCCCGCGACGATGGGTATCAGGAGCTGCATAAAATCAGCAGCGATCTGGCCGATGTCGTTCGCACGCTTGCCCGGTATGCCGGGGCCGAAGAGGCAGGCGGTGGCAGCGCGGCGATGACAGGCGTGCCGCGGTCCAGCGTTTCCGACGCGCCGGTTTCGTTTCGCCCCGCATCGCCTTCGGCAATGCAACCGCTTGTTCCTGCGGCTTCAAATAGCGAACTTACGGCAGGGCAACTTCGCGAGATTATCCAGTTGCGCCGTATGCGCGACAGATTCTTCGCATCCGATCTGTTTGCTGATCCGGCATGGGATATATTGCTCGATTTGATGGCCGCACGGTTGGAGGCGAAAAAAGTGTCGGTATCCAGCCTGTGTATTGCTGCATCCGTTCCGCCGACAACGGCGCTGCGATGGATCACTACGATGACGGACCGGGGCCTGCTGGTGCGCAATCAGGATCCCGACGATGCCCGCCGTGTGTTTCTGGATCTGTCCGATGATGCAGCGGAAAAAATCGCGGCCTATTTCCATAAAGCGTCACAGATTTCGCGCCACGCCATTTAACGCCAACAGGATTTGCCGTCCGGTATGGCCATGGTCGAGCCGCAAGACTGGCGTCTTTTGCAACAGCAGAGGCATTTTGCCCTTGCAATGCCGCCCGTGCTTTGCCAAATGCGCGTCTTATCGAAAATGGGCGATTAGCTCAGTTGGTAGAGCATCTCGTTTACACCGAGAGGGTCGGCAGTTCGAGCCTGTCATCGCCCACCATTTTCGCAGACGCGGCTTCGCCGGCATAGGCTTGGCTACGTTGCTTCATCCAGCAGCGCCGCAATCTGCCCGCCATCCCAATCAACCGCGCCGATAACGCGCCATACCTCGCGGCCATCCGAATCGTAGAGCACCGTGGCAGGCAGCGGCAAAGTGGGGGCCAGCGCCTTTGCAATCCGGTTACCGGGATCATTATAGCCTTCCAGATTTTCAATCCCCGCGCTGGCGAAAAATGCGCGCACGGGGGCGCGGCCCTTTATATCCTGCGAAATGGCTATCACGCTCATGTCGCCCGCGCGCATCTCCGCCAGCCGGTCAAGCGCAGGCATTTCATGTTTGCACGGTGCGCACCATGTCGCCCAGATATTTACCAGCAGCGGCCGCCCGGTGAAATGTGCGAGTGTCAGCTTGCGCCCATCGGCCCCGGTGAACGCGGCATCGGGCGCTGCCTCGCCGGCATAATGCCGGGTTAAGTTGGCAGTCATTCCATCGCGGCTTGTCAGCGATACATCGCCGCCGGTATTGGCAGCAGGTGCAGCAGACGCAGCAGGCGCATCTTGTTGCAGCGTCGGCGGCTGCGCCCCTTGCCCGTTTGGCTCAACCGCTCTATCGCAACTGCCAAGCACAAACGCCGATGCCCCAAGGACGACAGAGAAAGCCAGCATGACAGATAAACGCATGTCCAATTCCAATAGCATGTGGGGCGGCCGTTTCGAGGGCGGGCCGGACGCTGTGATGCAGGAAATAAACGCCTCCATCCCGTTCGACAAGCGATTCTGGCGCGAGGATATCGACGGGAGCCGGGCGCATGCCGCAATGCTGGCCAGCTGCGCCATAATTTCGGACGAAGATAACGGCGCGATACAGGCTGGGCTGGATACTATTGAAACCGAATATACGCAAAACGGCGTGCCCGAAGATCTGTTGCTTGAAGATATTCATATGACCGTGGAAACGCGGCTGAACGAATTGATCGGGGAGCCTGCACGCCGCCTGCACACCGCACGTTCGCGTAACGATCAGGTCGCAACCGATTTCCGGTTATGGGTGCGCAGCGCGATCGGCGAAGTCGATGCTGGCCTGTTGTCGCTGCAACGCGCATTGCTGAACCGCGCGGAAGAACATGCCGATGCGATCATGCCGGGCTTCACGCATTTGCAAGTCGCGCAGCCAGTGACGCTAAGCCACCATTTGATGGCATATTACGAAATGCTGCGGCGGGACCGGGGGCGGCTTTCCGATTGCGCGGCGCGGATGAATGAAATGCCGCTGGGCAGTGCGGCGCTGGCCGGAACAGGCTTTGCGATTGACCGCGATCAAACCGCAGCGGCGCTGGGCTTTGACCGGCCAACGGCGAACAGCCTTGATGCAGTATCCGACCGCGATTTCGCCGTGGAATTTCTAAGCGCGCTTTCCCAGCTTTCGATACATCTTTCGCGGTTTGCGGAGGAGATGATCATCTGGGCATCGCAGCCGTATGGCTTTGTCAAACTGTCCGATGACTGGTCAACCGGCAGTTCGATCATGCCGCAAAAACGCAATCCCGATGCCGCCGAGCTGGTGCGCGGCCATTCCGGGCGGATCATCGCGGCGGCAAATGCGCTGATGATAACGATGAAGGGCCTGCCGCTCGCCTATTCAAAGGATATGCAGGACGATAAGCCGCCGGTGTTTGAGGCGTATGATCTCACTGCGCTATGCATTGCGGCAATGACAGGCATGGTGGATAGCCTGGTTTTTAACACGCCGCGTATGCGCGAAGTTGCGGCCAGCGGATTTTCCACGGCAACTGATCTGGCCGATTGGCTGGTGCGCGCGCATGGAATGCCTTTCCGCGATGCACATCACATAACCGGCGCTGCGGTTAAACTGTGCGAGGAACGCGGCACCGCCGATCTTTCGTCGTTGACCGCGGATGATCTCGCTGATCTGCACCCGTCACTGAAGGGATGCACGCTGCCCGATTTGTCGGTTGAAGGTTCAGTCGCCAGCCGGACAAGCTATGGCGGGACAGCGCCCGTTCGGGTAAAAGCTGCCATCGCCGCAGCCCGTAAGGATATCGGATCATGAGATTATACAGATTTGCATTATTGACCGCCGCTGCGTGCGCGCTGAATGCGTGCGGCAGCGTGGGTGATCTGACACCGCCTGAAGGCCGCACTTTGCCGCCTGCCCCCTATGGAGCGGCGGACCGGCCAACTGCTGCCGAACTCATCATTCCTGCCGAACAGACCCGCCCCGGCCGCAGCGACGAATTGCTGAAACGCAGCGAGCGGCGCGAGAATGATCCGTTTGATCTTCCGCCCGGCGGCGAAGTGCTGGAGCCGCGCGACGAGGATCTGTCCGGCGCCGAGGATGCGACCGAGATCGCACCGGCCCAGCCGGTTGATACGCTGCCGGAATAGGCGAAAACGATGGATCATTTTCAATATATCGACGGCGTGATGCATGCCGAGAATGTCTCGCTGGAGCAGATCGCAGCCGAGGTGGGATCGCCCTGCTACGTCTATTCGCGGGCAACACTGGAACGCCATGCGCAGGTTTTTCGCAAAGGCCTGTCGGCGCTGGACGATCCGCATCTTGCCTTTGCAGTGAAAGCCAATCCCAATCTGGCCGTGCTGCACATCCTCGCGGCGCAGGGCTATGGCGCGGATGTCGTATCGGCTGGCGAAGCTGACCGCGCGTTGGCAGCCGGAATTGCGGCGGCGGACATCGTGTTTTCCGGCGTTGGCAAAACCGCCGATGAAATGCGCCGCGCGCTCGCGCAGAAGATAGGCCAGTTCAATATCGAATCCGAAGAAGAAGGTCGCGAGCTGGCGGAAATCGCCGCAGCCGCCGGGCAGACCGCTGATGCCGTCCTGCGCATCAATCCCGATGTGGACGCGCAGACGAATGCGAAAATATCCACGGGTAAAGCGGACAATAAATTCGGTGTCGGACTGCATATTGCCGCTGATATCTACGAACGGCTATCTGAACTGGACGGATTGAATTTGCGCGGGCTGGCGACGCATATCGGAAGCCAGCTGCTCAGCCTTGATCCGTTGGAGGCAGCATTTATTAAGATCGGCGATCTGGTGCGCGATATCCGCGCGCGCGGATTGAACGTAACGCATGTCGATCTTGGCGGCGGGATCGGCGTTCCCTACCGGCCCGGCGAAACGCCGCCGTCGCCTGCCGATTATGGTGCGATGGTCGCCCGCGTTACCAAAGGCTGGAACGTGCAATTGATGTTTGAACCGGGGCGCGTGATTGCAGGCAATGCCGGTGTGCTGCTTACAAAAATCGTGCGGGTAAAAGCCAGTGGCAGCAACACGCCATTTGTCGTCGTTGATGCGGCGATGAATGATCTGGCTCGCCCCGCGCTGTATGATGCCTATCATGATTTTGCGGCGGTGCGGCCCACCGGCGAAAAAATGTCGGCCAATCTGGTCGGCCCGGTATGTGAAACCGGCGATACTTTCGCCATGGGCCGGGAATGCGATGCTGTAAAAGCAGGCGATCTTGGGGTGTTTCGCACAGCCGGTGCCTATGGCGCGACCATGGCGAGCACCTATAACAGCCGCCCGTTGGTGCCAGAGGTGCTTGTCGATGGTGATAAATATGCTGTCGTCGCAAAACGGATTGCGCCAGCGACGATCCTTGCTGCCGAACATGTTCCTGACTGGCTCGTATAGACGCGCGCGATGAAACAGCTGCCGCTCTTTGCCAATATCGCCGGACGCAATATCGTGCTGATTGG
>ENA-ORXU01001295-ORXU01001295.1-marine-metagenome-genome-assembly--contig:-NODE-1295-length-21570-cov-3.423766_pt1 | contig 21570 bp, 19 predicted proteins | sample MGYA00237869_ERZ511484 | MGnify/ENA metagenome assembly ERZ511484
GAGATGATGGGCGAGCGGTCGCCGGTCATGTCCACGATCCCGCCCCACTGGCGCAGCATCCGCAGGCGCGAGATGATGGGGAAGGTCTCGACCAGCGCCGTCACGGTTTCCTCGATATGCTGGAAACTGCCGCGCTGGGTGTAGTTGTTGAAGCCGTCCGCCCCGCCGCCGATGACCATCTCGCCCTTGTCCGACTGGCTCATGTAGCCGTGGACCGTGTTGGCCATCACGACGATATCCATGCACGGCTTGATCGGTTCGGAGACCAGCGCCTGAAGCGCCACGCTCTCGATCGGCAGGCGGAAACCGGCCATGTCGGCGAGGCGCGAGGAATTGCCCGCGACGACGATGCCCAGCTTCTTGCAACCGATGGCGCCCTTGGTCGTCTGCACGCCCGTCACCGCGCCTCCCTCGCGGTCGATGCCCGTGACCTCGCAGTTCTGGATGATGTCGATGCCCATCTCGTCCGCCGCCCGCGCGAACCCCCACGCCACCGCATCGTGCCGCGCCGTGCCGCCGCGCGGCTGCCACAGGCCGCCCAGCACGGGATAGCGGGTGTCCGGGTCGAGATTGATGATCGGGCAGATCGCCTTCACCTTCTCGGGTGTAGCCCATTCGGAGGCGATGCCGTTGATGCGGTTGGCGTGGAAGGTGCGCTGCCATGCGCGCTTTTCATGCTCGGTCTGGGCCAGCATCAGCACGCCACGGGGGCTGAACATGATGTTGTAGTTCAGCTCCTGCGACAGCGTCTCGAACAGGCCGCGCGACAGCTCGAACAAGGCGGCGGAGCTGTCCTGAAGGTAGTTCGAGCGGATGATGGTGGTATTGCGGCCCGTGTTGCCGCCCCCGATCCAGCCCTTCTCGATCACCGCGACATTGGTGATGCCGTGGTTCTTGCCGAGGTAATAGGCGGTCGCCAGCCCATGCCCGCCTCCGCCGACGATGACGACGTCGTATTCCTTCTTCGGCTCCGGCGAACGCCACGCGCGCTCCCAGTTCTGGTGGCCGGTCATCGCATTGCGCGCCAGCGAAAAGATCGAATACCGTGCCTTCGGATTGGGTTTCACGCCGCGTCTCCCACGTCATCGGGTCAAGAATGACAGATATATCGTCCTTTCGGTTTTCCTGCGAGGCTTCGCAAGCGCCTTTCAAAGTCAAGATTGCGACATGAGCGCGCGTATCGGCCTGCTGGTGCTTGTGACGGGCGGGCGCGGGCGATAGGTTCGCCGCTCCAACAACCCCGGAGCATAGCGCCCCCCGTGTTCATCGTCCTTGCCGGTGCCCTGGCCCTCGTCACCGCCCTCGCCCTCGCCCTTCCCTTCCTGCGCGGTCGCGCAGCGGCGGAGTCGCGCGCCGCCTACGACGCACAGGCCTATCGGGCGCAATTGCGCGAGGTCGATCAGGATGTCTCGCGCGGCGTTCTCACCGAAGCCGAAGCACAGGCCGCCCGGATCGAGATTTCCCGCCGCCTGCTCGCCGCGACCGACGCGATGGAGGCCGATGGTGCAGCCCCCGCCGCCCCGCGCGACCTGCGCAGGGGTCTCGGCATCGGAGCGGCCATCGGTATTCCCGTCATCGCCGCCGCGCTCTATCTCGGGATCGGCGGCGCGGGTCAGCCCGACATGCCGCTCGATACCCGAACCGATTTCGCGTCGCAGATGTCCCAGCGCCCCTCGCAGAAGCGCGCCGAGGCGATCATGCAGCGCAGCGGCTATGGCCGCGCGCCCCTGCCCATCGACACCCCCGAACTTCAGCGCGTCGCCGCGATGGTCGAACAGGTCGAGACGGTATTGGAGCGAAAACCCGACGACGCCACGGGCCGCCTCATCCTCGCCCGTACCCAGACGCGGCTCGGACGCCACAGCGAAGCATGGCGCAACTACGAACTGCTGCTGACCACGGCCACGCAGCCCGATCTCGACCTCTACGGCGAGGCCATCGAATCGATGGTTCTGGCGACGAACAGCTATGTCTCCCCCGAAGCCGAGGCGATCGCGGACCGGGGGATGAAACTCGATCCGAAGAATGCGCGGTTCCGCCACTACAAGGCCCTCGCCCTCTCGCAGCGCGGCAAGGTCGACGAGGCGCTGATCCGCTGGGCCGACCTGCTCGACGACGCGGAGCCGTCCGATACCTGGGTGGCGATGGTCTACGACTATGCCAGCGAGGCCGCCGATGCCCTCGGCGTTCCGCCTCCCCCCCGCCCCGACGGTGCCCCCGGCCCCACGAGAGAGGACATGGCCGCCGCTGCCGCCATGCCCGCCGCAGACCGCAATGCGATGATCGAAGGAATGGTCGCGACCCTCGCCGAGCGTCTGGCCGAAGACCCCGACGACCTGCAGGGCTGGCTCCGGCTCATCCGCGCCTACACGGTGCTGGACCGCACGGAACAGCGCGACAAGGCCGTCGAGATGGCGCGCAACACCTTCGTGGGCGATACGAAAGCCCTCGAACGCATCGACGAAGCCAGCCGGTGATGCTCGCCGGCGACACCGCTGCCTTTCTGGAGATGGTCGGCCCCGCGAGCGCCCTGCTCGGCCTGGACCCCGGCACCAAGACCATCGGCGTCGCGATCTGCGACGAACGCCGTACGCTCGCCTCGCCGCTGGAGACGATCCAGCGGAATGGCCTGCGCGCCGATCTCGAACGCCTGCGGCAGCTCGTCGCCCAGCGCGAGGCGCGCGGCATCGTCCTCGGAATGCCCGTCAACATGGACGGCACCCCCGGACGCCGCGCCCAGTCCGTGCGCGCCTTCTCGCGCAGTATCGAGGCGGCGCTGGTCCTGCCCGTGATCCACTGGGACGAGCGGCTCTCGACGGTCGCCGCCACCGAAGCGATGATCGATGCCGAAATCAGCCGCGTCAAACGCTCCCCCCGTATCGACGCCGCCGCCGCCGCCTCCATCCTGCAAGGCGCCATCGAGACCTTCGCTGCCCATGCCGCACGACGGACAGACCGCTGAGGGGCAGTCGCACGGCGGAGTTTTTCCTGTCCCGGAGAAGCGACCACCGAGAGACCTGCATCGCAGTCGCGTCAGGGCCGGGTCTCCGACACGCTCACCATGAGCATCCAAACCGAAATCGATGCGCTGGACCGGGAGAACCTCGCGGAGGAGATCGAAAGCCTGGGACTGAACCATCACCGCCAGTTGGTCAGCCGCAGAGCACCGCGCGCTTGACAGGCCCGTGGTGAACCGGTCTATATGTTCCTGTTTTGTTTTAACAGGAAGACATATCGCCCGATGGACCTGTCCCTCGCTATCGAGATCAACCGGAAAGCCCTGCTGCGGATCGTGGCCGGGCTGTTCGTGCAGTTGGGTCTGGTGCCGGGGGGCAGTCTCGTGGAAACGGTTTCGCGGCGGCTGCACGGGATGATCTTCCATGTGCTGCGCCCGGCGGAATCCGCCGTGCGGCGACTGATCGTCATGGAAGCACGGGAGATGGTCGCACCGGCGTATCGGGCGCGGAGCGGGCCGGGCGGCCCGATTGCGCGGTCGAAGGACGGCGCGCGTATTCCGGCCTTTCCGCTGTTCGATCCGCGCATGAACCCCGAGCCGAAGCCCAAGCGCCGTTCGGGCCATCGCCCGCGCATCTTCTTCTTCGACGGCATGGACGAGCCGGTGACGACGCCCGTAGCCCCGACACCGGACGATCCGGTATCGGCCGTGGCGCTCTGTCGACGATTGCTGTCGATACGGGCGGCACTGGAAGACCTGCCGAAACAGGCGAGGCGATTGGTGCGGGCCATGGCGCGGCCTTCCTGCAAGTGGAAGCGGGTGATGCGCTATGCCCGACCGCCGGGGCATCGGCAGGATGGCAAGCGCGAGATCGATACGATCCTGCGCAGCCTGCAGACCTTCGCGCTCTGGATCACCGAAGCGCCGGATACGGGGTAGATTTTCATCGGATCGAGCGTGGGTTGCCCTTCTTCCGGCGGGAGAGGGGGATCTCGTCGTGCGCGATGCACACGGATCAGTCGTCGAAGCGGCGGACGACGAGGACGGCATTGAGGCCGCCGAAGGCGAAGGAGTTGGAGAGCGCGAAGGGAATGTCGGATTCGCGGGCCTCGTTCGGCACGACGTCGAGATTACAGTCGGGGTCCGGTTCCTCGAAATTGGCGGTCGGCGGCACGATGCCGGACCCGAGCGCCGAGAGGGTCGCCGCCATTTCCAGCGCCCCTGCCGCCCCGATGCAATGGCCATGCATGGATTTGGTCGAGGAGACGAGAAGGCGGTCGGCATGGTCGCCGAAAACCTGACGGATCGCGGCACACTCGATCCTGTCATTGGCCGCCGTGGCCGTGCCATGGGCATTGATATAGGCGATCTCGCCGCCATCCAGACCGGCATCGGAGAGGGCGGCGCGCATGGCCCGCGCGGCCCCGTCGAGGGAAGGCTGGACGATATCGTTCGCATCCGCCGTCATGCCGAAGCCGACGATCTCGCCCATGATGTCGGCCCCGCGCGCCCTGGCGGCCTCCATCTCCTCCAGCACGAGGATCGCGGCCCCTTCGCCCTGCACCATGCCGCTGCGGGTCCTGGAGAAGGGGCGGCAGGTGTCCTTCGACATGACCCGCAGGCCTTCCCATGCCTTGAGGACGCCATAGGTCAGGCCCGACTCGCAGCCCCCCGTCACGGCCGCATCGGCCATGCCGCCCCGGATCAGGTGAAAGGCCTGTCCGATGGCGTGGTTCGAGGAAGCGCAGGCCGTGGAGACGGACCATGCCGGACCCTTCAGGCCATGCTCCATGCTGATCCAGCTCGCCGGAGCATTGGCCATGAGTTTGGGGACCGTGAAGGGATGAACCCGCTGTTTGCCGTCGCGGTAGATGAGGCGGTAATTGTCGTCCTGCGTATGCTGACCGCCCATCGAGGTGCCGATGATCGTGGCGGTGCGCATCCCCAGTTCGTCGGTGAAGGCGATGCCGGATCGTCCGACCGCCTCCTTCGCTGCCGTCAATGCCATCTGGGTGACGCGGTCGCGCAGGGTCATTTCGTTCTTGCTGAAATGATCGGTGGCGACATAGCCCTTGGCCTCGGCGGCAATGCCGATGGTCAGGCCGTCGGTCTCGATCAACTCGATAGGGCCGATGCCGGACCGGCCCGCCCGCAAGGCATGGACATGGGCGTCGTACCCGATGCCGAGCGCGGACACGACGCCCGTTCCGGTGACGACCACACGTCGCATCAGAGGATCAAACCTTCTCCGCAGTGAGCTTTATCACTCCGTCTTCGACGGCCTTCACGGTGGAAATATCGAATTCCCCGGAATTCGGCTCATTGGCATTGTAGGGGACCGAGACGCCGAACTCCTCCTCGATGGCGAAGACGATCTCCACCAGCCCGAGGGAATCGAGACCCAGGTCGTCCATGGTCGATTCGGGTGAGACCTGCTCGACGTCGATCATCGCCTGTTCGGCGACGATGACGCGGACCCGCTGGCGTATGTCATCGCTCATCGAAATTCTTTCCCGGTGGCTATCCGCCGCTTGCGCGCAGGGAATAGGTCAATTAGCCGGTACTGTCCATTGATGAAAGGCGTTTTTTCAGGGCTTCTACGGTGTCCATCAATCTCGGCAACCGCCGGATCGCCATCACGGATCGCACCGCCTCGTCGCGCGGCATGGCCGGAACACCCATCACGATGGACCGGCCCCGGACGTTGCCGGCCACGGCGGACGCAGCGGCAACGAGGACATCCGAGCCGATCTTGAGGTGATCCGCGACGCCCGCCTTGCCGCCGAGTACGACCCGGTCGCCGATCTGCACGCTGCCCGCGATGCCGACCTGCGCGCAGAGCATACAGGTTTCGCCGATGCTGACATTATGGCCGATCTGGACCTGATTATCGATCTTGGTACCCGAGCCGATGCGCGTATCGCGAAGGGTTCCCCGGTCGATGGTGGTCCCCGCTCCGATCTCGACGTCGTCGCCCAGGGTGACGGCGGCAAGGGAATGGATGCGTTCGAGGGCCAGGTTCTGCGTGGCGGATTCGCTGCCACCGCCGGATTTCGCCGCTTCGACCGCGCCGAGATCGGGGGTGACGAAGGAAAAGCCGTCCGCGCCGATGACGGCATTCTGGTGGATGATCGCCCGCGCGCCGATGATCACGCGGCTGGCGATGCGCGCTCCGGCATGGACGAGAGCGCCCTGCCCCAGCATGGCATCCTCGCCGATGGAGGCATGGGAATGGATCGTGCTGCCCGCCCCGATGCTGGCCCGCGCGGCGACATGGACGAAGGGACCGATGCGGACAGCCTCGCCGATTTCGGCCCCCGGCTCGACGATTGCGGAAGGATGGATGCCGGGGGCCAGGGCATCGGGCATCGCGAAAGCGCGGGTCGCATGGGCCATGGCATAGCGGGGGCGGGGAGCGAGGATGGCCGCTTCCAGCCCCGCCGCGCGCCAGTCAGCCCCTTGCGCGACGAGGCCGACGCGGGCCGATCCCGGCTCGATCAGCTTCAGGAAGTCGGGGGAACTGGCCATGACCAGAGCATCCGGCCCGGCCATCGACGGATGCACCAATCCCGTGACACGGATCGCGCCGTCCCCCTCGAACGTCGCGCCAAGGGCTGTCGCAAGATCGGCGACCGTGTGGGATTCGGCCATGGACCTCTCCGATCGTCAGGAATTTGCCCGCAGGGCGCGCGCCAGGATTTCGTCGCGCTCATAGACGTCTTCGCGGAAATTGAGAACCCCTGCTTCATCGACCCACGAGGTCAGGTAGATCAGCGAAATCGGGATCGGGCGATCCAGCGGGACATTGGTTTCCTTGCCGGTGGCCAGCGTTTCCTCGATCATGGTGCCGGGATCGTCGGTCTGCTCGGACAACAGCAGCCATGCGAGGGCAAAGGGGCGCTCGACCCGGACGCAGCCGTGACTGTAGGCGCGCGTGTCGGAGGCGAAGAGATGCTTCGACGGCGTATCGTGCAGGTAGACGTTGTAGCCGTTCGGGAACATGAACTTGACGTTGCCCAGCGCGTTGCCCTTGCCGGGGCGCTGGACCACGCCCATGTCGGACACGCTCTCGCGGGTCTCGGCCTGCCAGTCCACGGTCGCCGGATCGATCTTCTTGCCGCCGCGCAGCAGGATCATGTTGTTGCGTTCGAGCCACGACGGATCCTTCTGCATGTCGGGCAGGATTTCACGGCGGATGATGCTGCGCGGGACCGTCCATGTGGGATTGAGGACGATATAGCTCATGTGATCGTTGAATTCGGGGGTCTGGAGCCGCCGCTCGCTCTTGCCGATGACGACACGCGCATCGTGGACCGGGGCACTGGCATCGTCGTAGACGGTCATGCGGAAATCGGGCTGGTTCACCTCGATCCGGCGGCCCGTCATCTTCTTCTGGCGCCAGCGGAGGCGTTCGAGATTGAGCATGGCCTGCGCGAGGCGCATACCGAGAGGCGCGTTGAGCGCGCGCAGGGTCGCGGGGCCGGCGATGCCGTCGGCAGTGAGACCATGGCGCTGCTGGAAGGCCGCGACCGCGCCCATCAGGCGCTCGTCATAGACCGCGACATCGGGATCGCTGGTGACACCCGACAGATCGGGTTCGGGAGCGAGGTCGCCCATCGCCATCAAACGACGCCGCAGCTTCGCGACGTTGACGGAGACCGCACCGGGGGCAAGGCCGCCCGGTTCGACGGGTTCGCCCCAGCCGCCCCGGTTCACCTGATCCATCATCTCGAGGACGGCGGCGCGCAGATTGCGATAGCGCACATTCGACGGCGCGAGGCCGTCGAGCAGGGCATGGATGTCCTCGGCCTGTGCCGCCCGGTCGAGCAGGCGGACCGGATCGACCCGAGCGGGGTCGACATGGACGCGGGCTTCGAGACTTTCGGGGTCGACCATGCCGGAGACGAGATCGGTGGCATAGCGCATATAGGCGATCGACAGGGCGCGTTCGAGCCTCTGGGCGGCCTGAAGACCGGGCTTGGCCTCGAAGGCTTCGATCATTCCACGCAGGGCTTCGAAGTCGTAACGCGAGGGCGGGAGGCCATGACCCGGCGCAGCCGCGAAATGCGCGAGAAGGGCCTTGGCCCGGTCGAGATCGTCGCGGCCGCGCACCCAGAGCTTCGGCGCGTTGCGGTCGGCAGCGAAGAGATCGAAGGCGGCGGCATAGGGATCGTAGACGCTCTGCCGCGCCTCGACGGGATCGGTCTTTGCCACCTTTCCCGGAGCCGCCTGGGCCAGACCACCGAAGGCCAGGGAGAAAACGAGTAAAATTCGCGGCATTGAAACGCGCCGAAGCGTCCGCAGTAAACCAATGTGAAAACCGTCCCTGCGATACTGGCCTCCAAATCGAAAGGCGTCCTGGGGGGACGTCATCATCCGGTCGGCGCGCGTGCCGTTCCGAAAAGCGAAGACCGTCTTGGGGACCGTATTCATGTCAGACACGCCACCTCTCCGTTCCGTATGTACCCGGCGCAGCCTGTTGGTCGGTGCCACTGCCGGTCTCCTGCTCTGTCCGTTCCGCAGCGTTGCGGCTCGTACGGGTGATCTTCGCCGCATCAATATTTACAATCCACGAACGGATGAGCGTCTTGATGCCATATATTATGCTTACGGTGAATACATTCCGGACGTGATGGCCGAGATCGATCGCGTTCTGCGCGATTTCCGGACCAACGAGATGCATCGGATGGACCGTCGGGCGATCGATATCGTCTCGGCGACGCAGTACATGATCGGGCATGACCGGCCTTTCTCGGTCATCTCCGGGTTTCGTTCGCAGCGCACGAACGATGCGCTTCGCCGCCGCTCCGGTGGGGTCGCAAAGAACTCCTACCATATCAAGGGCATGGCGATGGACCTTCGCATGAAGGGCGTGTCGTCCGACACCGTCGCCAATATCGGTGAACGGCTCGGAGCGGGCGGTGTGGGGCGCTACAGTTCCTCGAATTTCGTGCATCTGGACAGCGGCCCGGTCCGCGAGTGGGGCCGGTAGCCGCAAAAGACCGGTGCGGCATTTTCCTGCCATACACGCCGCAGGATAACGTTTACGTGGGGAGGCCCCGGCGCAAAAGCCGGCGCTTCCCCATCGTCATTCGCGCCGGCGCACGAGGTCGTCCATCAGGCCCCCGGTTCCGTAACGGACCGACGGCCGCCCGACCTTTCCGGTCCCGACCTTTGCGGTAAGGTCCTGCAATACCTCCAGTTCCCCGAAGCGCAGCATCGTCGGGTTTTCGGCCATCACCTTCGCCGTATCGGGGAGCGTTCGGCCAACTCTGGACGCGACCGCATGGGTCATACCGCCGATGCCCGAAAGCACCGATCGTTGCGATTCTGCACCGTCGGTGGTCAACGATCGTCGCCCACTGCCTTGGGCATCCCCATCGCTTCCTGCTCCGCGATGGCAACGGCGGTCAGCGCAGCCCCTGCAGCAGCTTCGCGCTGTTCGGGCGGCAGGGCCGCGAGTTCCTTGTCGGACAGGCGGACCGTGACCTCCCGGTGGGCAAACTTGATGCCGTTCTCGGCGAAGAGTTCGCGCAGGCGGGAATAGACGAGCTTGCGGGTCGTCCACTGGTCGCCGGGGCGGGTCATGAACTTCACGCGCATGATCATGGCCGAATCCTCCATCTTGTAGATACCCTGCGATTTCAGGGGCTGAAGGAATTTCGGCCCTTCGACGGGATGTTCGGAGAGTTCCTGACCCAGTTTCTTGATGAGCTTCCGCACCTTCTCGATATCGGTATCGTAGGTGACGCGGATGGGCAGTTTCACCATCACCCAGTCGCGGGAATAGTTGGTCAGGTGCGTGATCTCGCCGAAGGGAATCGTGTGCAATGCGCCGAGGTGGTGGCGAAGCTGGAAGGAGCGGATGGATATCTTCTCGACGGTGCCCTTGACCAGCGCGATGTCGATGTACTCGCCTTTGCGGAAGGCATCGTCGAACAGGTAGAACATGCCCGACAGGATATCGCGGATCAGGGTCTGGGCGCCGAAACCGATAGCGATGCCGACGACACCGGCACCGGCGAAGAGCGGGGCGACATTGATGCCCATCTTCAGCAGGATCATGACGAGAACGCTGATCGAGATGGTGAAGAGCAGAAAGTTGCGGAAGAGCGGCAACAGCGTCGCAAGCCGCGAGGCCGCACTCGCGCCGCCCCCTTCGTCCCCCGGTTCGGGTTCGAGTTCGTCGCCGCTTTCTTCCTGGATCCGGGTGTCGATCCAGATCCGGGTGGCATGGTAGACGAGATAGCCGATCAGGCAGATATCGATGACGTCCTGCACCGGATCGAGCGCGCCGCCATCCTCCAGCAGATACTGGAAATCCCAGATGTGCAGCAAGGCATAGACACCGGCACCGAACGCGAAGATCGATGCGGTGCGCTTGGCCAAGGCCTCGAAATCACGCATTCCATGGAGCATCGCCGCGTTTCGCGACGCGATTCCGCCGGGCACCCCCCCGGCAGCGGGGCCACTGTCCTCGTCGCCATCGCCGGAAAGCGGGTCCCCTTCGATATAGGCCTGATCGACGATCCGCATTTCCTCGTCGGGTTCGGCGATACGCGCTTCCTCGCGCCGCTGCTGGGCGATGAAGATATCGCGACGCCGCCGGAAGACGCGGGCGATGACGAAGGCGACCACGCCGTAGGCGACGATGATGGCCAGAAGCACCGTATACGCCCCGACGACGAGCGGCGCGCCACTGACGCTGCCCGAGAGCAGGCGATAGGTGAGGATCAACGAGGCACCGATGAAGTAGAGGATCGCCAATGGTGCCCAAATGGCGGAGGAAAAACGCTGTAACCGCGTCGTTTCCACGATGTTGCATTCACCCAGGATCGCGCGGCTGATCGCCCTGCGATTCACGATCACCATGGCGATGTTGACGATCACCATGATCGCCGTCGCGACGAGCGTCACCGCGTTGTGGGTAAGGATTTTCGCGCCGATATCCTCGATCCAGTAGCAGAAGGCCAGAAGCGCGATGGAGACGGCGATCGTGCTCCAGAGCCAGCCGAAGAGCTTGCGGGCTTCCCGATCCGTAAGACAGGGAATGCGGTAGTTCGACAGGTATGGCGACAGGACCATCCGCCAGATGATCGCCGACGTCCGCGCCGCAGCGATCGACAGCACGATGACGATCAGGGTCTTCTGGGTGATGTCGCTGGACGTATCCAGAAACGACGCGATCATCAGGGCGACCATCAGCAACGACAGCAGGATGCCGACGAGGCCGATTGCCGCCCGCAAGGCGAGGATGGGAAGTTTCTCGACGAGTCCTTCGGGACTGGGTTTCTGGAGGGGGATGAACCACGGACCGCATAGCCTGACCCCGTAGATCTGCCACTCGATCAGATAGGCGATCGCGAAGAAAAGCAGCGTCCAGCCCAGCAGGATCGGGAAATATCGCGCTTCACCCGTCGGACTCTTCTCGCGCAGATGCAGGAGGATGTCCGGTACGACCCGTGGCATATAACGCAGGATTTCGCCGGTCCGCTTGCTCACCCGCTCGATGCTCAGCTGCGTTTCCGACAGCATCGAAAGTTCCTGCGCAGCCGCAGCGTATTGATCCGGCCCCGCTTCCTCGCCGGGATTTACGCTGCCCTCGGCCAATTGTCCGTAGGCTGCGCCCTCCTGGGCCACGGCGGGCTGCATGGCGAACAGCAGCGCCACGGCGAGAAACACCACGCCGAGCAAGGCACGAAATGAGGATGTCGCGTTTCGCATTACACGTCGAGTATAGCGCCTTCGATCCGTGCCGTCTGCATTGCATCGCTTCACATTGCATCGCTTCACCGTGTCGCGAGGTCTCTATACGCCCGTGGTACACGTCTGTTAGGGCTGTGCGACCGTGCCGGGAACGGCGCTTCGAGCGGAGACCGCACCTGTGTTGACCGATTCCGGAACGGAGAGCCTCTCTGCGAACGTCAGGGTGGCGGGCGATCCCGTCGCACCGCGTATCATGCTCTACAGTCACGATACCTATGGCCTCGGGCATATCCGTCGCGCGCGGACCATCGCCATGGCGCTGGCCGCGCGATTCGAAGGGGCGAGCATCCTGATCGCCACCGGCTCGCCCATCGTGGGACGGTTCGATTTTCCGCAGGGTGTCGATTTCGTGCGCATACCGGGCGTCGTGAAGCTGGCGAGCGGAGATTATGCTTCCGACACCATGCATCTGGACATCGCGCAAACGGTGACGCTGCGCGAGCGTATCCTGCGCGTGACGGCCGAAGCCTTTGCGCCCGACCTGCTGATCGTGGACAAGGAGCCGACCGGCCTGCGCGGAGAGATGCTGCCGACGCTCGAACATCTGCGCAAACGGGGCACTCGCATCGTGCTGGGTTTGCGCGACGTGCTGGACGAGGCGGGCGCGCTCAAATCGGAATGGCTCCGCAAGGGCTCGATAAAGGCCATCGAGAACTATTACGACGAACTCTGGATCTATGGCCTGAGCAAGATATTCGAACCGCTGGCCGGCCTGCCCCTGACGGAAGCGGTGCGCGACCGGGTCCGGTATACCGGATACCTGCGCCGCGAAGCACCGGATGACTGGCCCGAGCCGCATATGGCCGAGCGGGTGCCGCGTGGCTCGGTGCTGGTGACGCCGGGCGGTGGCGGCGACGGGGAGGCGCTGATCGACTGGGTCCTGCGGGCCTACGAGGCCGATACACGGTTGTCGGTCCCGGCGCTGATCGTCTTCGGCCCGTTCATGAATGCCGAGCGGCGCACCGAATTCGAGCGGCGCGCACATCGCTTCCGCAATATCCGCACCCGGAACTTCGACTCGCGACTGGAGAGGCTGATGATCGAAGCGCGGGGCGTGATCGCGATGGGCGGCTACAACACGTTCTGCGAAATCCTCAGTTTCGACAAACCCGCTGCACTGGCCCCGCGCATCACGCCGCGCATGGAGCAATATCTGCGGGTCGCCGCCGCCGAACGGATCGGGTTGGTGCGAATGCTGCCCCCCGTTCAGGACGGTGACGGATTGCCCGATCCTGCCGCGATGGGGGCGGCGATCAAGGCGCTGGACTCGCAGCCCCTGCCCTCGGCAGCGAAAGTGGACGGGCTGCTGAACGGCCTCGACCGGGTGAGCGAGTTGACCCGCGCCGCGTTGCTTTCCCGGTGAGCCGGCGGGTGGGAATCGTCGTGAAGGGCTATCCGCGCCTGTCGGAAACCTTCATCGCCCAGGAGTTGCTGGGTTTGCAGGAGCGCGGAATCGTCTTCGATATCTGGTCGTTGCGGCATCCGACCGACGAAGTGGTCCATCCGGTCAACGAGGCGATCACAGCCCCCGTCCGGTATCTGCCCGAATACGTGCGGCAGGAACCGGGGCGGGTATTTCGAGCCTTGGCCAAGGCCGCGACGACGCGCGGATTCTGGCGGGCAGCCGGGGTCTGGCTGCACGATCTGGTACGGGCGCGGGATGCGAACCGGGTGCGCCGTTTCGCTCAGGCCGCCGTGCTGGCGACGGAGGCACCGGTGGACACGGCGTTCCTCTATGCGCATTTCCTGCACACGCCCTCCTCCGTCGCCCGCTATGCCGCGATCATGCGAGGGATGCCCTGGGGCTTCTCGGCCCATGCCAAGGATATCTGGACGACCGCCGAGTGGGAAAAACGCGAGAAGATCGCCGATGCGGCCTTCGGCGTGACCTGTACGCGATATGGGGCGGAGCATCTGGCCGCAATGGGACCGGAGGGGCGCGTGGCGCTGGTCTATCATGGCCTGGATCTTTCGCGCCTGCCAGAGCCACCCGTGCGGGACGGGGCCGGACCGTTCACCATCCTGTCGGTGGGACGGCTGGTCGAGAAGAAAGGCTATGATCTGGTTCTCGATGCCCTGGCCGGGTTGCCTCGGGATATGGACTGGCGTTTCATCCATATCGGGGGCGGCGGATTGGGACGAACGCTTGAGAACCGAGCGGAAGAGCTTGGCATCGCCGCGCGAATCGACTGGCGCGGAGCGCAGGCCCGCGATGCGGTCTTCGCGGCCATGGCCGAGGCCGATCTCTTCATTCTGCCGAGCCGCATCACGGCATCGGGAGACCGTGACGGTCTGCCGAACGTGCTGATGGAGGCGGCAAGCCAGAACCTGCCGGTCGTGTCCACGGCGATCTCCGCGATCCCGGAATTCGTGGAGGACGGGGTGTCGGGGCGGCTCGTGCCGCCGGAAGATGCGGAGGCTCTTCGGAGCGCAATCGAAGAGATGGCCGCAAACCCCGAGCAACGCGCGATCTTTGCGACACGGTTGCGCGAAAGACTGGTGGCGGATTTCGGGGCCGAGGCCGGAATAGAGGCGGTGATGCAGCGGATCGAGACGGCGATGGGATGAGCCGCGTCGCCTTCTATGCACCGATGAAGCCGCCCGATCATCCGACCCCGTCGGGCGACCGGCAGATGGCGAGGCTGCTGCTCGACGTATCGAAGCGGGCCGGATACGCGCCTGAAATCGCAAGCGATCTGCGGGTGCGTGATGGGACGGGCGATCCGGTGGCACAATCGCGACATCTCGATGCTGCGGAGAACGAGATCGAGAGGATCGCAGCGCGATGGGGCAATGATCCGCCCGCCCTGTGGTTCACCTATCATTGCTATTACAAGGCCCCCGATCTGATCGGCCCCGTGCTCGCGGATCGATTCGGGATTCCCTATGTCATCGCCGAAGCGAGCCGGGCGCGGAAACGGCTGGAGGGGCCTTGGGCCAGCTTTGCCCGTTTCGCCGAGGCCGCCATCGACCGGGCCGACCTGCTGCTCGCCATGACGGCACATGACCGGTTCGCCCTCGACCGCGATGCGAAGGATGGACAGAAAATCGCTGATTTTCCGCCCTTTCTCGACCCCGGAAACGAGCCGTCCCTGAAGATGCCGCGCGATAGCCTGCGCTTGCTGACGGTTGCGATGATGCGGGGGGAAGACAAGCTGGCCTCCTACCGCGCGCTGGCCGAAACAGTGTGGCGTCTGGAAGGCGACTGGCACCTGACGATCATCGGCGACGGCCCCCGCCGGATCGATGTCGAAGCGATGTTCGAGGGTTTCGGCGATGGAGTAAGTTTCGCCGGAGAAGTCTCCGACAGTGCATCGTTGCGAAAGCACTACGAGGCTGCCGATGTGTTCGTCTGGCCGGGGGTCAACGAGGCTTACGGGATGGTCTATCTGGAGGCACAGGCGGCGGGAACGCCGGTCGTCGCCGAGGATCGGCCCGGTCCTCGCGCCGTCATCGGGGCTGGCTCCGCCATCGTGCCGAAAGGCGACGCAGCAGCCTTCCGGGACGGCATCCTCCGGGTCGCGACTGCGGAGGCCGGAGTGGCGGCCCGGCGATACGTAGTCGGCGTCCATGGCATCGAGGCGGCGGCGGCGCGGATCGGCACTCTATTGGGAGAACTGGTATGAGGATCGCCTTGCTGCGCCACGGGCGCACCGACTGGAACGACGCGGGGCGGTTGCAGGGGCGCTCCGATATTCCGTTATCCGATACGGAGCGGGAGCGGCTCGGCGGATTGGCGTTGCCGCCTGAATGGGCAGAGGCCGATATCCTGAGCAGTCCGCTGAAGCGGGCGCGGGAGACGGCGGATATCCTTGCGGAAAAGCCGGTTCGGGAAGATTCTGCGCTGATCGAACTGAACCTCGGGGATTGGGAAGGCAAACGCGGGGTCGATCTGCTGGCGGACCCGGCAAGCGGCTATCGTCATGTGGAGGAATGGGGGTGGGACGGACGGCCCCCGAATGGAGAAACGCCGCGTGAAGTGCTGGCCCGGATCGGTCCGGTCCTGGCGGGGGTGGAACGAGATACGGTTATCGTCAGCCATATCAATATCATGCGCGTGTTACTGGCCAAGGCGTATGACTGGCATTTCGACGGGGAAATGCCGTTCAGAATCAAGCGGAATCGGCTCTACGTGCTGCGTCGTGATGGAGATGGGTGGGCGCTGGAGGGAGAGCCGGTGCGGCTGATCGCGCGATGAGGATCGTCTTTCTCGTCACGCATCTGCTCGGGACCGGGCATCTGGCGCGCATTGCGCAGATCGCGGATGCCTTTGCGAATGCGGGGCATGAGGCGTTGGTCCTGAGCGGGGGGATGCCTGCACCGCTGGCCGCACCGAAGATCGCACGATTGCAGCAGCTTCCGGCGGTTCGCTCGGATGCGACTTTCACGGCGCTGAGCGACGCGGCAGGCGACATAGCAGGCGAGATGGTCTTCGCGGCCCGTATCGAGGCGATCCGGGTGACGGTACGGGATATTGCACCTGACGTGCTCGTCACCGAACTCTTTCCCTTCGGTCGCCGCAAACTCGCCACCGAATTCGAGGCGGGGATCGAGGCGGCACAGGGGGCGCTTATCCTCTGTTCGATCCGGGATATCCTGCAAATGCCGCGCAAGGCGGGGCGCAAGGAAGAGGCCGAGGAGCGGCTCCTGCGGCTTTATGACGGTATCCTGTTCCATGGCGATCCGGCGCTCGCCGGTCTCGATGCGAGTTGGCCCTTGCCGAATACGCTGCGTCCCCTGGTGCGGGAGGCGGGCTATATCGGCGACAGCGCAATCGGCACGGGATCGGGCGATGACGGACACGACGAGATCGTGGTTGCAGCAGGGGGCGGGGCCGTCGGGGAAGCCGTGTTCGCAGCCGCGATCGAGGCTGCGAAACTGTCCGATGAACGATGGCGATTGCTGGTCGGTCGGGAACATGGGATCGGCACGCTGCCCGCGAATATGATCGTGGAGCGGGTGCGCCCGGATTTTCGGGCGGTGCTGTCCCGTTGCCGGGTCGGGGTGCTGCAATGCGGGTACAATACGGCGATGGACGTGATCGCGACCGGCGCGCGAGCCGTCTTCTGCCCCTTCGAGGGGGATGGCGAGACCGAGCAATTGCACCGCGCCCGTGCCATGGCCGAGCGATACGGCACCGGAATCGTGCGGGAAGCCGATCTGTCGGGCGAGACGCTGGCAAGAGCGGTCGAGATGGCCCTCGCGAGGCCGAGGCCGGATTACTCGGCGCTCAGTCTCGACGGGGCGATGCGCAGTGTCGGGATCGTCGAAGCGATGCTGGAGGAGAAGGGATGAGGATCGACTTGTCCCCTCTCGATGCCGCGCTGGAGCGGCGCGCGCCGGTACTGTGGTGGCGCGATGACGATGCGGTGGCGGCGACCCCGGCGCTCGACCGGCTGCTGGCTCTGGCTGAATCGGTGGAGGCCCCGCTGGTGCTTGCATCGATCCCCGCGTATGTGACGGCAGGATTGGCGCGACGGTTGGAAAGCGCGCGCTCCGTTGCGGTCGCGGTCCATGGCTGGACGCATGAAAGCCATGCGCCGGAGGGGGAGAAGAACGCGGAGTTCGGGGCGCATCGTCCACTTGCCGACCGGATCGCCGAAGCGGAGCGGGGGCTGGGCGTGATCGGGGAGATGTTCGGGAAACGCGCCCTGCCCGTGTTCATCCCGCCCTGGAACCGCATCGCATCCGATATGCCGGAAGCGTTGGTGGGAGCCGGATTCCGGGGCCTTTCGGTCTATGGCGAGCGGGAATCCCGGCGCGATCCGTTGCCCCGCTTCGACGCGCATCTCGATCCGATTGACTGGCGGGGGAGCCGGTCGGCGGTCGATGGGGCGGGGTTCGTCGCGCGCATCTGCGATCTGATGGAAAGCGACGCGCCAATCGGGCTGATCACGCATCATCTGGTGCATGACGAGGCGATCTGGGAATTGGTGGAGGCCGTCGTCGGGCGGATGACCGCGCGGGGAGCGCGATGGGTATCGCTGGGCGACCTTATAGCGCCAGCCGTTCGATGACCTGACGGGCGACCTCTTCGCCCGGTGGGGCGACATCGAAATCGTGGAGGGTCTCGCTCTCGGCTGCCGGTTCGAGCGTCGCAAGCTGGCTGTCGAGCAGGCCGGGAGGCATGAAGTGATCGGCACGTGCAGCCATGCGATCACGGATGATTTCGGGGTCGCCGGTGAGGTGAACGAAGACAGGGTCGGTGTCGCTGGAACGCAGGCGTTCCCGATAGGCGACCTTCAGGGCCGAACAGGCGACGACTGCCGACTGGCCCGCCTCGTGCCGGGCGCGCATCTCCTGCGCCAAACGGTCGAGCCATGGCAGGCGGTCGTCGTCGGTCAGCGGGGTTCCGGCGGTCATCTTCGCGCGGTTGGCCGGGGGGTGGAAAGCATCGCCCTCGATCATGTCGCAACCGATATGCCGGGCCAGTCGTGTGGCGATGCTCGACTTGCCGCTCCCGCAGACGCCCATGACGACGACGATCATGCGCCCGCCTCCGCATCGGGATGCACCCAGGGACCATGGTGCTGGCCATCGCGATCCGTGCGGGCGAAGCCATGGGCACCGAAGCGGTCGCGCTGGGCCTGTATCATCGCGGTCGGCAGCGCACGGGTGCACAGCGATTCGACATAGGAGAGCGTGCTGCCAAGGACGCCTACGGGGTATCCGCCGACGACGGCTCCGCCGACCGCTCGTCGCCACGCAGGAACGAGAGCGGCGATATCCTGGGCGATGGCCGGATTCGCAAGCGGCAGGCGCGTCCCGCCCGAGACATTCGGTACGAGGGTATCCAGAAGGCCCATCCGCAGGATGCTGCCCGCTCGCCAGACGCGCAACAACCGGGCCGGATCGTTGTCCCATCCGTTCGCCTTTGCCGCCACGGCATAGAGATGGAGTCCCTGCGAGAGCGCGGCGATCATCGTTCCGACGAGCGCGGCCTCCAGATCGTCGGCCAATCCCTCGCGCGCCAGCGATCCGCGTGGCAGGTCGAGACCGGCCATGGTAGAACGCGCCGCCCTTTCGCCCGAAAGCTGACGCGCCGTCACGGCTTCGATGATGGAGGGGATGGCGATGCCATGCTCGATGGCCGCATCCACCGTCCAGCCGCCCGTGCCTTTCTGACCCGCTTCGTCGCCGATGCGGTCGAGCAGGATACCGTCGCCCGAGGGGTCGGACGTTCTGGCGATCTCGGCAGTGATCTCCAGCAGGAAGCCCCCGCCCCGCCCCCGGTTCCATCGGGCGAGGATGTCGGCCGTCTCGTCCGCGCCCAGACCGGCACCCTGGGTCAGGAGCAGATGACATTCGGCGATGGCCTGCATGATCGCGTATTCGATGCCGTTATGGACCATCTTCACGAAATGACCCGCTCCCGAGTCGCCGAAATGGTCGATGGTCGGCGTACCGTCATGGGCGGTCGCCGCGACCGTTTCGAGGATGGGGCGCGCACGTTTCCATACCTCTACGTCGCCCCCGACCATCATCGCCGCCCCGTGCCGTGCGCCCTCTGCACCGCCGGAGATGCCGATGCCGAGACAGCCGATCCCGCGCGCGGCCAGCGACGCGGCACGGCGTTCGGTATCGCGATAATGCGAATTGCCGCCGTCGATGATCGTGTCACCGGGGCCGATATGCTGCACGAGGTTGGCGATCTCGAAATCGACCTGCTCGCCCGCCTTGACCATCAGCAGGATGACGCGCGGCGAAGGCAGCGCCGCAAGCATGAAGGGCAGGTCGTCGCAGACCATGATCCCCTTGGCCCGCCACGTCCGCGCCGTTGCCCAACTGTCGGTCGCGATGACCTCATGGCCCGCATCGCGCCAGTTGAGAGCGAGATTGCGCCCCATCACCCCGAGTCCGACCAGTCCGACCGCCATGCGCCTCTCCCCTTGTCGCGACAGGGATGTAGAGGCAAACTCGCTCTCCCGCCAGCAGGAGTATTCCATGACGACGATCGACAGCATCGAAACCCGCCTGTTCCATGTTCCGCTCGCCGAAGTGCTGAGCGATGCCAGGCATGGCGATCATACGCATTTCGAGCTGGTGACGGCGACTATCCGCACGACCGACGGAGCCGAAGGGACCGGCTACACCTATACCGGCGGCAAGGGGGGCCATGCGATCCGGGCCATGATCCGGCATGATCTTGCACCGATGCTGTCGGGTGCGGATACGCGGGAGGTCGAGGCGCTGAACGACGCGATGTACTGGCATGTGCATTATGTCGGGCGAGGCGGTATCGCCTCCTTCGCGATCTCGGCGCTGGATATCGCGCTGTGGGATCTGCGCGGGAAATCACGGGGGGAGCCGCTGTCGGTGATGGCCGGTGGCGCGGGGGCGACCTGCAATGCCTATGCGGGGGGGATCGATCTGGGGTTTTCGCTGGAGAAGCTGAAAACCAACGTCGAGGGCTATCTCGCGCGGGGATTCGAGGCGGTGAAGATCAAGGTGGGACTGCCCGATCTGGCCGACGATACGGTGCGGGTGGCGGCGATCCGCGATCTCATCGGGCCGGAGCGGAAGCTGATGGTCGATGCGAATTACGGGTTGAGCGTCGAGCAGGGGATCGCCGCTGCACGGGCTTTCGAGCCTTACGACATCACCTGGTTCGAGGAGCCGATCATTCCCGAGGATTACGATGGCTATGCGCGCATCGCGGAAGAGAGCGGGATGGCGCTGGCCATGGGCGAGAACCTGCATACCATCGAGGAATTCGGGGAAGCCTTCGCCCGCTCGCGCCTGTCCTTCATCCAGCCGGATTCCGGGAATTGCGGGGGGATTACGGCGTGGTTGAAAGTGGCGGCGATGGCCCGTGCGCGGGGTATTCCGTGTTGCACTCATGGGATGCAGGAACTCAATGTCAGCCTGATCTCCGGCCATGGCGATGGCGGCTGGCTGGAGGTGCACAGCTTTCCCATCGACCAGTACACGACCCGGCCCCTGATCGTGGAGAATGCCCGCGCGGTTGCGCCCGACACACCGGGAACGGGGGTGGTATTCGACTGGGAAAAGCTGGCATCGTTCACAGTATGACAACGAATTTTACCAATTGATAAAATTACTCGGCTGTGTCAGCGTTTCGACGTGACAAGGGAGGCGACCAGATGAGTGCGGCACAACGGCAGGGCGGGATCGTGGCGGGGCGGCTGTCGCCCGAGGCCTATGCGGATAATTTTGCGGATGCCTATCCGCCGCTGGATGCGCATGAGGCGCTGGTGGCCGCCGACCGCTGCTATTTCTGCCACGATGCGCCGTGCATCGCGGCCTGCCCGACCGAGATCGATATTCCGCTCTTCATCCGCCAGATACAGGCCGACAATCCCAAGGGCGCGGCTAAGACGATCCTGTCGCAGAATATCTTCGGCGGTATGTGCGCGCGGGTCTGCCCGACCGAGACGCTGTGCGAGGAGGCCTGCGTGCGCGAGATGGCGGAGGGCAAACCGGTGCAGATCGGCGCGCTGCAACGCTTTGCCACCGATACGCTGATGGCGACCGGCGCGCATCCCTTCGAGCGAGCGGAGCCGACCGGCAAGATGATCGCGGTGATCGGAGCGGGTCCGGCGGGGCTGTCCTGCGCACACCGGCTGGCCATGCTCGGGCATACGGTCGTCGTGACCGATGGGCGCGGCAAGCCGGGGGGGCTGAACGAGTACGGAATCGCCAGCTACAAGAGCGTGGACGATTTCGCGCAGGCCGAGATCGACTGGCTGCTGAAGATCGGCGGCATCCGCATCGAAACCGGCTCGGAACTCGGGCGCGATTACACGCTGGAAGAGTTGCGCACCGATTACGATGCCGTCTTCCTCGGGATGGGCCTGTCCGGGGTCAATGCGCTGATGCTGGAGGGA
>ENA-ORXU01001301-ORXU01001301.1-marine-metagenome-genome-assembly--contig:-NODE-1301-length-21515-cov-4.169605_pt1 | contig 21515 bp, 18 predicted proteins | sample MGYA00237869_ERZ511484 | MGnify/ENA metagenome assembly ERZ511484
CAGTTAGAGAATAACACGGAATACGGCCAAATGAAATTCATCAAGCTATAGCTTACTATTTATTGCTATATTTAGCATACTAAACAAAACATGTTTCAAATAGCGCCAGAAGCTAACTTTAGACATAACGGAATTTCCTCCTATCGTCCTCGCTTCGCATGTCATTGAGGTTATATGAAACAAAAACTAATAGATATGAGAAACCTCTACCAAATAATAATTTTAGTTATAAGCTTAAATGTGCAACCTGTATTGGGGCAATGGACGATTCAAGAAAGCGGCTCAACAACACATTTGAATGGAGTAGCATTTTTTGATTCAGTTGTCGGAATTGCCGTTGGGGAAGTTGGTACTATTCTTCGAACAGCTGATGGTGGCTTAAACTGGGACGAAATAGGAGGACAAGGAAACAAATTTTTATGGAGAGCGTATTTTGTGAATGAATCTGATGGTTGGATTACGGGGACAAATGGGACGCTACTTTATACTAATGATAAAGGGCTAAATTGGGCTGAACAAAATGTAAATTCTACTAATTATTTACGGGCAATTGATCAATTCGACGAAGCAAATACCTGGTTAGTTGGAAATGATGGTGCCTTATTTTTTAGCAATGACCAAGGAGACAATTGGATTGACAAGTCAGTCACCTTTCAATATGACTTTACCGACGTTGAATTTGTAACTGACTCAATGGGTGTTTTTGTTGGTGGAAACGGACTTATAATGATTACGGAAGATGCAGCTAATAGTTTAACCAGAATAAATGTTACAGATAAACATATTGTAAAGGTTTATTTTATAAATGATTCGGTAGGGTGGATTTGTGGACAGGAGGGGCTAATTTACAAAACTACAAATGGAGGATACTCTTGGGGCGCTCAGAATAGCGGCAGTAGTGAATTTATTCAAGACATTACTTTTGTCAATGCCAATGAAGGCTGGGCAGTTGGAAGAAATGGTCTTTTAATAGGTACTTTGGATGGTGGCGAGAATTGGGATATTTTAAATAGCCCAACTTCCTCAGCCTTGTTGAGTGTTGATTTTGTTGATAGTTCTATTGGTTGGGCAGCAGGCGATAGAGGAACAATATTGAAATATTCTATTATTTCAAACATTGAAGAAACTTCAGATTATGGTCTCGAATGTACGATTAATCCAAATCCGGTCCTTGATGAAGCCATTATACAATTTTCTGAGAATATTGGGGTTATTAAGATAATGATTGTAAACAGTGTTGGGCGAGTATTAAAGAGTAAATATTTAGTGAACAAAGATTTACATTCTTATAAGTTTTCTAGAAATGAGCTCTCATCTGGAAGCTACTTTTTATATATTACAACTGACAAACAACAAATCACTAAACAGTTTGTGATTGAGTAGGTTGCAGCATACAACTTTAGCTAAGATGCCATGTCTGCTTCGCGACGACACAGCACTTGTCATTGACGTTATGTGCAAGAAACCGATGAAAACTAAAAACAGAATTCAGAATATAGGAGAGTTGATGGATGCTATTCCAGAAAAGCAATGGATTATTCTTGATGTGTTAAGAGGAATTGTGATAGACAAACTTCCAACACATTGCAATGAAAAGATATCATTTAATGTGCCATTCTTCTATGGAAATAAGGGAATTTGTATAATATGGCCTGCATCAATTCCTCGAGGTGGAATAAGCGAAGGAGTGCTTTTTGGTTTTTGGCAAGGGAATAAATTGAGTGACCCCAATAATTTGCTTATACAGGGAACAAACAAAAAAGTATATTACAAAATATATAAATCCACTGACGAAATTGATATTGAAATGCTCAATGAATTTTTAGATAAAGCAATTCAATTTGATTTAGAATATAAATAGTTAATAACTAACATATATGCAAAATTGTACAATTGACAACAATGGTAACCTATTGATTACTCACTCAAATAATTCCTCAAAAAACGATTTTGATTTTTATGAAGGAAAATGGTCAATTAAAAATCAGAGACTTAAAGAAAGACTGTGCAACTCAAATGTATGGATTGAGTTTAATGCCGAACAAGAAATGGAAATTATTCTGTTAGGCTTTGGAAATACTGACAATTTTATTGCAAGCTTTGACGATAAACCTTTAGAAGGAAGAACAATAAGATTATTTAATCCAAAAACAAGATTGTGGAGCATGTATTGGACTGATAGTATTAATCCTATTTTACAACCTCCAACAGTTGGCTCATTTGAAAATGGAATTGGGAAATTTTATTGTCGAGATACTTTCGAAGGTCAAAGAATTATTGTCGAGTTCTTATGGGATAAAACTGACCCTGAAAATCCAATTTGGAGTCAAGCATTCTCAAATGACAATGGAGTAACTTGGGAAACAAATTGGTATATGTATATGAAAAGAAATAGGTAAAAAACATCCAACGCATAACAAGTGATATGAGATCAGACTTGCTATCGCTGCGTCCGCTTCATATCACAGAACCGTTATCCTTAATTAAAATAATTGATAGTCGTTGAATCTTACATTTAAGTGTAATCTGAGGTGCTTACTGGTTGTGAAACTAAATAGTAATTAGATAGAGTGATAATAATTTTAAAATTAATATGAGCCGTCACTAAGTGCATGATGGTGAGGAACTTTGAAAATAAAGTTACCGGAAATGTCGAATTTACCCAATTATGACATATGTCATACTGTGTTTCAGGCAAATACTCTTATTTTGGTCAATGTTTGAATCACTAAATGCTAATACAATGAAATACCTTTTCACCTTTTTGTGCGGATTATTTGTTTTCATTTTGTCAGGTCAAGATCTTGATGATGATGGAATGAATGATACATGGGAGCAGGCGAACGGACTAGATCCCAGCGATGCGAAGGATGCTTGGCTTGATCCAGATAACGATCAAATTATTAATTTATTTGAGTATCAAATGAACTGGAATCCTGACCAAGCTGGAGATGTCGCTACTTTCGATTTTACACCTGAAAGCGATTCCAATGCCATACGAGCTGCAGTTCTAGCTGCTGATTCTATAGATGTATATATTCGTCTCGCCCAAGGGAGGTACTTAGGAAATTTGGTTGGATTCTATACCACATCCTACCGTCTTTTCATTCAAGGTGGTTGGAATGATGACTTCAGTGAATTTGACCCAACTCAAAATAAAGCAATTATCAGCTATGAACGTGATGAGGCCATTTCAGTTAATTCCGTTAGCGAACCAGGAATTACACATGGAGTGGTGATTTGCCAAGGTCTACAAATCGATCGTTCGGGTCATTTTGTTTTGGCAGGCGGATTACATGTAGGTGGTAATGCAGAAGTCGGTATTCTATCTGTGATCGATTGTTCTTTTTATCAAAACAACAATTATGGTATTAGCTTTTCAAATCGTGGAGGAATAACTGCAGACTTTTTTCTCGTCAATTCGGATGTGCTTAACAATTATCAAGGAGGAATCTATACGCAAGTGACTGAAAAAACAAATGCTAGATTTCGAATTATAAATTCAACAATCCACAATCCGTTCAGTTCAGAAGGTGGTATTGTGGGGTTAACTCAATTTGGTGATTCATCCAATTTACGAATTGATTGCCTAAATTCCATAATTCGAAATAATAACGATTACGATTTTAGTTTTTCATCCGCCAACAAGGTATCTATTTTTGTCGAAAATTCGAATGTTGGACCACCAAACCCCGATATCTCTGACTACTCAGAAGTTAACTCGATAGATGAGAATTCTCTTTTTGAGAATAGTGCGGCAAATAATGTATCACTTTTAGCTGGTAGTCCATGCATCGATCAAGGAATTGATGTAGGTTTACCTTTTATGGGTATGTCCCCTGACATGGGAGCAAAAGAATTCGGCATCTCTGCGATAAATTCTACCGCATCAACATAAAGGGCATTGAGTGTGTTTCCTACACTTATCACCCGAAGTGACCCCTACTGTTCTTTGCTAGGGGCTCCTTCAAAACAAGAATTAACGATATCATTAATGGATATGAAAGGTCGTCAAGTGCATCAGTCAGATTATCAACCCGGCTCTTCGATTTTAATTCCTTATAAAGTGAGCCCTGGGCAGTATTTGTTTAGAGCCCTAAATCTAAATGGAGAGGTGTTTATTGGGAAAATAATAATCAAATGAATTATCTTCAGGACGGACTAAAATCGTGGCTCGTGATTATTGAAAGTCAAAATTGTTAAATACAAAATTAGCCTAGGTCCGCTGCAGCCAAATTAAATTGGATGATTTATAGTTTCAGTGATCGCGGGGAGTGAGTAAATTATTTGCACTAAAGGACAGGGATAGTTAAGAAAATGAAGTTTGCTTCTACGCTAAAGTTATCTTAATATTTCGAGTTTTGTCTAATTCAAATGGTATAGAAAGGAAGTAAGGTAATATATGCGCATATATCCAAACAAATAAGGATAACTTGCGATAAAACTGAATAGCTCGCTATCGCGTCGCTACTCAGTTTGTCGCGACGACGTTGGCGGTAATTAGAGCAAATTAAAAATAAATACAATATTTAAATGAAAAACATATTTAACATCTTAATTCTTGTATTTGCTTTCATCATTTTAAGTTGTGGTGATAACAAGAACAAAACAAAGAAGCTAAGTGAAAATCCAGTAGTAGATGACTATTCGGCTAAAATAGACAGCTTAATATTAACAACAAACCCAAGAAAATTTAATGGTGTTGTGCTAATAACTCAAAATGGGAAAACCAGATATTCAAAGGAATACGGATTTTCAGATTTCGAGAAAAAAACACCAATTAGTTTAAATGACAATTTTCGAATTCAATCCAACAGTAAACAGATAACAGCGGTTCTAACTTTGAAGGAAGTTGAAAAAGGAAACATTGACCTCAATAACACAGTTAATGAATATTTACCAGATTTAAAACCAACTTGGGGCGATTCAGTAACTGTCCATCAATTGCTGAACATGTCTTCTGGAATAGTTGATATTGAGAAACCATTAATTTTCGTACCAGGAAACGGATACAGATATAGTAATCCAGGTTATGGATTATTAGGATCTATAATCGAAAATGTGACAGGTAAAGAATTTATTCAGTCTGCCAATCAACTGTTTAAAGAATTGAGTATGAACAATACATATTGCTATGAATTTGATAAACCCAATAAAGGACTCGTAGATGGTCACTCTCTTGAAAATGAGAAAATCAAAGTTGTAGAATTTGACAGTATAGGTTTTACCAAAGAGAGCTGGAAAGGTTTCATTCCTGCAGGTGGTATTGTTTCAAATGCTAATGACCTAAACATATGGGACTCAAAGCTGCATAATGGAGAAATTCTGAATTCAGATTTATATAAACAAATGATTACCCCAACTAACAGAGGTCCACATGCGGCATTTAATGGAGATACCATTGGCTATGCTTATGGACTTCGGATACATGACCGACACATAACAAAACACTTGGGACATGGCGGTAGAGGAATTGGATTTGTATCTATCAAATTTTATATTCCTGAAAAAGATGTCGATGTGATAATTTGGGAGAATATTTACGCTATGGATGGCAACTGGATGGGTGGTGATATAGTTTACCATTTTGAAAATGAGATAAGGAAAATTGTTGTAAATAGTAGTCTTGGGAAATAATAACTACCGCCAACATTAGATCCTATGTAAAAGATCCAAGTAGATTATAAAGCTAATATTTAACTGCATATTCCGGAGTTACTGACCCCTGATTCCGGAGTATGTATCGAAAAGTATTCGTCAAACTTCATTTGGTATGTACAAATTTCTGATCGGATACGAATCCCTCATAGTTGATACAATAATTACTATCTTTAGAACCAAAATTAATTATTTTGAAATTCAAAGTGAAGTGAATACGGTTACGGATAGACAATTTAACAAATAATCTTTGGCCCCTTTCATACATATGTAGTTTTTAACAAATAAGAAGAAATAATATTATGAGAGAAGTTTTGATCGCAAGCTCTGCACATTCGACTATACATCACGTCATCATGAAATTACTTTGTGCTTTTTTACTGTGTATGTGTGTCCAGTTGAACGCACAACAATGGGAACAAGTAGCCTCGTTGCCGAGCAATTTTAATCAAACGCATCACTCTTTTGCCTTTAGTTTTAATGACATGGGCTACATTGTCGCTGGTGTTTCACCTACAACACTGCGAGATGACTTTTATCAGTATGACCCTTTAAATGATACGTGGACGCAGCTTCCATCTTTCCCTGGTGGGGCTCGAGGTTTTGCGATTGGCGATACTTGGGATGAGAAAGCATACTTTGGATTTGGGAACGATGGCACATCAGATTTAAATGATTTTTGGGTGTTTGACCCTTCAAATATGAGTTGGACGCAATTGGCATCTTGCCCATGTTCTCCAAGAATACACCCAGCTATGATAGCGCACAATGGGAAAGTATTTGTAGGATTAGGAGGGGGTTCATTAGGAAATTTGAATGATTGGTGGGAGTATGATATTGGATCAGATACTTGGTCTCAAAAAAGTAATTTACCTTCTGTAGAGCGACATCACCCGTATCAATTTGGTATCGGTGACTACGTTTATACAGGCTTCGGACATGGCAATGGTATTTTCAATAATTGGTTTCGTTACGACATTGCGGCGGGAACTTGGCTTGAAGTAGCATCGTTGCCAGCACAAGGTCGAGTGGCGGGGACACAATTTTCCCACAATGGCATTGGTTTTGCGCTGAGTGGTGACGGAGAGAATCATAATAGCATGGCAACAGGAGAATTTTGGGCCTATGATCCTATGGCGAATACTTGGGAAGAATGGCCTGCTCACCCTAGTGCCTCTCGCTGGGCACCTGCTTCTTTCATCATCGATGGCGAGGTTTATATCATTAATGGTACTTCTTTTGGCGTGTATATATCAGAGATTTATAAATTTAATTTGGATGGTTACGTAGACGCAGACGGTGATGGTTTCTACACCGATGTCGACTGCGATGACAACGACCCAAACGTTAATCCTGGCCAAACTGAAATAGTTTACAACGGAATTGACGATGATTGCGATCCTTTAACCTTGGATGATGACATAGACCAAGATGGTTTTTTACTTGCAGACGACTGCGATGACAACAATCCAAACGTCAATCCTGGCCAAACTGAAATAGTTTACAACGGACTTGACGATGATTGCGATCCTTCAACGTTGGATGACGATCTAGATCAAGACGGATTCCCGCTCGAATTCGACTGCGATGACAACGACCCAAACGTGAATATTGGAAAACCAGAAATACCTTACAACGGACTTGATGATGACTGCAATCCTAATACGCTGGATGACGACTTAGATCAGGACGGATTCCTGCTCGCAGACGATTGCGATGACCTCAACCCAAACATCAATCCGAACGAGATAGAGGTGCCTTATAACGGATTGGATGATGACTGTGATTCAACTACTTTAGATGACGATCTAGATCAGGATGGATTCCTCTTTGCAGACGACTGCGACGACACTAATCCAAACATCAATCAAGGACAAACTGAAATACCATACAATGGATTTGATGACGACTGTGATTCAACTACTTTAGACGACGATCTAGATCAAGATGGATTCCTGCTCGCAGACGACTGCGACGATAACAACCCAGACATCAATCCAGACCAGATGGAAGTGCCATACAACGGATTTGATGATGACTGTGATTCAACGACTTTAGACGACGATCTGGATCAAGATGGTTTCTTGCTGGCAGACGACTGCGATGATACTAACCCAGACATCAATCAAGGAGAAACTGAAGTGCCATATAACGGATTTGATGATGACTGTGATTCAACAACTTTAGATGACGATCTCGATCAGGATGGATTCCTGCTCGTTGACGACTGCGACGATACGAATCCAGACATCAATCCTGATGCGACAGAAATTCCAAATAATGGAATTGACGAAGATTGTGATGGAGAGGATTTAATGAGCGCTACTTATGAAATTGAAAAAGCAACAATTAATATATTTCCAAATCCTGCAACTGATATAATTAATATTGATGTTGAAGGGCAATTTAATTTCAAAGCGAGTATATATGATTTAAAAGGTAAACTAATAAAAGATTCTATTAACGAAAATCAAATACAAGTAAATACGCTACCAGAAGGCATCCTTCTTCTTGAAATTAAAGACCTAAAAACCGGTCAAAAGATAGTAGAAAAAATAGTAATCGTGAGATAGTTATCTGACTCCTAAAATTTGGTTATAAAATCAAATGGGTTTTTATTAACGAGGAAATTTCAATAATTATGAAATCGCTGTGATTCTGATGTTGCGTGATTTTCGTATGCGATTTTTTCGCACGAATAATTCAAAAGTTGATTTTCAACCTATATCTATGACAAACAAAAAGTCTAATTTGGGAAGTAATTTTAATAAAATGTTTTGAGCCTTGAACAGTGTATCGTGAGATGGTCCTGAAAAACCGGACATAAAATTTTTGTAATTTTAAGTTCGATGAAAATAGAAAAAGGAAAGAAGCGTAAGTATCTTAAGTATGATGCAGCCTTCAAAACGGAAGCAATTAATCAGATGAATAGCGGACGTTCGGTTAGTGAATTAGCAGTCAGTTTAGGTGTGGGAGAAGCCCTGCTATATCGTTGGAAGTCTGAGGGAAAGACAGGGTCGAATAGACAAAGCGACAAGGTCAAGGCATTGAAAAAGCAATTGTCACAACTCAAGGAGGATAATGAGATTCTTAAAAAAGCATTGCGCATTTTCAGCCAGAGCGAATAACGAAATACAACTTTATAGAACATGAGTCGAAGCATCATGCAGTCAGTCGAATTTGCGCATGTTTGGATGTTGGGACAAGCAGCTACTATGGTTATTTAAAAGGATCTGGGACAAAGGTCATAGATCAGAAGATTGAAAGACGAGTGATAACCGTTTTTGGCCGACATAAGCGAAGGTATGGGTCACGACGAATTGTATCCGAACTAGAAAACCAGGGGTTAAAACTTGGTCGCCAGCGTGTTCAGAGCGTTTTAAAGAGGAATAGTTTGCAAGCTATTCAACCAAAAAGCTTCGTCCCGAAACAACGACTGCTGGTGGTAACAAAAGGGGTGAAAAATGACCGTGCAAGATTGGTGGAACACGCCCTTTGGTTAAACCTCACTTTTAACTTGTAAGTCTATAAAGGTTCTATATAAAAGTAGTAACTTAAGTTTATCAAAGAAAGTAGGTTGTGTTTAATATAAGATCGAAAAAGATTATAATGAAATCCGACTTGAATAAAGGCTGAAACGGTGGTGCTCGCTAAGCGGGGCTATTGCCGTTTAGTAGGACCGTTCTAGCCAATTATAGCAAAGGAGTTATAATATTGACCGGTATGGTTTATTCGAGTTATCTAACTTTATATGAAAACAGGCTGCCTAGAACTAGCTAGAACAAGCTGTATCATGATGCAATCTCTCACTGATCTACGCTGCGCGTGGGTTCGAGTCTGCACATTTGGCTGGGACGTTCGTAAGCAGTTATTATGTGGATCAATACTACCGTTGGCTTTTCCGTGAAACCCAACCATACCTGAATCTTGCTTTCTAAAGAAAAGAGATAGATTCGCAAGCCAATGTTTGAACACCCAGATATTCTTAATATATTCAAGGCTCGGAATCGAGCTTTTACAAGCTTATTTATTAAAACATTATAAAAATATATATGACAAACTTATTGAACGAAGTAGCTAGACATCTGAATGATGATGTTGTCATTCAATTATCACGGCAAATTGGAGCACAAGATCCTAATCAAGTAAAAAAAGCATCTCAAGTAATCAGTGAAATATTACTGAATGCTATCCAAAGAAACGCTACTCATCAAGAACGAGGAGGAGGACTATTTGGAGCTATTAAAAAAGATCATGATGGCGGAATTTTGGGAGACCTTATGAATGTTTTTGCCGGAAAAAAACAGGTAAGTAATCAAAGTACCATGAATGGCGCCGGAATTGTAAATCACTTAATTGGAAAGCAGCAATTAGAGGCAGCTCAAATTATTAGTCAAATGAGCGGTTTAGATATATTTAAGTCGGGCGTTTTAATGCAATTGATTGCTCCAGTAGTAATGGGTGTTGTTGGTCAAAAACAAAAGTCAAATGGCTTTGATCTAGGAGGGTTAGCGGAAGCACTTTTGGGGGGCAATCGAAGTCAGCAAGGTTCTCAAGGTGGATTAGGCGGAGGAATCTTAGGTAAAATACTAGACAGGGACGGTGATGGTAGTATGATGGATGATTTGTTAAATATGGGTATGAATATATTGAAGAAATAAAATACCATACTTGTAATAAATTTTGCCATTTTATAACGATACAACGGCTAACATACGAAAAGCGCATTACCGACCAGCGGAAGGTAATGCGCTTCTCGCATAGACCTTCCGCAAATGATTAAAAGCATTTTTTTGAATTAAATAGAGGCTATTTCAGTAGTAGGCACGGTTTCTGAAACTATTAAGGAATTGAACTGGTTTCAGTATGGCCGTGTGGAGCATAAGTGAAATTTATATTTTATAAATAGTATTTGAAATTCCAAATTGCTCTATGTAAATTGAATGTGTATAAAAATTCTTACTGATTGAAGTAGTGCAGCCTCTAGCGAAACACATGGTGATCATCCCGATATATTGAGGCACCACATGTGTTGACTGCTGTGTATGATTTACAGCCTAGCATCCTATTCTCACTAGAATTCCAAAATTTGTCGATAAAATTTCCTAATATAACTATTTGATATATCAAATAGTTGCTATATTTGCTTGATATATCAAGCAAATATGAAACTCAATACTCCAACAAGTGGTGTCCTTTACTCAATTGAAGAGGCTATAAAAGCTTATCGTAGATTATGCCAGCAGAATATATCTAGTGTAGTTCCAAAAATTACGGTGGATCAGGGCTTGATTCTAATAATCATTGACCGTGAGGACAAAACTCAATCTGAAATTGCAGATTTAGTTTTCAAGGATTATGCATCAATGACCCGAATTTTAGCACTAATGATAGAAAAAAACTATCTAACGAAAGAGGTGGACGCTACCGATAAGCGAAAAACAAAATTAAAAATCACACAAAGTGGTAAGGAAATTATAAGGAAACTAAACCCTGTGATTAAAAAAAACAGAAAGACTGCATTAAATAATATATCAGAAAAAGAGTTAAAACAACTCTTTAATACATTAAAAAGAATTACCCAAAACTGTAAAGCAAGCAATAAATGAACAATATTATCTACCTATTCGCTATAGCAAGTATATTTTCATGCACAAATAAAAAATCAGTAATAGTTCAAGGCCCTAAAGCAATAGAAATAATAAACTATATTGATTCTTTAGATGGTTTTAGTGGCGCTGTGTTAATTGCTAAAGATGACAGTGTTTTAATACAAAAAGCTTATGGATATGCTAATATAGGACATAAGGTCAAAAATAATATAAATACCAAATTTTCTTATGCTTCTATAGGAAAATCATTCACTGCAGTTGCTATATTTCAATTGATGCAGGAAGGTAAATTAGCATTGGATAATCCAATCGGAAAATTCCTACCTAATTATCCAAATAAAGTTGCAAGAGATTCGGTAACAATCGCACATTTGCTTCAGCACAGAAGCGGCATTGCCAATTATTTTGGTTCGGAAGAGTTTCTTAACACATCCAAAGATCAATATCGAACAATAGAAAGTATTACTGCTCTATTTGAAGATAAACCGTTGGAATCCAAAATCGACAAACACTTTGCTTATAGGAATTCAAACTATATTGTTTTAGGTCGTATCATTGAAGCTATTACTAATACAACATACGATGAATATATTCGTGAGAATATTTATTCGGTAGCCAAAATAAAAAACACTGGTAATTTTGATATTGACCATGGTATTGATAATGCAGCCGAGAATTATATGCTTTCTGCTGTGTATCCTAATGAATTGCAAAAGACCATGTTTATGAGCGCAGTAAAAGGAGGTCCTGCAGGTGGAGGATATTCGAACCTGAACGACCTCTATAATTTTGCTACCGCCTTTAAGAACAATCAATTATTAAATTCTGAATTTACCCATTTAATGAAATCTACACCAAAATTTGGTTCATATGGATACGGTCTACAGTTTGCTGGTGAAAAGGATTCAGGCATTTATGGACATAGCGGTGGGCATTTTGGAGTTGGTGCCGAATGGCGCATTTTTGATAAGCAAAATTATACAGTCGTACTTTTAAGCAATAAAGATTTGGGGCAGGGTTTTTTAGATGCGCGATTCTTTATCCAAAAAACGATTGGAGGTACTACACCCAAGCTTGATGCTTATTTCTTAACCAAGAATCTTGTCAAGACTTGTTTAGAAATGGGTTTTAAACCGGCAAAAAATTTAATTGAGAACTCTACTATGGATTTTTCAGAAATAGATTTGAATGCCAAGGGATATGAAATGATTACTAGAGGATTTTACGAAAAAGCAATAGATCTGTTTAGACTTCAAGTTTATGCTTTTCAAGAATCATATAATGCTTATGACTCTCTTGCTGAAGCGTATATGATGAATGGTAATATTAACAAAGCAATTGAAAGCTATAAAAAAAGTTTAGAATTAAATCCTAAAAACACTAATGCGGAGGAAAAGTTACAAGAATTACAGAAATAAAAAACTACACAACAAGCGATTATAGTGTCAGTCCTGTTGTCCTTTCATATCTTTAAGAAAAGATTCCCTCTTCAGGAAGAGCCTTCTTGAAGAGGGCATTGGAAGTCCGCCACACATAGCTTATCGTTGACATCAAACAAAAATTATAAAATCATTTTCCCTGATTCAAATGCCGATGGCTGGATGATTTATCCTAGAGATTTTCACTCGCAAGAAATGAGGATTAAAGAGTGGCGAGAACTAATCAGCGAATCTCGAGAGTGGAGTAAACCATTCATGCAGCCACTTTATATAGACCTTGTTTCTAATAGTGATTTCAAACCACAGGGTATACATTTAGGGATACGTACTGGGACAGATTTTCTTATTGAATACTTAAACGCCGTAAAAAGCATAGGAGTGAATCATGTTGCTCTCAATCTAAGATTTATTAGTGTTAATCTGGAGCAGACTTTGGAGCTACTAGCTGAAAAAGAAATGCTCATATTCATAATTATTAGAAAAAAAAGAAAACCATTAAGGTTAGTCCACTGGATCATAGCACACTGATATCCTCGTTCCTGCGGGCAACAGAGAGCTAAAAGGCATCCCTTAAAAAATAAACATAAATTGATGATAAATTGGGGAATACAAACAGGAAGTGCCGGTAGCTAACAAAATGTATGATAGCATATCTACTCCTGCTTTGTAGGGACGCTACACACAATTATCCACCTGCTGCTGTCATAAAAAAACTGTATGATGACAATTGTTACCATATCGATTCTATGTATGGCACTTTACGCAATTGCTCAAAATCCTGCTATTCTTGATTTGCCAAAAATTAGTCTGTAGGAAGCAGGATTCAATAGAGTTTCTATAAACGACTTAGTTGATTTGATTTGATTTGATTTGATTTGATTTCTAATTTCTAGCAAAGTGATTTTAGCGGTGTGGTCGTAATCCAAGCTTTAATTAAAATGTCGATCTATCAGAATTAAGTTTTGGGCGTAAAAAATCCGACCTTAGCCATCTAACCTTGAAATTCGTACGTTTCGACGTAAATTGCATCTTTTCTCAACCATATCAAGCGCTGCAAAATGAACCCAAACGCATTAAACATAGCTGGCATTCAATCCGACTTGACATGGGAAAACCCCGCGGCTAATCGTAGTCATTTCGCGGACAAGATTGACAGTCTTGACAAAGAAACAGACGTTGTCGTCCTTCCTGAAATGTTTTCCACTGGCTTTTCGATGAATCCGCAACCACTCGCCGAAACTATGAATGGCGAGACGATCGAGTGGATGAAACTCATGGCTAATAAAACAAAAGCTGTCATGGCCGGAAGCCTCATCATCCAAGAAGCCGACAACTATTTTAATCGGTTTTTGTGGGTACAGCCCGATGGTAATATTCACTACTACGACAAACGACATTTATTTTCGTTGGCCGGTGAGCATCATGAATATACGAGTGGAAAATCACAAGCAATTATTGATTACAAAGGCTGGAAGATTTGTTTGAATGTATGCTATGATTTGCGTTTTCCAGTTTGGAGTCGAAATACGACAGGATATGATTTGCTGATTTACGTGGCTAATTGGCCAAAACCACGAGTTGCCGCTTGGACAACATTGCTACGAGCGCGTGCCATCGAAAATCAATCCTATGTCGTCGGCGTCAATCGAATAGGGGAGGATGCAAACGCAAATGAATACAATGGCCAGTCGGCAATGATCGATATGGAAGGAAATTATTTGACTCAAGCGGATAATGCAGATGTAATTATTCAAACCAATTTGTCAAAGACGGATTTGAAAGAATTTCGAGATAGACTTCCTTTCTACAAGGACGCTGATCGCTTCGAATTAAAATAAAAAATAAAACCCCTTTGAGGTGGATAGTTTTTTGAATATCGAAAATTGATATCTATCGTCTTCTCCGCGGTCCAGTCATTTGGAAACTGTTGTTCTTGAAGTTCCCGATTGTATACGTGGCACTAAACATAAAATACTGACCGATCGTATTACTAATCGTTTCTTCGAGAAAATTCGTTTGAAGCTGTTGTGAATAACCCGTATTTTGATCCAAAAGGTCAAAGGCTGATAATTTTAATTCAAATTTATTATTTAAAATAAACTTCGAAATAGAAGCATTCCACAACGGTATCGATTGACTTGATGATGAAAAATTGTCATTGTAAATATCGATATCAAAACTTGAGCGTATCGTCCAACTGCCAAGTACTTTTGTCAACTCCGCCCAGTACGTTTGATTTGAAAACTTTTGATCGGACTGATCAGTTGAATAAGTTGTTTTCGAAGCGCCGAACTCTGCACCGACGGCCCAATCAATAAATTCCTTTTTTTGATTATCCAACGATACGGTCAGCCTTCCATTCAATCGTTCCGTGTCATTCATCAAGTCATTGATAATCGTTTGACCATCTGAGTAGGAGCCATTCGTGCCCATTTTTAATCGAGATTTCATAAAACGGAGCGGCATGTTATACGACAACCATGCGTTACTTCTGAAAAAATTATCAACATTCACCGGTGTGACTGTTCTTACCAAAGCTTGGTCAATGGACGTCGCATTGGTGATTTGATTTTTTGTGAATGTCAGATTCACGTTTCCAAATAATCCAGTATTATTAAATTGACTGAAATTTCGAAAACGCAGTCTGATTGAGTGATTGTATTCTGGCACCAAGTTTGGATTCCCCACATATATATTCGTGGGGTCAGAATTTTCGATAATCGGTTGTAACTGTCTGAGCGTTGGTTGCTGAATATTCGTCCGATAATTGACACTCACACTTTTCGATCGACTGAAATCATAATTCCAATTCAAATTCGGCAATACATGTGTCGATAATTTTTGGATAGGCAGAATCTGTCCTTCAATATCGCCATTCAAATCCGTATGTTGAAGACCAAGTCCAAAATTAATATTTGAGCTATTTAAGATCCATCGCAACCCGAGTTCACCAAGATGCACACGTGTCACTTGATCGTAATTGTTGCTAAGCAGACTATTTTTAATTTTTGAACTATTTTCATCGATATCAAATACCGATTTATCTGAGTCATTATTATTTTGTGTGTACGTATAAGTTATACCTAAAAACGTCCGCTTACCCAGCGGCTCAGTCCAAGTTGAACTCGTTTTTATCTCTTGTTCTATCTGATCTTCCGCCTGAAATTGATTGAGATTGATTAATCGAATAGAATCCCGTTCAAAAAACTGATTCGTCGATAGCAAGTCTATTTCTTGATCCGCAGGCGCACGTGAATAACCTAATGTCGTTACAAATGACCTCCCTTTTTTCTTCAATTTTTTTCGATAAAGCGCTTCGGCATTGACGCTCTGATTGTTTCCATCGGCCGTGTTCAATACATCATTTGTATTTTGAAGGTCTCCAATGCGATTGAGACTTTCGCCATCAAGTGTGGTGTTATAGTTTACATCATTCAGCGATCCGGAAAGTGTTAATCTAACAGACTGCGTAGAATCGATTTCGTGATCCAATCGAGCCGCCATTCGATGATTATTGTTTTTAGAATTTTGAGATTCTAATTCTGTGGTAGTAAAAGCACCGCGATTTTGAAAAAAGTTAATATTTCTATTTTCGATGATTAAATTATCCAGTTGACTATAGAAGTAATTGACATTTAATCTTGTCTTTTTAGAAAAGTCACGGTTAAAATTAAATCCAATCCCACCTGTTTCAGTATTGCCGTCAGACAGTCCTTGAGATATCGGTATGGCTGATGATCCTGAGCCCATCCGCACGCGACCACCGCGCATGAGGTTTGACATACCACCCATGAAATTTATATATTCATTAAAAGAAAAGCCCTGCTCATTGATATTATTTAGTTGACCGATAAATGATACCTGATTTTTCTTGCTGAATGAATTCAAGTTAAATTTTCCTTCATAGCGTTCGTCCGTCCCATATCCACCGGTAACTGAACCAAAAGCGCCTTTTTTAAAATCTTCTTTTAATTTCAGATTTATTGTTTTTGATCGTAAGCCATCGTCAACGCCTGAAAATTCTGCCATATCTGATTTTTTATCGAAAACTTGTACTTCCTTGATCGCTCTTGCAGGTAAGTTCTTGGTAGCGACTTTTGGATCGCTTCCAAAAAATTCTTTACCATCAACATAAACCTTCTCAACTTCTTCGCCTTCCGCTGTAATGGTACCGTCGCTGTCAACTTCGATCCCGGGCATTTTTTTAAGTAGCTCCTCTACATTATCATTTGGTTGAGTTTTAAAAGCGTCTGCATTGTAGATGAGGGTATCTTTACTGACGCGTATAGCGACGCGTTCATCTGTGATGACTGCACCATCGAGGAGCTCAGGCAGTGATGCAATAGAAATGATGCCAACGTCTTTCTCCTTTTGTTCACCGGTAATCGTGACAGATTCCGATTGCACACCGTATCCCACATAAGATATTTGTCGCACATATGTCCCGGGTGCGACGCGACGTAATTTAAACAAGCCATCAGCATTTGTAAGGCTGAATGATGCCATGGTAGAGTCGGCTGGATTTAATAAAATAACACTCGCACTCATTAAAGGCTCTTGTGTTGCGCTATCTTGTAATACTCCGGAGATGGTTACAAAAGAATTATTCTCTTGTGCGTGTGAAAATGTAACGAGACATAATAAAATAAATAAGACGTAAACTCTGACCATTTTTCTGGATTCTTTTATAATAGTTTATGGTCGTCGACGCATATGTATTCCAGGCCCTCCGCGCATACCTCGTTCTTCCATTTTTTCTTTGACCATTGCTCTGAATTCTTCTTGTGTCATTTCTTTTCCTTTGGTTGGTTTGACGAGAATCGATTCATCTACTTCGGCCAATTTAATATCAGTTGCAGTGATCGTACGTTCACCATCATTAATATCCACATGCAAAATTAACCCAGGTAATTGTCCATATTCGCTTGGGCCAAGTGGCACAGGAATTTCGGGCACATACCATGCGACTATAGTCTGTGTAGTATCCGAAAATGTAGCTTTATGTGCTGTGTAATTTCCTACGTCCTTTGTTTCAGGCATCATTTTCCATGCAAACGTGTGTGGCTCACCTTTAATTAAGAACTTTTTATCGAAAAAATCTCGTTGCTCAACTCGCTCGTATGTCTGATAGTTCTGATAAAGGATATGGTTAGATGATCCCCGACGCATACGAAACCTTCGAGATTGATTAGGACTCATATCCACATCTTCATCTACAGGCGCATTTGGATCAACATATTTTTTATACACAGCTTCTTCGCCATTGAATGAAAGTTGCATTTCTTCCGTTCTAAATTCGGGAATTACGTCTTTTAATTCTGCGCGTTCTTCAGGTATGTGCATGTGAAGGTTGCGTTTGTCTTCATACATGATGGTACCGGTGAGTTGGGCTATTGAAAAAAATGGATATAAAAAACAACAGAATAGCGTGATATATTTCATAATTGATCGTATTTACATTTTAAAAATATGAATTTAGCACATTCATCACTATCACCGCCATTTTCTTCGGTGTTTAAGTGATATTTAACGCTATATGAGTTGTGCCGTTCACTTTGTCTTTACAACACGGTCTGTAAAACGAAGTAGATACCTAGATTTCTGCTTGAATAGATACATTCACTTGAATGTCTTCAATATAACTTCAACCCATTCTGGTGATTGTCGGTTTAGGTCAAATTATTACAAGAGCCGCCTGTAATTGTTGAATCTACCTTTGTTTCGATAGCGAAATGAATTTTACTTAAAGTGATTTGCCTCATTGACCCAATTTTAAAATAATATTTATTGTACAACGATTATTTTTTCAATGGCTACTTTTCCATTGATAGTTTCGATTTCCATGTAATACATTCCGTCAGCGAGATGGTTTATGTCAATAGTTGATTCATTACTATCAGGATTTTGTATTAATATTATTTTTCCTTGGAGATCGTAAATATTTATTTTTGCCAATTGATCTCCGGCTGAAATAGTCACAAAATGTTGTGCCGGATTTGGTGATATAGACAAATTAATTTGCTCCGCACCGTTATTCGAGACACTTGAAAATTCAGTATTTTCAGCGTTGAATGTCGAAGGCATAGTTTGGAATTCACCTGTTCCATTTGGGATCCGACCGAAAGATATGTCAGTCGTCTGTTCGCCAAATATGATTTCATCAGCAATAGTAACAGAGTCTCGTAATAGATAAATAGACTCACCTCCTGCGGATATTTTAAAATTGGCATGTAGCCCTGCTTGGTCTTCGTCGTCATCAGCCCAGATGATTAAATAACCGTTGGCTTCTATTTCTGTACCAGCTGGAAAAGCCCATTGTGTCAATTCTCCTACGTCATCCGATAGAAAATATCCGTCTAGGTTGATCGCGGAGCTTGTGTTGTTGTATAACTCAATCCAATCATCAAATTCTCCATCTTGATCAGCGACAGTTTCATCGTTTGATGCCATAAATTCATTGATGACTACATCACCAGCCGGTGGGTTGGTGCTCATTGCGGTGATACTGTGAAATTCATGTTCTGCTCGTACGGGCGAAAATTTTCCGATAATGTCATTTTCTGCATAAATATAATACTGGATGAAATCACTCGTAATTTCCAAATCTACACCATAAATTCCGTCATTCGCAGCACCGTCATTGTGCGCTCCGTCATCAAACATTTCGATGCGTGTAATGGGCGCCAAATTATCATTTCGATATCCAAGAAAAACGTTAGTTGCGTCCGTCGTCAATGTCGAAATACTAACAATTTCGTTTAATGCGGGTGAAGTATCAGATATTGCGATATTCGTAATTGTCGGTTCTGTTTGGGAAAAATCACTGAGCCCCATAAGGTAGTCATTTCGTCCATCCATCAAATTAGTAATGCCAGGTGCACCTCTACCACCGGGTCCAGGTCCACCAGTGATGTCAGAATTTAAATTATTTATAAAATTATTATAAGTATAGAATTTGTTATCGTCATTTTGAACAGAAGTATCAATGGTGGCTTGGAGTTGAATCCCTACGTCATGATAAGCATCGTTTTCAAAATTTTCCATCAAAATGGTTTTGAGGTGAGCGAGATACATGCGCTTGTACATTGGAACATTTAATAATTCTTGAACAAGCGGAAAATCGTTGTCATTTTCATGCAGCAAGTGGGTCATTTGCTGTTTTGCCGTCGTACTGTTTAAATTAATTGTTCCAGTTTGAGAAAATACACCAAAAGATTCATTCAGGTCCCAAACTATTGGCAAGAATTGACCATACTCACTCCTGTACAGATAGTAATTCTGAGAAAATCGCCCGATATAGCTATCAAGATTGACAATTGCGTTGTCAAATGCTAGCATCCATAAAGTGCGATCAACGTCCAGTATTTTTTCAATGACTTCGGTATGATTCGCAAGAGTATCGCATAGATCAATAAGTTCTTGCCACCCCTCATCGGACTTTAACTCATAAGCATCATAATAATCTGTACTATCTTGACCTAAGAATACCAAATTTGGAAAATCGTTAGATTGTGGCCCTGCGCCATCCGGTGGACTACATTTTACGCGCGCATTGTTTTTTGATCCGAAGCGGCTCTGCATGAATTTTTTGGAAATAGATTCAGTATTTGAATATAGTCCGATCAATTCACCGTTGACGTAGAGGTTCGCAAAATTTGCCAGGGGGGCATCCATATATTGCCGTACTACTTGGTATCCCAATACATCGCGAAGCATTGAAGGATCTTTGGCGCCATTTGCCAATTTTATATCCGTATATCCCTCGTAAATGTGATCTTTATAAGTGTCCAACTCGATATGCCACGGATTTTTTACTTGGTTGGCATTGTATGAACTGTTGCCTTTATATTTGACACCTACGCTATCGAACGTTTCCCCATTAATGGAGACACTCTGTGCGAGAATATACCCTGCGTCCGCTGCGTATGCAGCATCCATGAGCTGATCCCAATTGCTTTCTGAAAAAGTGACTTCTATCCTTTGGACCGTGCCCATATCGTAGAAGTTTTGTGCCTGCATCGATATTGTTAGCAGGACTACAATTAGCGTAAAAACATTTTTCATATTCTCTATTTTTATCGTTTAGACTCAGATTATGTATTAATCCTTCGGTGGATGTGGTGGTTTTTTTGAGTTGAGTACGATTTTTTTAATGAAACCGTCCATAAAACCTTTAAAATGAGGAGCTTGCTCTTGTGTCAATAAATTTTTAATTTCTTGAAAGTGTCTGCGCGATACGACTAATTTTTCTCTTTCTAGGATTTCGAATTCGCTCAGGATGGAAGTGTCATTGACGTGGATGGAAGTATCAACCAGACTTTTAAAGTAAGGAGGTATGAGCGTGCGTTGCCGTTCATTAATAGCATTGATGGCTTGCCGATGTTCCTGGGCCAGCGCACGAAAAGTGGTCGCTTGCTGCTCGTTTAAATCCAGCTCTTTGATGATCTTCGCTTGAAAGTCGTGAGGCGAATTACGTGGGTGTAGTTTGGGCTTTGTTAGGATAAATGACGCAATCAGAATCACATTTAGCAATAACAAACCCCAAGCGGCATATTTATAAAACTTAAAGCTGCTCATGACTAATAAATTTGGTAAGAAGAAGTAAATAATTGACCGTAGCCGTCTTCAGACACAGGGTTTTCAAGTTGCGCCCCGCTATGCTTTTGGTATGAAATCATCGTTGAAACATTTATCAATAATAGAATCACAGCAGCCACGGCTATTTTCTTATAACTATACATATCAACGGTCTTTGCACCAGTCTTGTCAATGCTCGATTCAATTTTTGATAGTAAATCGGGATTTG
>ENA-ORXU01001309-ORXU01001309.1-marine-metagenome-genome-assembly--contig:-NODE-1309-length-21410-cov-3.345099_pt1 | contig 21410 bp, 20 predicted proteins | sample MGYA00237869_ERZ511484 | MGnify/ENA metagenome assembly ERZ511484
AATTGCGCTGCGCTGTCGGTGGCATGTTTGCGCAGAAAAGCGAGGCTTTCATCCAGATGCTGCTGCGGCGTTGCGACCCTATGCGCCTCCCATCCGGCTGGCATATCGGACAGCCGGTCAATATGCGGTTGCAGCGGATCGCCGTCGCTGGTCGTGATCAGGCACGGCGGGACAATGCTGTCTGCTGCCGGAATATCACGCGGCGCCCGCAGAACCGCCCCGTATCCGGCGCGGTAGGCATTGCCGGAATCGAGCATGTCGAGCACCACAGCATGCACGGCGGCAGGATTGTCATGCGCCACGGAAAGGCGCGCACTATCGCGCACATCGAACCACGGGAAAAACCATGTCTGCTCCAGTATCCGGTTCCACAGCCATGTCAGATGCTCGCCATATTGCGTGGCATGAAATTCCGGCAGATAGGATTCGCCGAACAGTTCCATCTCCTGCGCGCTCCAAACCGCAAAGCCCCCGACGGCGAGGCAGGAAAACAACTGCGGATGCCGTTTCATCGCTGTGACCAGAATGATGCCGCCCGAATGAAACCCGTATGCCGCAGTGCGGGCAACGCCAAGAGCGGCCATAAATTGCGCCAGCGCATCTGCAAAATCATCAATGTCGGGATCGTCTTTGCGCAAAGGATCGGACAAGCCAAAGCCCGGCGTATCAGGCACAATACAGGTAAAATGTTGGCCCCATGCGCGCATCAGCTCTTCATATTCCGCCGATGATCGCGGGCTTTGATGCACCATCAGCAACGTCGGCCCTCTGCCACATTTGCGGTAATGCACACGCCGCTTTTCAGCAGATGTTTTTACCGTTAGATAATGCCGCGTGATATTCATAAATGCGTGATTTGTCCGGACAAATTTTGCTCGACATTGGACTAGCGCCTAGGCAGTATGGATGCAACCCATTATCGCCGCAACCCGGAGGGAAAGATACTATGACAATTATCGGTACAAAAATGGTCAGCGATGGGAAAACATCGCGGCAGATTTTTGAAGAGGTGATGGCAAATCCAGCTCGTAAGAAATTCGGTTTTGGTGAAAAGCTGGCGATTGTGAATGTCGATGTGCAGCAGGCCTACACCCGCACCGATATGTTCAAAACCGCGTATGAAACCGATCCCAACCAGATCGAATATATCAACACAATATCCCGCATGGCGCGCGAAAAGGACATGCCCGTTATCTGGAGCCGGGTCGCGTTCATGAACAATGCCGGCGATGCGGGCGTTTGGGGCACGCGCACCGATACGCAAGACAGCCTGCAGAATATCAAATATGAAAGCGAGCGGCACGCCTATGATCCGCGCTGCGAAGTTGATCCCGATGATCTGCAATATACCAAACGTATGCCAAGCAGTTTTTTCGAAAGCCCGCTCGCCAGCTATCTGACTTTTCATAAAGTCGATACGGTGGTTGTCACTGGCGGCAGCACATCGGGATGTGTTCGCGCCACGGCGGTCGACGCGCTGAGCTATGGCTACCGCACGATTGTGCCGATTGAAACCTGCGCAGATAAACATGAAAGCTATCATTTTGCCAATCTCACCGATCTGCAATTGAAATATGCCGATGTCGAACCCGTTCAGACGGTGATTGACTGGCTGGAGGCGCGCTGATGCAGGAAGGTGCTGGCGATCCGGGGCTTTATGATTTCGCGCCATATAATGCGCGGCCCAAAATCAACTGGCCCGAAGGCAAGACATGTGCAGTGTGGGTGGCGCCCAATCTTGAATATTACGAGATTGATCCGCCCGTCCATCCCAAACGCAAACCATGGCCAAAGCCGCATCCCGATGTGCAGGGCTACGGCCACCGCGACCATTCAAACCGGGTGTCGCACTGGCGCATGGCCGAAGTGATGAGCCGTCACGGCTTTCCGGGATCGGTATCTCTGTCGGTCGCGCTGTGCCAGCACCATCCCGAAGTGGTCGCCGATGGCGTGGCGCGCGGATGGGAATTTTTCAGCCACGGCATCTACAACACCCGCTACAGCTACGATATGAGCGAGGCGCAGGAGCGCAACATTATCGAAGATTCGATAAAGACTGTGCAGGACGCCACTGGGCAGCGTATTCGCGGCTGGCTCGCCCCGGCGTTGACGCATACGCCGCGCACGCTCGATCTGCTCGCCGAATATGGTATGGATTACACATGCGATCTGTATCATGATGATCAGGTGCAGCCAGTGAACACCGCCAGCGGCGATCTGGTGTCGATACCCTACAGCCTCGAAGTGAACGATCATTACGGCTTCTTCGTCTACAATATGTCGGGCCGCGAATATGCCGATACGCTGATCCGGCAATTTGAACGGTTGGCAGCAGAGGGCGCGCGGTCCGGCACAGTGATGTGCATTCCGCTGCATGCCTATCTGATTGGCCAGCCGCATCGGATCGGCCCGTTTGAAGAGGCGTTGAGGCATATCGCTGGCGACAGCCGTGCGTGGCTGGCCACGGCCGGCGATATCGTTGATTGCTGGAAAGGGCAGCAGGCATGACACTAGACAAAAACTACACCGAATATCCCAATCGGCGCGAAGGCTATGACCATGATATTTATCGCTGGTCCGCCATGCATGAACGCGCGCCGCTGCGCTGGCCAAATGGCAAATCGGTTGCGGTATGGATCTGTGTGAGCCTGGAATGGTTTCCGATCATACCCAGCGATGATCCGTTTCGTGCGCCGGGCCATATGGTTACGCCATATCCTGATTACCGGCATTATACTGCGCGTGAATATGGCACGCGGGTTGGCGTGTACCGCTTGCTCGAAGCGTTTGAAAAGGCAGGTGTAAAAGCAAGCTTTGCCACCAACGGCGCAGTTGCGGATCGCTATCCCGAACTGGTGAAAGAGATCGCGGATGCGGGCCATGAAATAATTGCCCACTCCACCGATATGAACGGCGCAATTGCCAGCGGCATGGGCGCGCAGGCGGAACGCGCGCTTATCTCGCAATCGCTTGCATCGCTTGAAAAAGTGCTGGGCGAAAAGCCGAAGGGGTGGCTGTCAGTTGCCCGTTCGCAAAGTTTCGAAACGGCAGATCTTTTGAAAGAGGCAGGGCTGCTATATTGCTGCGATTGGGTGAATGATGAATTGCCGTATCGCTTCAATAATGGCCTGATAAATTTGCCATTGAACCATGAGCTTTCTGATCGGCAGATTGTAACGGTGCAGCAGCAATCGGTTGATAGCTATGCCGATGGTATGCGCGATGCATTTGATTGGCTGTCGAGGGAAGCGGCGCAATATGGCGGGCGTATGCTGCCCCTGCATATCACGCCCTATATCATGGGGCTGCCCTACCGGATTGGCGGTTTTGAAAAACTGCTTACCGATCTGACGGCGCGGCAGGAGGCATGGTTCGCCCCCGGCATCGATATAATAGAAAGTTGGAAGGCACAGCAATGAAGGCAACAAATCCGCGTACCGGCGAAGCTGATTACGCGTTCGCTGTTGACGATCCTGCCTATATCGCTGCAGAGGCCACGCGTCTGCGCGGATTGCAGGCGGATTGGGAAGCCTCCGGGCCGCAATATCGCGGCGAGGTGCTTTGCCGGTTTGCCGATGCGGTTGACGCCGCCGCCGGTGGCATCATCGCGGCATTGAGCGTTGATACCGGACGGCAGATGATTGCGGCTGTTGAGGTTGCGGGAATGGCCGCGAACATACGCCGCTGGGCCGCCCGCGCGCCGCAGTTGCTGAATGAATTGCCGCGTGAGGCGACGCAATCTTCGGTGCCGGGCATCATGATTGATCCGCTTTGGTCGGCCTATCCGCTGGTGGGCGCGATTGCGCCATGGAACTTCCCGATGATCCTGAGTCATATTGATGTCGTCCCCGCGCTCGCCGCCGGGTCAGCTGCATTGGTGAAGCCATCGGAAGTAACGCCGCGTTTCGTGGAGCCGTTGCGCGCCGCGTTGGCACAGGTGCCTGAATTGCCGCTCGCCTATGTTATGGGCGGGCCGGAGGCGGGGCAGGCGCTGGTTCAGGCGGTCGATTATATTTGCTTCACCGGATCAACGGCGACGGGGCGCAAGGTGGCCGAAGCCGCGGCGCGCGAGCTGATCCCTGCAAATCTCGAATTGGGCGGGAAGGACCCGATGATTATCACCGCGAGTGCCGATCCAGATTGGGCAGCGGGCATCGCGCTTCGCTCCAGCATCATTTCCACCGGGCAGGCGTGCCAATCTATCGAGCGCATATATGTCGCGCGCGAAATAGAAGACGCGTTTCTGGAAAAGCTGGTCGCCAAGGCGCAAGCCGTTGACCTTACCTATCCTGATCCGTCGCAAGGCCATCTAGGGCCGTTTATCTTTCCGTCACAGGGCGCAAAAATCGCCGAACAGATATCGTCCGCCACCGCGCAAGGGGCAAGAATATTGACCGGCGGCACTGTGGAGCAGCTGGGCGGCGGCACATGGCTGCGGCCCACTGTTATCGCGGATGTTACCGCGGACATGGATATCATGCGCGCAGAAACATTCGGCCCGGTTTTGCCCGTCACGATCTTTGATGATGTGGAAGACGCCATCGCGTTGGCCAATGACAGCGAATATGGACTGTCCGGCTCCGTACTGGCGGGCAGCGCGGAAGAAGCGGCGAAGATCGGCGCGCATTTGAATGTCGGGGCAATCTCGCTACAGGATGGCGCGATGACCAGCATGGTCGGCGATGCGGCAAATGAATCGCGCAATCTGTCAGGGCTTGGCCCCAGCCGGATGGGCGATGGCGGCCTGCTGCGCTTCATGCGGCGGCAATCCTTTATCCGCCAGACAGGAACAGCCGCGACGATAGATATGTTCGCCGAAGGGCAGGGCGGGCAATGACAGGCTGGCGCGCTAAATTGCAGATGCACATGCCCGAAATGCTGCGGCATGAAGGGTGCTGGGACGGCACGTATCGCAGCGAATTGAGCGATGGTGAGGTAACCGATGAGCACCGGACGCTGACCCGGTGTGAATTTCCCGAAGACGGCCCGTTCGCCTACAAACAGTATAACGAATTGATCTGGCCCGATGGCCGTAAAGCGGAATATGAAACGTGCGCGACGTTTCGTGACGGAAAACTGTATTGGGACGCAGAAAATTTCACCGGCTATGGCTGGCAAAGCGATGGTCTGATACTGTTACGGCTGGACAGGCGCGATGCCGTTGGCGAACGGTATAGCGAAATGATCGAAATGTCCGAAGACGGCAATTCGCGTGCGCGTACATGGCAATGGTTTCGCGGTGGGAAGCCATATCGCCGCACGCTGTGTGATGAAGTTCGAACGGATTAGGAAAACTGAAAATGACCTTGGAATTACAGCATGAAATGAAAGCACAGCCCACCGCCGAACAAACGGCGCGTGGCCGATTTGTTTCAGGCATAAGAGGGTTTATTCTCAATGATTTGGCTGCTGATCTTGGTAAGGTGTATAAAGATCGTGCCGCACCCAAATTCAAAGGCGAACACGGCGACGCGCCCAAAACCAGCGCCGATGCGCATAAGGCGCTGCGCGGAGATCCGATGTTCAACATCTATTCGGCAATGCGGGTGCAGGCCCAGAAAATGGTGTGGAGCAGCGTAGCCGGCGGCGTAGCGCGTGATGCAGAGAAGATGGAGCAACTGGCGCAGGCAAACACCGATACCGGCGGCAATCTGAAACTTAACGCTGATCTCGAAATTCCGCGCAATGTCAGCGCGATTGACGTGCATCTTATGCCGGGATCCTATGTCGGCGATGGCCAGAGCATGGCCCCCGGCGCGACCTATGACCGCGGTCTTGCGATTTTTTCGATGGGGCTGATGGGCGCAAATCTGGACGATATCGGGCTATCGATGGCGCGCTATATCAAACATCGCTTTCCCGATTTCAGCCCGTCCGATATCCTAGATACCGGCTGCACTGTCGGGCATAACTCGCTGCCATGGAAGCAGGTTTACCCCGATGCCAAACTGACGGCGATTGACGTTGCAGCACCGGGTTTGCGCTATGGTGCCGCGCGCGCAAAACTTCAGGGGGTGGAGGCAGATTTCGTGCAGATGGCGGCTGACGATCTGGACTTTCCGGATAACAGTTTCGATGTGGTATTCTCGTCAATGTTTTTGCATGAGCTGCCGAAAAAAGTGCGCGCAAAAGCAATATCGGAGGCGCACCGCGTGCTGCGCCCAGGCGGGTTAATGCTGCATATGGAATTGCCGCCAAACGGGCAGATGGAAGCGTTCGAGGCTTTCTATCTTGATTGGGACAGCTTCTACAATAACGAGCCATATTACAAAGGTTTCCGCGATGAAGATCCGCAAGCGATCTGCGCCAGTGGCGGTTTCGCTGACGGCAGCTATTTCCAGTTCGTCGTGCCCAGCGTAGGCATTTACGGCGAGGATGCATTGATTGAGGCCGCGACAAGCGATGCCGCGCATTCGGTAGGCGCGGAGACCACAGGGCGGCTGGCCGAAGGGGTGATGTGGTTCGGCTTTGGAGCATGGAAACAATGAGCGCGGACGATCAGCCGCTGCGCCCCGAAGGCGCGCCGAAGGGCATCTATGGCCCCGATGGCAAACCGCAATTTTTCGGTGAGCCGGGTGTCGACCGTATGATGGCGGTGATCATGAATTTGGCGAGCGAGTTATGGGTAACGCGTGAGGCGCAGCTTCACGATGAAGTTGATCGCGACGCCGCCGCCAAAGAATTTATCGACAGAATATTCGAACCATTAAGGGAAGCCGAAAAATGAGAGCTTATGAAATAGGTACGCAGACAGGCGTTGACAGCTTGCGTTTGGTAGAGCGCGACACACCGGAGCCGGGCAAAGGCGAGGTTCTGGTTAAGGTGCATGCGGCCTGCCTCAATTACCGCGATCTTCTGTCGCTTCGCGGCCAATATGGCCCGGCCAAACCGGAGGACCGGATCATGGCATCGGACGGGGTCGGTTCGGTCGCAAAGCTGGGTGAAGGTGTAAGCGAATTCACCGATGGCCAGCGGGTTATCGCACCGCATTTCATCGCTTGGACAGACGGGCCGTTTTCGCCTGCCTATTTTGCACATGATTTAGGAATTAGCCGCCATGGTTGGCTTGCGGACTATATTCTGCTCCCCGCCAGCGCGTTGATCCCCGTTCCAGATAGCATGCCAGACGACGTGGCAGCGACATTACCGGTGGCCGGCAATACAAGCTGGCATTGCATCGTGACCTTCGGCGGTCTTACCAAAGATAGCCTTGTCCTTGCGCCGGGCACGGGCGGCGTTTCTATTATGACGTTGCAACTGGCCAAAGCAATGGGCGCGAAAGTGGCCATCACATCGTCGAGCGACGAAAAGCTGGCCAAATGCAGCGCAATGGGCGCGGATTATGTCGTCAATTACAAAACCCATTCGGACTGGGCTACACAGCTGCTTGAACAAACCGGCGGGCGCGGCGCGGATATTGTTGTGGATACTGTTGGCCTTGCGTCAATAGAAGCGTTGATTGAGGCGACTGTCCACAATGGCCGCATCGCGATGATCGGCAATCTGGCCGGAAGTTTTGAAACCATGCCGAATATGCATGGCATTCTGGGCAAGAATCTGACGCTGAAAGGTATAACGTCGGGCAGCAAAGCGATGCTCGGTGAGGTCGTTGATCTGGTAAAGCAGGAAAATATCCAGCCGATGGTCGACAGCAAATTTGCGTTTGAAGATGCGCCGGATGCTTTTGCACATCTGGACGCCGGAAATCATATGGGTAAGGTGATGATTACGCTGTAACCACTGCTATATTGTGCGGTGCGTTACCGTTTCAGTTCGGCCAGTTCATACCAGGTTGCCATATACCCGCCCACGCCGCCCTGCACGAAAATGCCGTCGGCATCATCGGTGATCCATACGTCATAGGGCGGATGTTCGCCCGCCATGCCGCCGGTGCCGGGGACAATGTTGGCATCGTCAACAAACTGCAAATGCTTGCACTGGAAGGTTCCGGCGGGAACGGTGATTTCTTCTTTGCCCAGAAAAACCGCGCCAATTTTTACCTGCGCGATTTGCGGCGGGCTGGCGCCGCGATGATCGGGGGAGGGCAGATAACAATTGAGCAGCCGCGTATCCTGTGCATCCCAATCCATTCCCGACAGCATAAAACCGTCGCTTACAATCGGATGCGTGCCAAATCCATCCAACGGCAGTTCCGGGGTTACCCGCTGCGAAATCCGCCCGATGGACGGGCCGTAGCTTTCACATTCTATCTGCGCACCATCAAAACGCATCCAGCCTGATCCCATAAATTCGTCGCCGACTGTCAACCGGATATGCGCGTCCATCGGCTGCCGGTCCGCATCCATACCATAGATGATATCGCGCATTACCGTGGGTTCCGGTTCGTAGATCTCACAATGCGCGCGCATCGTGACCTTGCCATCGGAATGATGCGTAAACATGAAGGTTTCGAAGCCGCGATTGCGCCCCTCCATCCCTTCCTTACGAGAGGTATATTCCAACCGGCCTTCGATAATACGGTGTTTCAAAGCTTGCTCCTGAATATATGGCTAGGCGTAGCGGCACTACATATCGCGCAGTTTTCTGCTGACATCCTCAATCGGTGCTTCCTGCTCTTTCATTGCCTCCAACGCCTGCATCGGGCCGCGCATGACGCGGAAAATATATTCGCGGATCATAGCGCCGCGTTCCTTCCCGGCATCCCGGTCCGGCGTGTAATTCTCGATATCCTCACGGCTGACCGCGCCTTTTTCATCGAGCAGCCGTTCAACGGTGTCCATCCGCTGACGCATTACAGATACTTCACCGACCAGCGCCATCAGGATCGAAAACATTCGGTCGTCTTCGGGTTCGTCAAAAAATTCGGGCCGCTTACCCTTTGCTTTCTTATTGGCGAGCGCCATCCAATCGAGCGGATCTTCGTTACCGTCGCTGTTCATGCCGGCTTCCCGCCCTTCCATGCGCCATACGCATTCCAAACCGCGGCACGCCCGTGATCCTCCTTCGCATCCGCCGCCTGCTGCGGAAAGATATCGGTATCGACAACCGCGCGAACGCCAGTGACGAACAAATTATCTTTAGTGAACCCGGCATCGATCATCTGCTGTTTCAAATCGAGCGCATGCATTGATGACCAGAAAGGTTCGTTGTTATTGAACGCATCCCAATCGCGCAGAAACTGTTCAAACAGCGACATCTCGTCTGAATATTGCGGCTGTTCCAGATGCAGCATCAGGCCGCCATCGCCAAGCACGCGGCCGCATTCCTGAATGATACGCGGCAACGCTGTTCCGCTGGTTTCATGCAAGAACATTGTGGTTTGCACCCAATCGAAATGCCCATCGGCCCAGCGTGAAAGATCCTCTGCGTTGGCCTGAATAAACGTGATATTCGTCGCGCCCAGCGACTGCGCTCTGGCATGGGCATAGCGCAGCGACGGGGCCGCAGTATCAATCGCCACAATTTCCGCATCGGGAAATGCGAGCGCGAGCGGGACGACATTGTGTCCCACGGTGCAGCCAATATCCAGAATGCGTTTTGGCGATACGCCCGGACGTTCTTTCTGCCACCATTCGGCCAGCGCCTGACCGCCGCCATCGGATAGCGCGCCCAGCCCGCCGGCGGTGGTGGCGAAGATGCCGCAGTCGTAATTCGCGCCAGCGGAAACATCGCCGGGACGCTCCTCGCCATGATAGCTGCCGGGCATGCAATGAATATCAACCGCACTTTGATAGCGGGGAACTTCGATATCGGGATTAAGTTGCAGCGTATCGGGCGCGCTTTCGTTCAGCTCGCGGGCTTTGGCATCGGGCGTATCAATCTGGCGCAGAACCATCGCGCGCCCATTTTGTTGGCGCATCTCCATCGAATTGCGTTTTGCGGCTGACCATAGCTGATGGAACGGATCTTCATTCATCGCATGGCGAATTTCAAACCGGTCCTTCGGTTCGCGGCCATGCTGCTTGGTAAATTCGGGCAGCACATTTTTTTCGTAAGTCACGGCATTTCCGGGGCCGAGCGCACCGGAAAGGAATTTGTTGAAATTCGACAGGAAATCAAACCGCGCAGCCTCATCATGCGTGGGGCGCGGCGACACATCATGCATGGTAAGCGCGCGATAGGGCGGAGCGACATCAATCGATGCGGCAGATTTACTCATCGGGAAGGTTCCTCATTCTTGATCATACAGCCGCGCGATTGCCGCGCGCTGTGCTTCTTCGAAATAGCTGCGGTCCAGCTTGCTATGGTCCTGATCCGCCAGCCCGTTGGCTGTGCGCACGTCGATACCGGTGTAGCTTGGCGCGAATAATTCATTCGCCTGCCGCGCCAGCGTGTTGATCATCGCGGGCCGCCGCCGGGCCGCGCGTTGCGCCGTCATATCAATCTCGCCGAAAGCGGTGAGCGTCTCGCCGCTGTTCGCCTCGGACACCAGCTTGCCTTTGTAATCGACAATCTGGCTATTGCCATCGGCGCAGGCCAGCGGTAGCGCGCTATCCGATATGCCAGCGGTATTGGCAGACACCACATAGGCCATATTTTCAAACGCCCGTGCGCGGCGCGCGATTGCCTTTGGTGTGGCCAGCGGCGATCCGATCTCACTCGATGGATGCGCGAATATTTCTGCGCCGCGAAGGGCTAACGCGCGCGCGATTTCAGGATAGAGAATTTCTTCCGAAGCAATCGCCGCCAAATTGCCGATCTCTGTTTTCGCCACAGGGAAAACGCCGTCCATTCCGTAGATATCGAGATATTTGTCCCACACATCATGCGGGCTGGGTGCGAACATGGATACGAGCCGCCGATACCGGAGGACCAAATCACCCGATGGGGCAATAATGAAGCAGGTCTGGAAATACAAATCGGGGAAGTTCGGATCGACTTCATAGGCATTGCCCGCCAGATGAATGTCCAGCTTTTGCGATAGCGCGCCCAAGGCGGCATACTCCGCGCCGTCCATTTCAAAACCCGCTTTGTCAGCGAAATCACGAATGCTGATCCTGCCCGGATAGCTTGTGAACAGATATTCGGGAAGCACCGCCAGCTTTACCGGCAGCCCCGCATATTGCTGGATAAAGATCATCGACGCGCGGATTTTTAACTCCAGCCCGCCGATCATCTGCAATATCTGCGCGCGGGCCTCCGCCTTATCCGCGCATTTTTCAACCGACTGCGCCGTCAGCTGCATTGCCAGCGCCGCATAGGGTGCGGGTGCTTCAGCCATTGCCGAGCCCTAGTGATCCCGGGTTCATCTGCGCCTGCGGATCAACATTATCCTTGATGCTTTCAAGCAGGCTACGTGCGCGCGGATCAAGACTGTCGTTATGCCGGTATGTCCGGCCAATCTGGAAATGCACAGCGCCGAAATCGTGGAACAGATCGACAAGCTTTTGCTTCAGGTTTTTCGTCATCGCCCAGTTTTCGGCATTGGCTTCATGCATGGGCAGCTTTGCTATATGCGCTGCCTCAACCGTATCCTCGATTACCGGATTGCGCGCGTCGGGCCAATAGAGGCAAGGTTCGATAATCACGCCTTCGCCCCCGACTGCCGCAATCAGCGTGCCATAATGAAGCCCGCGCGCGTCCATTTCATCCTTATGTTCGTCCATCATCGCAGCAATAGCCTCGAAACAGGCAACCGCCTTGCTATGCGGAACCAGCCCGTGGACCGGAGCCCATCGTTCGCCTTTCGGGCCGAGGATCGAATTAAGCGGGCCGAAAGGATTGGCGCGAATGATCTTCGGAATCGTGTTTTCGGTTTCCTTGCCGCCATATTCCGCCGCGATCTTTTTAGCCTCTGCGATGTCCGCGTCAGCCGATGGCTGATTGCGCCCCTCCGTCAGAACATGCAGTGAGAAGGTTGCCGCCTCGATGAAGTTGCGCCCTGCGGTGACAACCTTCGCGCCTTCTTTCAACGCCTTGAAGACTGACCCTTGCTTTTTCATCATGCCGACAAGCTGCTTGGTGTCACTGGCCAGGCTGTCGCGCTGCATCCGGATGGCATTCAGATATGGATCAAAGCCGAAACATTCGGTCGCGATATCGCTGCGTTCGATTTCGGCCAGAGCGTGCAGCACGGCGTCATGCGTATCGAAGGTAAAGCTGGCATAGCCATGCGCCTTAGCTTCTTTAACCAGCCGCATTGTGATGCCAGCTTTCATGCCCATCGCGCCTGTATCGGCCAAAAAGATGCCGGTAAGATCGGGGCCATAGGGCCGCGAAAATTCGCTACCGGTTTTCAGCAGCGTGCCATCGGCAAGCACCACTTCTAGTGAAACGCAACTTTGGACGCATGTGCCGTGCCGTCCCGAACCCCAGAATATGCCGTTCTGGCTCATTCCGCCACCAACCGATGCATTCAGCCCGGAAAGCGTGCCCCAGAAAGGCGTGCGCAGTCCCAAGGGTTGAAGTGTTTTATGCAATTTTGCCCAGCTGCATCCCGGCTCAACCGTTACCGTCATATCCTCTTCATTAATGTCGAGAATCCGGTCCATTGCCTTTAGATCAAACAGCACGGCGCCGACAGTCGATGTGGTGAGCCCGCCGGTATAGCTCATCCCCCCGCCGCGCGGGATAACTGCGTGGCCATGGCTGGTGGCTGCCGCAACTGCCGCTGCAAGCTGCTCTTTGTCTGCCGGCCTGACCACTGCAGTCAGATCAGCGCCGCGATCATATATATCATGCGCATAGAATTCGAGCGTTTCGGCGTCAGTCAGGACCTGTGCGCCTGATCCGGCAAGAGCCTCGATCACATTTGGTTTAATTTGCGTAGCCATCAGCTTTCCTTTCCAACAATTGGGGTGGCGCCCGGCGTAATGCCGGGGGCAGCGATCTTTGCATCACCGGTTTGTTGCGATGCATCGGGGTACCGGCCAAGCAACAGCAAAAGCAATGCACCAATGATGAACATCACTATCGCATTCTGCAACATCGGATCGTAAGTGCCCGTGGCGTCAACCGCTTGCGCATAAAGTTTTGGCGACAAACCGGCGCATAAGCCGAAGAACAGATAGATCCCGCCAAAAATTTTGCCATAATTGCGCATCCCGAAATAACGCGCGACCATGAAGGCGATCACATCCGATTCGGCCCCGGCTGCAAGCCCGAGGAAAAACGCCGCGATCTGCAATGGCAGCAATTCATCGCTCGTGCCCAGCAGCAGGTAACAGGATATCGCTGGCAATAACAGGACCGGAACCGCGATGCCCGGCGCCCAGAAGCGATCGAATAACAGCCCGACGACAACACGGCCCAAAAGAATTCCGACACCGACAATTGTGGCAACTCCGGCCGCGTCGGTCATCGTGAAGCCATGCTTCTGGATCATCGGCACCATGTGAACATGCGCGCCGCCATAGGCAAGCGAGATGAGGATCGTCGATGCGATCAGAACATAAAGCCGGTAGGACCGGAACACTTGGCCCATCGTCATTCCCAGCAAATTGCCGCTTGCATCATTTAGCGTTTTTGGCCGTTCGTCCTGGTCAGGTTCGCGGAACCATGCGATTGCGAGTGGCAATGCAATGACGAGCGACAACGCGCCAAGCGATGGGAATAGCGCGCGCCAGCCGAATTCCTGAATAATCGCGGTGCCCAGTTTAGGCACTATGATCGCGGTGAGGCTGGTGCCCATCAACATGATGCCAAGCGCCAAACCGCGATTCTGCACGAACCACTGGCTGATCCCCCGGCTCCAGCTAACCGGCGTTGATCCAATACCGAACAGGCTGATCAGAAACCAGATACCATACCAGACGCGCACATCTTCGGGCGTGAAATACAGCAGCGAAAATGATGCGATGAACAGAACGAGCGACCAGATTGCCACTTTGCGCGAACCGATCTTGTCAGCCACTGCGCCATATAACGGGGCGAGCAACGCCGCGACCACGCCGAAAATCGTGATGCCGTTGGCAACCTGTTCGACTGACCAGCCCAGTTCCTGCGTGATCGGGCCGATGACCAGACCGATGCTGTTATACGGGATAGGCGATGCACCGAGCGCAACACCGACCGTCGCGGCGATAAGCGGTTTTGAACCAAGGCGAAATTCGCTGTTTTTGGCCTGTTCCTCTGCCATATCGCTTCCGTCTCCTATTTAGCTTGGCGGGTTACGCGGTGCGTATAGCGCTGCTGCAAATCTGTTGCGCTACAAAGTTGATTAAGCGGTTTGCGCCGAATTAGTCCAGACAAATTCGCGGAACAAGCGCGCTGGTAGCGCATCATGTGACAGTAATATGGACCGGCCGACATGCAGCCGAAATTCTGCTGGCATGATAACCTCGGCAACACGCGAACACGCTTTTGACAGCCCGCATCCAGCTGCGACTGCATCGCAGATATACGAAGCGCCGACTGGGTAACCCAGAAAAATACCGGCGGCGTACCGCTACGCCGCCGGTATCCCGCACAAAGCGGGCCATGTTCGAGATGGAGTGACTAGCGTGCACGTCCGCCAAAGTTGTAACGCGCGCGCAGTGTCCACCGGCCGGGATTGTTAAAATAGATATCCCCGTTGCCAAAGGTTGCCACTGCATAGCGTTTATCAAAGCAGTTGCTGCACTCCACGCTGAGTTTCAGATTTTCGCCAAACGGTTGCACATCGACACCGGCATTGATCAACGTGTAACCATCTGAAGGGCCGCGGCCCTGCGATGTAGTTACCTGATCGGATACCATGCGGATGCTGGCACGCGGCGTAATCGTCGCATCGCCGAGATCGAATGCGTAAGATCCGCCAAATGTCGTCTGAATTTCGGGCGTGCGTTTCACGGTTGCAGGATCACAATTCGCGTCGAGCGAGCCGAAGCGGGTGTTCGGTGTAACACAGGCGGCGGCATCCTCGTCGCTTGCCTTATATTCCGCGTCCATCAGGCCCAGCGAGGCATACAGATTGAAGCCGGCTGCCGGCCGGATAAATGCCTCGATCTCGACGCCCTTATTTTGAAGCGCACCAGCGTTACCGATCGCGAACAGCCCTTGACCGATTGTCGTGTTGATCTGCAGATCCTTTGCTTCAAGATAGAAAGCGGTGACCGCCAAACTCAACGCACGGCCGAAATCAGCGCGTGAGCCAACTTCATAAGACCAGACTGTTTCCTTGCCGAAAGGCTGAAGGCCCGCAACGTTATTTTGCCGCGCGTTCCAGCCACCAGAACGGAAGCCGCGTGTCGCCGAACCATAGAACATAAGATCGTCATTGGGTTCAAACTGAACGGCGAACCGCGGGGTCCAGACTTTTGCTTTCTGGCGTGTAGGAATGCCGAGGCGGATCAGATTTTCCGTAGTCAGATCGGTCAGCTGGTCCGTCGGAGTGTTGGCGTCATCGCCTACGGGGCGGTTATCCGACACATCGAAAGTCTTGCTTTCTTCGGTATAACGAACACCCGCTGTTACAGTCAGCTGTTCAGTCAAAGCGAGATCGCCCTGTATATAGCCAGCGATATTCTCGGTATCATTGCTGATGATCCGGTCACGCGATGGTGTCGGGCCAGCGAAATACGCAGCAAAATCGCTCCGGTTTTCCTCTTTCATGTAGAAGATACCGGTTGTCAGGTTCAGAAAATCATCAAACAGCGAAGCGTTATATTTCAGCTCTGCCGAATATTGTTTAAAATCACCAAGATTGTCGATGATGAAAACATCGTCGGGGCTGCTTGGCAGGAAGAAGCCGACTGTCGGCAACGGGAAGTTGACGAGGAAATCATTCTCGACCTTACGATAACCGAGGATGAGGTTAATCGCTCCATTGCTCGTTTGATAGCCCAGATTTGACGATACGTTGTAGCTGATAGTCTCACTGCCATAATCGGCCTTTGATTCCGCACCGTCATATACCGCACCAAGCCCGCCAGGCAGCACTGATGTTGTTTCCAAACGCACCTTGCCATAACGACCGGTCACGTTGTCGTTATCATCGGCTATCGCGTCAATGCCCGTGATATTGGTGCCGCTGTCGTTGATATAATCGGCCGCGATGTACCAATTCAGATCTGGCGTGATATCAATGTCGCCAGCAATGCGTGCGCCAAAGGCGTTGCGATCGTTGAAGTTGCGCCCAAGCCGGGTATTTTTCAGCCAGCCGTTATCGTCGATGTAAAAGCCGCTGACCATGAAGCGCGCCGTATCCGATGCGGGAAGATCGATCGAACCGCGAACCGACACTTCGTCGAATTTGCCGTAGCTTGCCTCGACAAATCCGCCGAGCTCCTCACCGGGCTTGCGCAGCACGATATTGATCGCGCCGCCGGTCGTGTTCTTGCCGAACAGCGTGCCCTGCGGCCCGCGAAGAACCTCGGTACGCTCGATGTCGAACAGCGAGATATTGTTGCCGTTCTGGCGCGCATAAAAGATTTCGTCGACATAGGTGCCAACAGCAGGATCGAAGGTCGGGAAACTTTCATCCTGGCCCTGACCGCGCAGGAAGTACACATTTGCACTACCCAGCGAGGTATTGTTGCTGCCGACCAGATTGGGAATGGTATCAACCAGATCGATCGTCTTCTTGACAGCCAATGTCTCAAGCGTCTGCGGATCGAAAGCCGAGATCGCGATGGGAACATCCTGAATGCTCTGTTCGCGGCGTTGCGCGGTCACGATAATCGCGCCGCCATTATCGTCCGCGTTCGCTGCCTCATCCTGTGCGAAGGCTGCGCTTGCAGGCAGCATGGCTCCGATCGCGAGTGTGGAAAGCAGTGCGGCTTTCAACGTACGGTGGTTATATGTCGTATAATCTTTCATATTTAGCTCCTCCTAAACCGGTGCTGTTCCTACCGCGTTGAAAACAAATGCTGGCAGAAGACACCGGATCAATACCCCGGTAAATTACAGAGCCACGGCTAAACGCCGCAACGGTCACCTGCCAACAACCAATGGTGCTGGACGCACAACCGTATAGATTTGTCAGGCACTATGACATTTTGGCAACAGCACCGCTTAATTCCCGCGCCACAAATCGGGTTCGATGAAATGGCGAGCCGCGGAAATCAGTTCATTCCGCAGTTTTTTTGCAATCGGTTGCAAAGGCGATCCGGCGCGCGTGGCGATATAGGCTTTGCGATCAATCGGAAATTCGGTGTCGTCAATCGTAGCGTAATCCGAACGTTCATTGCCCACATTGATCAATTCGGTTCCCAGCAGAGCAACGCCGTCGCTTTTCAGCAGCATCGATTTCAGCAGCAATACCGAATCAAGATCGAGATAGTTTGCCGGCGGCTGTAAACCGTTCGTCAGAAAAACGTTGCAGATATGCTGCCACTGCTCGGTCAGCGCCAGCGATATCAACCAGGTCTGGTTCGCCAGTTCGGTCAGCGGTATGCGCTTGCGATCCGCCAACGGGTGGCCGCGCCGCATTATCAGAAGGTCGCGGTCGATAAACAGCGTCTGCAATTCGATCATACTGTCAATCTGCATATGCGTGGGCGGCGCACTGGCAACAAATTCGACATCGCCGTGCATCAATTTTTGATACAGGGTTTTCGTGTCACCCGATGTAATTGATACTGTGATGCCGGGATTGCGCGCCTTGAAATTTTCAATCATCAATGGCGCAATACGCGGCGAAAATGACCAGCCGACGCCGATCCGGACATATCCCTTGTCCGCTCCGCGCAGCGCGCTCAGTTCAGCGGCGGCGAGCCGGCTTTCCGATATAATAACCTTTGCTCGGCGTGCCAGGGCATTGGCAAAGATGGTCGGCTCTACGCCAAAACTGCTGCGTTTGAACAGTTTAACGCCCAGACCTTCCTCCAGTTTGGCGATGCTTTTCGATACCGCTTGTTGTGTCACATTGTTCGCGCGCGCCGCAGCGGAAAAATTGCCGCTGTCAAAAACTGCCAGAAAATGGGTGAGTTTTTGCGGGTCAAGCGATGGTTTAATGAACCGGCTGCGAATGTTGTTACCTTGCATGCCCGTTGCATACCACAATGCCCCGTTGTGCGAATAGCGATTTAAGTTGTTTGGCGCGGCACGGCAGAAGACCCTAACGCGCGGGAATAACAACCGGGCCGATTGCAGCGGTTCGTGGACAACGCAGGAGACAGATATGAACGAACCAAATGTATCAGACAATCGCAGTTTGGACGAAGCTATGCCGCTGATGCGCCGACATGAAGGGCTGTGGCGCGGAACATACCGGCATATTGATGAACAGGGCAACCATCTGGAAACGCATCAGGCGCAAGTCGAATGTCTTTTCCCTGAGGACGGCGCCTATGCGTATATTCAGAACAATCTTTTTACGTGGGATGACGGGCGCGAATATCGCGCGACGCTGAAGGGTGAATTTCGCAATGGTAAATTATGGTGGGACAATGACAAATTTAACGGATGCGGCTGGGAAACCGATTTCGGCCTGTTCCTGCTCAATCTTGATCGCAAGGATGATCCGGGCGCCAATTTTTTTGAAATGATCTGTATGGGCGATGACCCGACACGGCGGGCGCGAACGTGGCATTGGTTCAAGGATGGCAAATTGTTCAAACGTACGCTTTGCGACGAGGTGAAAGTAAGCTAGCATTCTCCTTATGGATATTTTTGCGATTACTTCATATCAGCTGCTCGTCTATGTGCATTTGCTTGCCTTCGTATTCTGGCTGGGCGCAGATGCAGGCGTGTTCATGCTGGGGCAGCATTTTCGCAAACGGGAAAAATATGATCTGCAAACGCGGCTCGTGTTGCTGCAGCTGCTGGTCAATCTCGATATGGTGCCGCGCACGGCATGGGCGCTGATGGTGCCGTTATCCCTCAGCGTCGTCGATGCGGGTGGTTATTGGGATATTCCGGCATGGGGCCTTGCGCTGGCGTGGATTGGCGGGGGCATATGGCTATGGCTGGTGTGGGACGCGCATATCCATGATCAAACGCCTCGCGCTGTGCGCGACCGGAAGATTGAGGCGTGGTTCCGCTACGCATTCACGCTTTTCTATCTTGCGCTCGGCAGCATTTCGCTCGTTACAGGCGAGCCTTTGGCGCCAACCTGGCTGGCGACAAAAGCGTTGATGTTCGGCCTGATTTTCGCAGCGGCTATAATGATCGACGTGGCGTTCAAACCCGTCGGCCCGCAGCTTGGAAAGCTGATTACAGATGGCAGCAACGACGCTACTGAAATTCCGCTGCTGAAAACGATGAACGCTACCCGCATATGGGTGTGGATTGTTTACCTGCTGCTTTTCGCCACAGCGTTTCTGGGCAATATCAAACCATTTTGATCTGAGGCATTCCAGCAAAAAGGCGCGGGGAAATTACGCCCGCGCCTTTGTTTGGTCTTCGGTTATGCTACTCGCTGTGCCCGGCAGGTTTTGGCTCGGCCGATTTCGCGCGTTCGGCGTCAATCTGCTTTTTGAACACTGTCCATGTCGTCTCGTTAGGCCGCGTATCGTCAACTGGCGGGGCAACGGTGTATTCAGGATAGTTCATCTTGATCTCATCCTTCAACACATCGGGCAGTTCGTCATAGCTTTTCAGCTTCGCGCCCATCGCGTTAAACACCATCTGCCCGTCACGTCCGCGCATTTTCATCCACGGCATCCAATCCGAAATCCGCACCCACGATACGGCGGGGTAGGCTGTGCTGTTTTTCCTGTCGAGAATTTCCGACGCGCGCATGGTGAAATCGAAAATTTCCATCGCATGGTATTTGTTGCCGACATAGTCCTGATAATCACCGGCCAGCACGTTGTGGTAGAATAACGGTACTTCCACCGGCAGGAACAGCCAATCGCCCTGACGCCGCAATGTGGAAAGCTGATACGGCTTACCATCGGCAGAATACGGATAGGATGGGCGCGAGTTCACCGGATCATTCGCAATCTGCATCACGTCCACGGTTTCGCCGGTAAACGGGTTTTCCCATTTGCGCAGCACTTCGTTTGTTTCAGGATCAAGATACAGCATGATCTCGCGGCTTACCTGCCGGTAACCTGTTCCGCGCTTCGGGTCTGTGACGGTGATGCATTGGCGAACATTCATACCTTCGCCATTGAAAAGATGCCGGTCCGGTTCACCCTTGCGGCGCGAATATACTTTGCCCGACCAGTGATAGACAGCCGCTACATTGTCCGCCTCGCCGCATTGCGTCCGCTTCATGATCTCCACTGCATCCGCCGGTTTGGCAGGGTCCAGCATGTGCCCTTTGGCTGACGCGCCAGAGGCCATTGCAACCGAAGCACCAGCGCCTAGCGCCAATGCGGATATAGCCGCCGCTATCTTAAAGGCTTTTTTCATTTCTCTCTCCTGTAAACTTGTAAAAACCGGATGGCCGATACAGCATTTAAATAAATTGAATAATCACCCTAGATTTGTCCGGACAAATTGTTAAGAGCTAAATTTCTGAATATTGATAAAAGGACATTATGATCGCGTTCACCAACCTGCTGTTTGTTCCTGCCACTCGTCCGGATCGCTTTGAAAAAGCTTTGGATTCCGGCGCCGACCTGATCTGTATCGATCTGGAGGATGCGGTGCCGGCAGATGCAAAGGAATCGGCGCGCGTCGCTGTGTTGGACGCGCTTGGCACGTTGGATACGTCGCGAGTTGCAGTGCGAATCAACGGATTGAGAACGGCGGAGGGGCTGGCTGATCTGCTGGCGTTGCATTCCTCGGATACCAAGCCGTGCCTGTTGATGATGCCGATGGTGGAAACCGCGACAGAGATTGGTATTGCGCAGCAGATATTGGGCGCAGATATTGATGGCATCGTTCCGTTGATTGAAACCGTGGCGGGCCTTGACAATGCCAATGCGATTGCGCGTGCCACTGGCGTTGCTGCAGTAATGTTCGGCGGCGCTGATTTTGCCGGTGAGCTTGGCGTGAAGCTGGAATGGGAACCGCTTCTTGCGGCTCGCAGTGCGCTGATCATGGCAAGTGCCGCTGCAAAGGTCCGCTGCATTGACGTGCCATATATAGACATGTCGAACGATGCCGGGTTGGCAGACGAAGCAGCGCGGGCGAAAGCGCTTGGCTTTCATGCCAAGGCCGCTATTCATCCCAAGCAGATTGCTGCCATCCGCGCTGCCATGAATCCGACACAGGCCGAAATTGAAGAGGCCCGGGACGCAATCGCCGCTTTCGAAGCGGCGGGCGGAGCGGCGGTTCGCCACAAAGGACAGATGCTGGAGGCACCTGTTATCAAACGTTACAAAGCTATACTCGATACAGCCGGTGAATAGACCGGCCGTGCAAAAGGAAACAGAATATGCGTGATGGAGTCGTAGAAGTTGCACCGGGACGGTACCGGGAAAATTTTGGCCGCTATTATGAAGAGTTCAAGGTAGGCGATGTTTACGAGCACCGCCCCGGACGCACGATTACCGATACCGATAACACATGGTTCACTTTGTTGACGATGAACACGCATCCGTCGCATTTCGATTTCGAATTTGCAGCGAAGACCGAGTTCAAAAGGCCGCTGGTCGCATCGCCGCTGACTGTTGCGATTATGACAGGGCAAAGCG
>ENA-ORXU01001310-ORXU01001310.1-marine-metagenome-genome-assembly--contig:-NODE-1310-length-21404-cov-4.666526_pt1 | contig 21404 bp, 21 predicted proteins | sample MGYA00237869_ERZ511484 | MGnify/ENA metagenome assembly ERZ511484
TGTGCTCTTCCGATCTCCGGTCCCGCGCGCGCCGCCACCAACAGCCGCGGCCGCCACCAGACACCAGCGCGTGCACCCCATCTCCCCAACCGACTCGCCCATGACCGCCCGTCGCTGCCAGCAGCTGCCGCGGCCGCGGCCGCCAGCCGTTATCGCCGCGACGACGGCGCCGCCGGCCGCGGCAGCTCGGCGCCGCCGACGACGCGGCCCCGCCAGGGCGACCTCACCGCCCGCCCCATCCGCCGCCGCTGGCAGCGTTGGCGAGCCGCCCGCCGCGGCGGCCTTCTACCTCCGCCGCCGCTGCCGCGCCCGGGCGGCTGCAGCGCCCACGCGAACCGACACCCGCCGAAACCGACACCGCCATCGCGTGCCGTTCCTCCCCCCCCACAGACTTGCCGCCGGCCGACCCCCGTCGCCAGCAGCAGCCGCGGTTGCGGGCGCCCGCCCTCACTGCTATGATGGCGGCATCGTCCGCTGCGGCGGCTCGTTGCCGCGACAGGCGTCCCCCCACCCGTCGACGCCGACATCGACACCGACGCCGCCATCGTCCTCGCCGCCTCCACCGCTGCGACCGTTGCTTGCCCATCGCCGTGGCGGCAGCCACCACCGCCGATGCGGCCAGCCGCACCCCCCCCCTCGGGGTTTCTGCGGTGCGTCGGGCGCCTCTGTGTCGCTTCGTGGGTTAGGCGCCCATTTTTAACGTCATGAATTTTCAAGAGTCCATTCCGTCGGTTCGTCGGACCATCGATCGAGGGCCGGAGGCCGATCCGCAGACCAATGGAGGTCCAATCGATCGTCAGTTGTGGTGTTACCGTCACAAATTGGTGTTACTAGAGCTACATAACGCCTGGGCAAGCGCATCTGCCTGCGCTTCCGCCTCCCCCTGCGCAGTGGGGCTTAAACCGTGTACCTTACGAATCTGATTATTCCGTGTCGCAGCCTGTTACAGAATGTCCACAGGCTGTTACATGGCTGCAGCACGAACTGTTTTCTGCTGGTATTCCGCTGCGTTTTGTGCTGTATGCAGCTATTTGGCAGATCATGTACAAGAAGATCTGTCTGAAACCTGCATATTCCCTGAACCGTGCAGCAGTTTCTCTCCAGGGATTCTTTAGATTGCCTGTCGCAGGAATGTAGAAGGAGTGCACACTTCATGCGCTTGTTCTGCTGTGGGGCAGGTCCTGTATTCGCAAACGTTCACTCGCTCAACTGGGTGCGATACTTTGCGACAAACCACAGGACTGCAATGCATCGACTTCCGTCATGTGCCATGTCTCGTCGCCGAGTCTGTCACGGCCAAGTTCTTTGAAGGACACCACGATCGCTTCGGGCTGGTCAGCATAAACCAGTGCGTCTGTTGGCGTCATAGCGCGCCGCCGCCTACCGAGGAAGACACCGCCACGCCTCCCCATGCATCAAGGGGTCACCATCTGCCGCGGTGTCGCCGCCACCGAGGCGGGCAAGTGCAAGCGCAAGCTGCAGGCGTCGCGGCTTTCCAACGGCTCGGACATGGAGGTACCATTTTCCCTCCCTTGCGCCGCCCATACCGCCAGTTTGACTGTAGTTGAGCGGACGAGCACCCCCGAGTCGGTGGTCTGGCACGGCTACCCGATGATTCTTGATGATGGCCGTGGGAGACGAGAAGGCTGCAATAACACAAGTGTTTCACAAGGCTGCAAACGAACACGTCTATTTTTACATAGAGGTCAACCGAGTACAGTCCACTGCAATAAGACGAAAAAGCACACGAAGGGTGCAAGGCGAGCAGCACGCACCCCTCAAGAGCGCTCAGTCAATCACCACCACCATGGGCTTCTCAACTTCTTCAGGATGTGCGGCGTACGTAGCGATCAAGAAGTCACCATGTTGGCCCTTCCTTTCGCCGTTGCGCGTGAGGTCGAGCTCCTTGTTGCACTGAAAGACAATCTCCACTAGTACAGGGGGCGGGGGAGCCGACTTGATGGTCGTCATCGTCATGGTGTCGTTTGGCTGGAACCCCAGATCATCGTTGGTCAGGCCCATGATGCGCAAGATTGCGTCATGCATAGCCGACGGCACGCACCGGGGCGTTGACGGCCGTGGTGGGGGAAAAACGAGGGCAGCCTCAATGGCTGGCGGGGGCGGCCGACCGTGGTCCACAGTTGATCCTGCTCCAGCTCTATCAGCGGGTGACGACGAGTTCGAGCCCACAACGGACGACGGCACGATGCTGTCGTTTGCGGCGGCGGCCGCCAAGGTGACTTCAGTCGCGGCGGCGCTAGGACCGTTGACGAGAGGAAATTGAGAAGCGGTCGGAGAGGCGGGTGCCGCAGCGTCGGCCGCGCGTGGCGTCGTGGAGCCTGTCGCCGGGGGTCGATGGGTAGCATTGTCAGGTGACGACGAGGAGGCGCCGGCAAGCTCCGAAGCAGTCACATCTGGCGTGATGGCATCGGCCGTAGCAGGCATGGGGTTGGCAACTACGACAGGCGCGGAGGTCAAGGCAGCGGCACGGCCGGCGGTAGCTTCAGCCGCCGGCGCGGCATTCGCGGCAGCAACATCAACCGAGTGGCGGTCAGTCGGGGACGACAGGCCGAAGGCCGTGTCAGAATATGCTGCAGTACCTGGTCCTGCCGACGGCGAAGAGCGTGAACCAGGGAGAGAAGAAAAGATGTCCGAAGAGGGAGGCGCGCCGGACTGAACGTGCGGCTGCGTGCTGCCCCCCGCGTAAAGCTTCACGGAGGTGACGTAGGTGCCGCCCGCACCATCACGAGTGATCAGCTTCTTAGTGGTCAATATCCACCCCGGCTTGGGCCCGTCACTGAGAAGCGTAAAGGGGAACTGCACAATGACGACGACTCCGCCGTCGGCCCACACGTCGTGGGGAGCGACAGTGCGCACCGTGTAGTAGGGCTGCATGGCCGTAGCTTCAGCATTCACCTCAAGGATGCGCTCGGCTGCCGCTGCTCGCACGTCAGACATCACGAGGCTCACAGCTGGGGTGTGCATGCCCCTCACCGCCTTGGCAGCAATCCCTCTGACAGGACTACCAGGCGCTTTGGCGCCACCGGCCTTGACGCGCTTCTTGGGCGCCGGTGGAGGAAGTGTGGAAGCAGGTCGCACAACAGCCCCCGATGGAGCTTTCTCAGCTCGGCCCTTGGTCTTGTTGGCCCCAAGCAGCAGCTTCTTCCGCAACGCGACCAGCATTGCTGCCGACACTGGGTCCGGATCTGTTGACTTCGCCCAGTTGAACTTGAGCCCGGTCACGGACTGCGCGCCGGAGCCGGAAGACCAGTCCAGCACCTTGTCGTCCTCTTCCTCCTCTGCCGATGCCACAAGGACAGAACACAATGCCGGCCAGCGAAGCCCAAAGTTTGTGACCATCTTGGAAATGTGCTTGCCGATGTCAGCCGCCTCAGTTGCTGTGACGCCCGTCGGAAAGGCTGTCGTCGACATCGGCGACGCCAGTGACACATTGGTGCGGAGGCGGAAGTTCCGGCAGAGGTAGTTGAACTTGAAGGCCGCGCCCGGGTTTGTCAGCTCCTTGACGGCGCCGATCATCAGGTGGCTGGGCTGGTTCATGACGTGCTTTGATGCCTGAGTTCAAGAACAAGTGAGCAAAAGGAGAAGAACGGCCGGCAGTTCGCGAATAATACAGGGAAAAATCAGAAAGAGGTCCCAGGAGAAAGCAGTTCAGACGCGACAAGACCGCCCACGGTCATAGAAATGCACGAAACAGTGAGCGGGTGATCATGTAGAGAGAGTACCATAGCTGTCGCGTCGGAAAGAATTCGAGGCCCGCGGAGGCATGCACATGCACACCCGCCAGGGCTCCACGCCACAAGAAAGCAGAAAACAGCGACGTACCACCACACGGCCCTTGATGTCTATACAGGAAGCATCGACCCCTAAGGCCTTGGCAAATACCCTCGCAAACTCCTTCTCGTCCGGTACCTCGAAGAGATGGTGCAGATACTGGGCGAGGGCACCCGTGTCTTCGTTGGAATGCTCCCCGATGACGTTGCGCAGCTTCATGGCGACGTGGAGGATGAACAAAACAGGGATGGTGCAGCCGCTGCCGACGTTCTTTGGCGTGACCTCAATGAACAGACGTAAGAGGAGGGAGAAGGACTGGTCCGGCTCCATCGCTATGCAAACACACGAAGCGCGAGAAAGACGGTGGATAAATCAAGGCAACAAATTCACAGCACAACCGAGTGTGCGTCAGTCGCTGTCATCATCCCGCAGAAGTGACGCCGACACCTTCTGTCCAAGAGGCAATAGCGAATAGCGTCACCCAGACGCCCGCCCCCGCAAGCCACGGCCGTCCAAAGAGCCCGCAGGCTACGGCTACCTGCCCCCCACCTGTAGAGGTGTAACGAACGTACCTTCTGCTTTGAGTAGCAGTCTTGGTCAGTGCAAGTGGTCTCAGTCCAAGTGTGCAGCTCCGAGTCACTCCCGAGGCGTCAGGATTGACGGCCCGCACGTTGACGGAGGCACGTCTTCAGCAGCTGCAGCGTCGAGCGTCTGTGGTTATGATAAGCGAAGACACCAACGCCCCCAACAGAGCCCCCGCAGGGCAGCAGGCCCCAACTGCTGTCGTATACATGGGCTCGTAGCAATGGCCGCCGTAGCGGCTCCAGCCGGGTGCGCAGCTCTGCTGCAACATCTGCCTCGGTCCTCGGCAGCGGCTCAGCATCTCTGCCGCGAGCAACCCGCAGCTGTCGGCCAAACCCGCTCTGGCGGCGGTCAAGCACACTCTACAGACATGTGGGGCTGCAGCAGCCACAGCTGCAGCTGCAGCTGCAGCGTTGTGGGCTGCAGTGGCAAGACGTCCTTCAAATTCAAGTGTCGAATTTTTGTCCAGAGCAGTCTCCGTATTCACGAGTGCTGTCACCTCCAGCGGTCTGTCACGGGGTCTGTGGACAGTGTCGGCACCAATTGGAGGCTATGAGAGCAATTTTTTTCTGCACGACTTACGGCGACGCGCCTTTGCATGATGCATCTGTCACACGTGAATACCACGAACCTCGATCTATAGCTCCACTGCCTATTCGCATCTGCAGACCTGCGGAGAAGCTGCAGCAGCTGCAGTGCAGTGTCGTCTTCAAGCTCGCGCACGCGACGGCCGTCGTGGGCTCGCTCGTCTTCATCATCTTCCTCGGCTCTCGTCCACTTTTCTTCCCCCTTTTCAGTCGCTCTCCTTCCAACTTTATGCCTTTGCCCTTCTCACGGCCCGTCGACGTCGGCGTCTGCAACCCAGCCGCCGCCTGACGTTGTTGGGGTCGGATGTGACTGCGGTAGTGGGGGGGGGCGGATACTCCGCATCTGCGGCGAGAGATAGCGGTGGGTGAGAGTGACCTGGTCACGGCGCTGCTGTGGGTGGGCAGCAGGGCGCCGCGTACGCCGGCTGCGGAGCGGGCAACGCGCCCCTGTAGCCGGTTGAGGACCCGCCCATACTGAAACTTGCACGACACAATTTGTGTTCCAGGACCCCAGCCAAGAGCGCAACAAAGGAGACAACTGTTTAAAGGGGCCGGCACCCAGCACCGCCGTGCCCGCCCCCACCACACACCTTGCACTCCCAACGCTCCCCTTCTCAGAGTCCCCCCGTCGCCAAACCCGCCTGGCGGGAACTCGCTCTGCCAACGGCACTCCCACGCTCCGGACCGCGACGATTGTGCGGCACGCGTGGCCACATGCCCAACACGAGTCACAGAGCACCTAGGCCTCCCCGTCGCGGCGCATACGCAGGTACAGTCCGTCACCCGCGGATGCTCGCCACGGAAACAAGGCCGAGACCCACACACGCGACGTGCAGGAGGATGCGCGGGCTACCGCACGAGGGGCACACCAAATCCCGATCAACAATGACCCTGTCGTCCACGGGACTACATGGCTACGAGAGTGGTGACTGACGAGTCAATAGAAAGAAAATGAAAGAGGTGCTTCGGGTATCACCCCGAGACGCACGATGAGAAGAGAGCCATCCGCGAGGAGCAGGAGGTACGCTGAGAGCAGTCGGGCAGACGAAACACACGAGACAGATGTCATGTGTCTCCCTATGCGGTGGGCAAGGAGCTGCGTAGAGCTGCGTAGTGCATGTGTGCACCGTGGTCGCATCGAATCGATAACTGGCATCGCATTCAATTATCAACTGGGCCCAGAGAGATTACTCGGCGGACACTGGGTTGAAACTCCACCGGCGTAAGCTTGGAGCTAATTCTACTAATCACACACATAGGATCTGTTGAGCATCTAATGCCGTTGATGTATCATATACGGCCGCCAAACGGGCTTGCAAGACACGGTCCGGGGATGAGGAGTGTACTGTTAGAGAAAGAATAGGGCCTTTCGGCGTCCAGCGCTGCCTGTGTAGAAAACTATGTTGATTGAGCAGGCTCAATGGATATGTTTCATCGTGTACCCAAAGCCTTTTGCAATCGATTGTCAGCACTCGAAGGGGGGCGTCCAATTTATGAGACCACGTGCTGCGGCTGCTATCAGTACAAAACGCAATGCTGACGCATGAGTCGCGACGGCCGTCGTCGCGACCACGACCGCCATCACTGTCACCGACCGCCATCACTGTCACCGACCGCCACCACTGTCACCGACCGCCACCACTATCACCGGCCACCATCGTCGTGCGCTGTGACGACCACCATCGCCCGTTACTCTCGCGGTGTTGGTGCTGCTCTGTGCGCGCGTTTTCTGGCGCGTTCTCTTCGCAACTGTGCGAGCGGAGTTTTTCTCGGTATATACATCCGTACGTCCGTCTGTCTGCCAACGTTGACAGTGTGAATGTCGCTGATTTCATTGCTACTTGCGCTCGCGACTCGTGCCTCTCCTTTCCGCACTATTTCTGCCGCATGCTGCACGGGACCGTGTAGGTCGTTTAGAAGAGAAGAAAGTTCATCACTGTCTGCAGTTTGGAATGTTACACAATCTGACTGTCCGAATGCTGCCATCGCGCTTCTTGGCCATTCTTCTCACGGATGTCCAGGGTGGTGTAGAAAGCGGGAGACATGTCGGAAGGCCCGCCGGACGACGTGCGGACATGGCGTTCGTGGGCCAACAAGCAACAGACGGCCCGTCCAGTTGCAGTGTGGCGGCCGCAGCCGCTCGCTGTGCCTGACAATGACGGCATCGCTCGCCGCAGGTTGGCGCGAGAGGTCGAAGTGCGCCGCCTGGAGAGCTCAAGTGGTGGGGAGTACCATGAGGTTTCTTCCATTCTGGACACCGACTTCTCCGCATTCTGTGGCCCGCACGATACCCCCCCTCGCACGTACGACGTCATCGTGGTGGATCCTCCCTGGGCGGACGAGGGCGGCAGCTTCGTCGTCAAGGACCTGTGCCGCATCCCCTTCAAGACGCTTGTACCGAGTGGCGTAAGTTGCGTGTGGGTGCACGGCGCCGTCTTCGCGGCGACGGTGCTGTCCATGCAGAGTTTGGGCTTCCATCTCATCGACAGCATCTGCTGGGTGCTTCAAGACGAGCTCGGCGCCGAAGTGGTGCATCGAGTGGTGCGGGGCAGTGACCTGCGGGAGAGCCATGTAACGCTGCTCATCTTTCAAGGGATTGCCAACGAACGGGGGGGGGCGGTCTCTCTCACGCCGCTATCGTCGGACGTGATCATCGAAAGCCAGATGTGGCGTCGGGCTCGCGTCAGCCCTTTGTCCCACAACGTCCGCGTCAAGCCTGACTTTGCGTATGATGCTGTTCGTCTCATGGCTTCAGCCTCACCTTGGACTAATTTGTTGGAGCTTTGGGGCCCTCCTGGGGAGCCACGCTTTGGGTGGACTGTGTTCGTCGAGCGTTGAACGCGCGGTGTTGTACCTCTTTTGTCGAGCATTCCAACAAAACTTTCGGAAGAACACTGGGGTCCATGGCCGGCGTACGGTCTCGAAGCCACGCCACGAATCGGACTTTGACAAGAACAGCAGCCGCCAGGCCTTGTGCACTATCGGCATCCGGTGACGTTCTCGGCGGATGCAAAGCCCGACCATGCCGAAGACGGTGAGTTGGTACGCACTGGGAACAGGAGACAGGGCTCATCCAAGGCAGGAGATCTGCTTTAAGAGACGACAGAGGAGATTCGGATGCTACTGCAACTCGCCCACACTACCGGTCTACTTGGACGCGTGCCCGTTACGATGGATGCAACATAAAATGAAGTTCTCCCCCTCTTCGGCGGATACAGTGGAGGCCATCGCCTACGTCAGCTGACACTGCAAGTTGAGTAGGGTGCGGCTGATGTAGACGCGTCGAACGGTCAGCAAGTGGCGTTGTGCTTCGAAATGCGGCGCCGCCCTCATTGAGTGGAAGCCAGTACTGGTACATCAGGAGGCCGTAACGCAGAAGAACAGACAACAGCAGACACAGGAACAGTCGTTTCCGGTGGAACCGGCGGAGAGGCCGAAGACTGCTGCAAGATTGGATTATTGGCTGGATCCGGTCGCAACACCAAAACCCCTTTGATGTATTGGCGGAAGTCCTCACGGAAGGCACCGTCAGTCGTCCATGGAGGACGGAGAATGCGCGACGCCTCCCTTCCAGTAGGAGCCCGGCCCAACGCCCCAGCTGCTATCTTGTGCATACTGTCCGAGAATCCGGGCCACCACACCGCGTCTAGAGACGCCTCGGTATGGAACGGCCCGCTTGCATAAGGCGGCCTTCCATGCACCGATGACCCGGTGCCAGGCACAGCGGACGCCGCCACTAGACCGGTGGGAATATCCGGCACAGTCGAATAGGATTGGGTCCCCGCGACGCTGGACGCTGCAAACGCCCCGACCCCAGCTGCTAAGGCCGCCGAATAGAGCTCCGGCCACGGCCGGCCAGGGTTGGAGCCAGTAGGGCCACCCGTAGAGAGAGGCTGCGACACCCCGGCTACAGCAGCTTCACGCGTGGCCAGCTGCGCTAGCTTACGCCACCTCTCTTGGCTTGTTCCACGGGAAAACGGAGCCGCAGCAGCGACAACAATGTGGGTCCAAGTCGGTCCGACCGGCCGATAACCCGCCAACCGCGAGCCGGCAACGCACATCACAGCAGTGCCCATGGCCGTGGCGGCCGCGACAGCGGCTCCTCGTGCAGCCGCTGTCGTAGCCATCAGCGCGGCAGGTGGTCGCATGTCCTCCTCATGGCCGCGCACACGGCCGGGGTTGTCACATAGCGGCTCCGTTTTGATGATAACCCAAGAGTCACGGGCACAGCACCCACTCGCGTCGTTGACGCAAGTGCTCGCGGCGGTAACCGCCGGTGCGCTACGTCCCGACCTACGGAACGCCTCGTTGTCGCGCGGCGCTTGCCCCCAGCTCCTCGTCGCACCTCTGGTGGGCGGGTCAATGAGACGTGGGGCCATCCAGTGTTGGGAAGCGCGACCGGTGCCGGAACCAGGCTCCGCAAAATGGCCTGCGGGCGTAGCAGGGACGCCGGAAGAGTCCAACGGGGTCGTCACAGTGTGCACCACAGCGTCAGCAGCGAAGAACGCGCCTAGCCATGCGAAATTGCAGACAACCGCGTCAGTGGTGGTGGCAGTAACAGCGAGCAGGCGGATGTCTGTTTCTTCGTTGGAGGAGCCTGAAGGGAGAAGCGCCAACGACCGGCGGTCACAGCGAGCGCGAGGTCGCCGGTTGGCGTCAACCTGGGGCGGTACTTGTCCATCAAGCGCCCCGCCATCGAAAGACGCAACATGGACGGGTGCAATGGCCGCTGTAGCGGCAGCGGTAGCGGAAGTCGCTGGGGCGCATTCGACGTCAGGATCCAACAGAAGAGCGTCTCCAAGTGAGCAGTTGCCGTCTTGAGCAGAGGGGCCGAACAGCAGCTCTGCGACGGCCCCGTTCCACGAATACCTCCAGGCGTGCGGGCGTGCCCCGGCATCCTCTGCAAGCCGAGCACTGCCGTCACCGCCACCAAACTCACAGGTGCGCGCTGTTTGGTCGCGGGGCTCGATGGCGGCACGCGGGTCCATAGCTCCTGACCCGTCCCGCAGATGAGCGTGCGGAAGCCGCTGTGGTGCCCCGTCGTCCAGTCCGCCGGCGGCGAAGCAACCGTCCGCGTTGTTGAGGCTTGCTACGAAGCGTTCAATGTAGCCACCAACGACACGAGGGCAGCCGCTCCTACCGAAGAGCCGGCCACAGACAGCGATGGGTTTCCGGCGTCGGCCGCCGTCTCAGCGCCCGTGGCCGCCGCCGACAACTGGAAGATGGCGTGCACAGTACTGCGAACCGCAGAAAACACCGTGGCCGCAGCAACCTCCCCAGACGGCGGTGGAGGCCGCAGGAAGCACGAGGGATGACACAAGTGGGCGCTGCTGCGAAAACCCAGCCCCTGCCGCCGTGTAGCTGAGGATGAGGCGCGATTTGTACTGCAGCTCGTGCCGTCGAGTCGCCAACGTCCTGCTCATCAACTACGAAAGAAATAGAAGCAGAACGCGACATGTTATGAGTGACAGCGCGTTGCGAAGGTCCAATGTGCTCGTTTGGAGAAGGGTAAGAAATCTCTCCCGGTGTCGTGCCTCTCGTGCTGCATCGGTAGCACCATGCATCCTGTAAATAGGGAACCAGGAGGACCCAACACCTGCGTCTCTCGACACGCTGCAGACGAGACGAAGGAATACATCCGACCTATTCACATGAGCAACGGCCCGTGTGCACTACCAAACGAGAGAGTCAACGGAAATCAAGGCGCAAGAAAAGAGCAGCAACGTACAGCGAACAACACATCAAGGAGTGAGGAGCAGGACATACGCACAGGTCCTGTCGGCAAGATGCATCGTGCCAGAGGTTTCCCAGCATGGTGGCGCAGTAATGGAGGTGGCCGCAGTACAGCTGCAGTCACAGCTGTACAGTATTCATCACAATGGCGTCCCATGAATGACACGAAGGTGGGGCACTGTGCATTGTCAGTCGTGACAGAGTGACCGCGTGAAGCCGAACCCGATGCTCATGGAACTGGATAGGATTGCTCTCGAAAAACTTCCTTCAGGTCGAGAAAAGTGGAACAGAACCGCCAAGGACGCCGCACAGCGTCTAACTTTGGGGTAGGAAGCATATATAGCTCAAATTTTCTCTAGTACACACGCTACTCTGGGTTAAGCTGGACTAAATTCGTAGCGACCCCGCCCACGAGAACTGATGCAGCTTACAAAGCCGACAATAGCTGTGCTCCTCCGACTGGGGGTAGTTCATGTGCAAACAATGTGTAGTCGTCTCGAATGGACTTGGAATGGCCCGGGACTCTGGACGTCACTCACATCCGATGAGTGTTGGAAGCGTCACGGCAGCCGCTGACACCTGTGCGACAAGTGACTGGAGGTCTGCGGTGCTGAGCCGCTGACCCATGAGGGAAGAGCGGTGCTTATGCGTGCTTTAGCAGGACAGCCCAGATCCTTCATTTGCCATCGCGACGCTGTACGTCTCCCTCCGGGATGTAGCCCTACCTATGATCTGATCGTCAGGTATGTGCTTGGCCGCGACAACGTGGGTGGCTCTCCCCCTGCTGCCGTGGTCGCTTCCGGGTCGTACATGGAGCTTTCCGCCATCCACATGCCATCTGCCGCTGACGGGCAGCCCGTGTGCTTTGCAGTGCCCGCCTCGGCGTCAAGGGATTTGACTTCGGCGTGTGCCATGCGCCTTGGCGCCACTTAGGCGCTGGCGGTCGTGCTCTGTGCCCCCACCCCATGGAGCGGGTGCAGAGCGTGGCCGGGGGTGGGAACCAATGTAGGCCTCCCCGTCTGCACTCCTTGGAGATGGGGCAAGATGCAGGCGGTACGACCCTCTATGGCGGGGGAGGCGCTGCCTTGCGCTCCACCGACTGCAACAGCTCGCTCACGGGGGCCAGCAACTGTGAGCACCTTCCGCGTCGACATGTGCTCGGGCTCAACGTTGTCGTTGCCATTGCTGCAGATTACGCTCCGATTGGGAGCTTATCATGGTCGCTTCTGCCCCAGACCAGAAATTGCCTTTGAGGCCGATGTCACCTCCCCGGCGGTGGTACTACCGTGTTGCACGCAATGGCTGGCACGACAGCATTGTTTCGGATACAGTGTAATTTTCAGGCATCATACGTCTTACTTCTCACATGGCACACCCTCGCCAATGGACACCCACCCATCCCGCAAGCTGTGACCAGAAGCAAACAACTCGAGGCAGTGACCAGCGCCAGCAGCGGCCTCTGCCATGCAGTAGAGCTGCTCAAGGTTCTCAGTTCGTGCGGGGACGGCCGTCGTCGTCAGAACATCTCCGTAGCATCGTACAGCATCCGCGCGGGAACCCTTTCGGGCCACCAAGCACGTCTCCTTGGCGGGCCGGTTCTTCTTGTTCTTGGCCTTGCTTGTATACAACACGGACATCTTGACCAACGTCAGGTTGCCCACGAGCGTGTAGCCCCACTCCTCCTCAAGGGTCTCGACAGCGAGTGCGACTTTGGTCACGGACACCCACAAAAACAGGTAGCCGTGCTGCTGCAACGTGGCCATCGGCAAGCCCCGAAAGTCATCGTCCGTCAACGGCTCGGACGCCTCATCCTTATAAGGGGCCTTCTTCACGTCGTGAGCGGTCCACGGGAAGTTGCAGATGATGGACTGGAAGTTGCCCACTGCAGCCATGAGTTTGTCAACGTCAAACGTACGGATGTCGGCCCGGATGGGCAGGCAAGTGCTAGGTAGGCGTCTAGGAGTGTAAAAAGGCACACATCCCAGCGTTGTTGTACTGGCGTCGGCGTCGCCCACGCGCAGCGGGATGAGAACCTTTTGGGAGGCGGATGTTGGCGAGACAACTCGACGCTTCATCGGAAGCGACGCGAATGGTGCGCGCGCCCAGCCGGCACGTACAGTGGGGCGGGAGGGAGACGAGCTTCTGGGGCGGCGGATACCGACACGAATGGACCGCCCCCCGTTCTTCTTAAGCGCCTCCATGGTGAATGAGGAAGTCGATGGCCGGAGAGTCGTCCTTGAAGATGCAGGCACGACGGTTTCGTACCGCGGCCGTGGCGGCGACGGCCGTCGCTGCTCCAGCTGGCGTCAGGCAAGAAGAGGACGCTGGGCCTCGTCGTTTCCTCGATTGGTTTGCGGGACTGGGAAAGCTTCCGGATCCACTGAACATGACCAAGCTGCAGTGGCCTGCTGACAATGACTCCCGCAGCAGCAAAGCCACGGCCGCGGCCTCTACGTGGCAGTGGGCCCAACGGGCCATCGCCCTGGCTGTGCAGGTTGGCGGGCGTGGCCAGCTGGCAGCTGGCCAGGCCCCCCAGTCTGCAGGGATTGGTACCTCCCAGAAGAGTGTGCTCGCAGCCGCGACCGCGGCCGCGTGGTGGCCGCCTTCATTGGAGCACTCTCGTAGTGCCCCATCGTGCTCACCATGTGACGTTCATTGTGGTTGATGGAGAAATCATCGATCCGACGCCGAGATTATTTCCCTCAGGGATGATGATTTCCTAAGCCGGAACAACTCCCATGAAGTTTCTCGTCTCGCACAGACTTGAGCCATGTGGCGGTACTGACTGAGTCGGCTGATGTCGTACATGGACCATCCAGTGACACTGGACTCCGAGGCAGAAATTTCAATGGCCTTCTCCGGAGAATGTACAGCACTTTTGAGCTCGATTTTCACCGTCCTTGTGGCAAGTAGATTCGTCGAACCCGACCGTCCGATTCCACCGAGGTTGGTCAGATGTCCATTTCTGCGACACCTTGTTGGAAAGAGAGAAGATCTTGACGTGTGGCGGCACGCTGCCGGCGCGGGTTGTGGCCGCATGTTGTAGCTCTCACATAGGATACACGATGCCCAAGCGGGTCCGGTCCCCCTCCGCTCCCGCTCCACTGAGTGCCAGCTGCAGTAGCGCTGTGTTGGATGTCTCCCGTCCGCCATCCTTGGCGCAGCTGCCCCCAGCGGCATCACCGATGCATCCATGCCAACGATGACAGCATCAAGGTCATTCAAGAGCCAGGTACAGACCCCCCACTGCCAAACAGCAGCAGCCGCACAGCGCTGCTGTTGCTCTGGACGAGGAGGAGATCGAACGTGGAATCGGTGGCGGGCACCGCCGTCGCGGACAGGGGAGCGTGCGTGATGAATGCGGAGCTGTGGCCGGCGGTGGAGCTCCCTGGCACGCAATAGAGGGGGTGGGGTCAGGAATAGGGAACCAGCAAAAAGCTTGGGAGAAAATCGAAGGACATTCTGATGGTACCAGGCAGGTTGGCTTTTTCTGACTGACGGCTCGCGGGCACACCGCCGATGAGGCGGTCGGGGCTCCACGTCAGCCACGGTTCATGACAGAACATCGCTACAGCATGACTTTGGTGCACACGGAAACAAATAACAGCATGCACCGAGCTAAATCCAACTAGCCCATCACTGACTACGGGGGGGGCCCATGTACCCACCGTCAGCCGAAGCAGTGCTTGTTCCGCTCTCGGATTCAATGAGCACCGCCGGACAGCGGAACGCTCGGCTGTGAAAAGTGACTCGAGTATCCAGCGGTGGGTCTTTGGGGGTTTTTCAACAACTTCGAAGGAAGCCAACGAGACACTGTCTCGGGCCCCACGAGCGATTGGCGGCGGACACTTCACCTCGTCTTGTAGCTCGCGCGAGCCCACGCCGCTCGTGCTGCTTCTGTTGAGCTGCTCTGGTCTGGTGCTCCACTCCAACCGACCGACTGTGCTGCTGTCTGATGCATGTCGTCCGCGGTACGACCTCTATCCGACAGTACGTCTCGCGGCGCCTGCGGACGTCGTTGCTGCCCTCTGGCGGCCGAAGGCGGCGTCGTTGGCTCTTTCCCAAACGTGCTCCTTCCGTGGAGGGGGCGGCGGCTGGGGCGGGACGACTGGCGTATCACGGGGGCGCGCGTATCCGTGTGCGCATTGGCAGTGGGGCACCCACAGGGCCGAGACGGGCTGGGAAGCCCACGTCGCCCGTGCCGTGTGGTGCAAAGGTTGACGTTCACTCGCCCGCGGTGGCGGCGCTCTCTTCCCGTGTTGCGCGCCGCTGTTATTCGACGGGCGCTGTCGACGGGCGTTGCATGTGGCTGCTGGTGGCAAAACTCTGAGCTGCACCGTGTGCCAGATGAGTGTCGCACACCATGTCTGACTCTGATTCTAGAGCAAGGGCCAGACTAGGCCAGAGCGACTCAACCTCGGATGGAGATGGCCCGGCGGTGCCTCCCTTAGGTGCCGCGTCCTCAGCGGTCCCCGCGTGCAGCCGAGGTCCCTCGGGACGGTTCGGACGGAGCATGCGACGTTGCCGGAAGCGCGTTCCGTGTCCGTTTGCCGTTATTGAGTTGGAGGAGGATGAGCCCGTCGCTTGCAAGACGTTTGCGATATCACCCGAGCCCAGGTCCTGTGCAACGCGTACCCGGTGCAGTGCGCATGGGGGCACCCGTTGTCGGCTTTGGCGCATTCGTGGACCAGTTCTTGGGTATAGCACCGACGCGGAGACGCTATCGTCAATCTTTATTGTGCGGGCGGCGTTTGGGCTTCCGATTGATGAGGTTTACGCCAGGGCAGTGCCTCTTCTGACGTCCAAGTGCTACAAGACCACTCGCGAGTCGTACGAGTCAGTGCGCATTGTCGCGCAACACCATCGACCGGCGCTTGCCGACGACGGCCGCCTCGGTACTGACGGCTGTGATCGCGGGAGCAGCGGCGGTGCAGGAGACAGCGGTGGTGGTGACGCCGGTGATGGTGACGCTGGTTGTGGTCGGAGCAGTGGCGCTGGCGGCAGTATGTGCGGCGGTGACATCACCGCGGCCGTGTCCTTCTCTTCTTCTTTTCGAGGATTCGACGCTGGCCTCCCCCTATGCGACGCGCACATCAAGGTGATTTTGAGTCGCGCGAAGGCCGCCGTCCGAGCTGCCCGTAACCGGCTGCACAAAGGGCACGTCGCCATCGTGGAACATCGAGGGGCTCTCGGAGATCCCGTGTACAAGAAGGCCGTGAAGCAGGCATCTCGGTACGGCTCTGTCGGAGCCATCAGGGATTACCGCAAGAAGGGCGGCGATGCGCTGCGGCAGCGATGGAGCCAGCTACTGGATGGACACGCGGCTGGGGACATCCATCGTATGCGAAAATGGTTGGAGCATGGCACCAGAGGACCCGGCGGTCGGTCGACACGGCTGCGCCTCGCACGGGGCATGACGCAAATGCGGCTACTGCCGACTAGAGAGCAGCTACGGACGGAGCGACGTGTCGCGCTGGACGCGGATGGCGTACCTGGACACTTCCTGTTTACAACCTCTCCGCTGGGGAGATTGGAAAGATGGGACTATGTTGTCGGGTCCAGCTCGGTTGGGCTCCGGCGGTACCAAAACAAGTTCAAGGAGGTGCGGCGACTGAAGAGCCACAACAACAAGTTTTGGGACGCTCGTCATCGGTCGCAGACCGCCGGGGACGAATCGGAGCAGGAGGATGGCGGCGTCTACATCAACAACTCAGACGCTGAGACGGAGGGCTGCTACGCCCCGATGGAGACGGACCCAGTGCGATTGGAGGAGATGCTCCTAGACGCCGACTCGTTTGTGGAAGACATGAAGGGCGGAAACGAGACCAAGGTGGTGGCGGTTGGCTATGACGCGATCGCAGCGCTTCAGGCCGCCCTCGACCAGGCGGTGCAGGTGGGCACCACGGTTGCTGACTTGCAGGGCGGCCCGCCGATGGTAATATCCTTTGCAGCGGATGGGGGAACGGTGCGTCGAAAGGAGATAACCGCCTTTACCGCATCGTTGTCGCTTCCATGTCTCGAGAATGGCCGCACCGACCTGACCCCTATAATCTACTGCTTGTCGGGAGAGAAGAGAGTCGGACGGGATATTGCGTCGTACATCAACGGTGTACTCGTCGAGCTTTTGTCACATTCCTTCAGCGTGCCCGTGGCTCCTGCTTCTGACGGAAGTGACTCAGCTCTTGAGCGCCAGCGGCTTGTGTTACACCCGACTCTACAAGTGTGTGGTACGTGTTTTTTCTCGGTTGTCTCTTGTTGTGCTGGACGTTGCTCAGCGAGAATTTGATGTCGTACGGCCAACGATGTGCGCACCGGGTCTGTGACCGGAGGCATGGGCGGGTGAGCGTAACAAGGAGTCAACTGGAGCGACCTCATGCTGACATTATTCTCTTCATGTGTTCTGCTTGTTTCTGTTGCCATTCTTGCTTTCAGGCGACTTTTCAATGCTTCACTACCTCTGTGGGCTGACGGGAGGCAGCGACGATGGTCGGTGCCCGTTTCGTGTCGGCTGCCGGCTTGACAAGTTCTTGCGCCCAAGCTTCCATCTCGGGGCCGAGGCCGATCGACCACTCGACGTTATTGCTGGTCAGTGGGAGCTTGCTGTCTGGACAGTCGCCAACTACTGTGCTCTCTTTTCGGATGACGTCTCCTCCGTCGGTGGTGAGGTTCATGTGGCTTGTCCGACCTGTGGACGGCTCATACCCTTCTCGTCGGAGGTTGTGGAGGGCAGCGGCATCGTCTTCTGTCGTGCTTCCCACTGCTTGGGCGCCGACAAGCCCGTCCGCATCCTCAAGAGCATCGCGGAGACCACCTTCAACGAGGTCATCAATGCGGCTCGCCGGCTGGCTGGGGGTGTGCGAGGTTATCCCATCCTTCTCGATTTGGACGTCATGTTACAGGCGCCCGTGCTGCACTGCACGGGCACTATCGCCAAGCGCGTCGTATTGTACGTGCTGGCGTGCCTCCCAGAGCGCCTCCGCGTGATTGCTAAGCGGATATTGCTCGCCATCATGGGCAAGGGAAAGATCACCGGCCTCTACCTCCGCGAGTTTCGTGAGCTCGTCGCCCTCTTAGTCGCCTCTCCCGACCTACTCGGATGCAAGCTCGACCCGGTTTTCGTGCTGCTGCTACAGCTCGTCCAACTGCTCAACGCGTCGTGGCGGAGCGCCCTCACGGATGCGACGGCGCCCGAGCGGAACGGTGCGGCGGCTATTATGGAGTTGACAGCCTTCCTGATCGGTCCCCTTTACGAGGAGATCAAGCCCGTGGACCCAGAAACCAAGAACTCCAAGGTTTTGAACCTCTACCTCCACGCACCGATTGCACACGTGCGAGCCCAGGTGGGAGCGGCTCGCCAGGACGTCGCCTACGTTTCTGACGACAACATTGAAGGGCACATTCGCGGTATTGGCCGGTACCTGTACAACCACGCCAACAACGCCTCCCAAGCGGAGCTCTTCTGTAATATGGCCGCCATGCGCAAGGCGAACCTGGGCTTCTCCACCCCCCGCTCTCACCCCTCCTCAATGGTCTACACCAAGCACATCCTAGTGTGTACCTGCTGGAAGACACTTGGCCGCGACGGCCTGGCCGATTTCAATGCCATCCGAAAGTTGGCCACGGACGACTTCGACCTGTCGCTGGAGGAGGACACCGACACGAACTGCCTACGCATCACCCTTCCACTGCACAACAAAGTCGACGAAAACGGTGCCCCACGACGGGACGCGAACAACAATAAGGTGCTTGGAAAGAAAGAGGCCGTCCGGCGGGGTCTGCGCGCGCGCCAGCACCAACTACGTCTTTGCATTTGTGGCAAACTTGGCAAGGAGCTGCGCAGCCACGTAGTTGAGTTCGCTGCCACTCAGCGCGTTTCCAAGGCCCTCGCTTTGTCCCGCGCTGCATCCAAGGCCGCCCGAGCCGTTGCTAAGGCCGCCAAGGCAACGGCGACGGCAACAGTGCTGGCAATGGAGCGGGCAGCTGCTGCAGAGGCGGCCAACGTGACCCCTGTGGCCGCGCCCGTGACGGACAGCGGAGCGGAAGTGGGGGCCATGACGGACGTGGCTGTAGAGGACGACGCAGGAGTGGCGGCGGCCACGGTGGCGGCCCTGGAGGCCTTTTCGTTTGAGTCCAACACTGACGAGGGCATGTCGTCTGCCCGCTCGGCTGGGTCGTCGGCCTGCAGTGGCGGCGCGGGCTCGCGGCGCACGAGTGACGAGGCGGCCTCGTCGAGCACGAGAGCTCTGGCCGAGTTTTCACCAAGTGGTACCGACTCCGGCGATTGTGAGTCTTCTGCCTCATCGTCTGCTCCGCGCGAGCCGACCAACAAGAACGTCAAAAGGCTTGCTTTGTCGGAGTCAGTGCGTCAATATCTACCGCCGATGACTGTTCTCCCACTTGCCTTTCCGAAGTCTTCTGTGTACTCTACTATCCCCGGCACGACCCCCCCCGACGGCGACTCGTCCCCGCTTGCGGCTGAGGTGGATGCTCGGCTTCATGAGCAGATCTCTTTTTTGCGCATCTTTTTGCTGCGCACGAAGTCGTCTGAGTTTTCCTGGTGGGGCATGCGCAGTTCCGTTGACGTAGAGGATGTGACGGACGCCGCACAATCCTTGTTGAGTCGGTTAATAGCCGTACGTCAGCGACGGTTGCTTGCGAGCGAGTCGCCCATTCCGTAGTGTGAGGGTGATGCGCTGTTACTTTTCTTTTCATCTTTCTCAAGTGGCCACAGCACGTGTACGCGTTTCTCCACCGGTCTTCATCTAGCCAATTTCCTTTATCCCAGATCCGTCTTCCTGCGACACAACTGCTCGAGCGGCGTATGGACCCACTGCTGCACTGCCGCCGCGGTCGCTGGATACGGACGCTGGTACACTTCTGCGTCCTTCCCTTTTGCTCCGTTCTCGTCTCGTCTCCCTAACCTAGAGTGGCCTGTTGAACACCGGGATCCATCCGTCGCGTGGACCGTCGACCACCCCACCAGTCAGCTCCCGTGCGAGACGGCTACGACTGCAGCAGCCTCCTCCGTCACTGACAAGGACAGCGGTGGAGGCGCCATCAAAGACGCCGCGCAGCCAAAAGCCGCTCAATTGCCCACCCGAGAAAATGCGTGCGCCTGCAGCATCTTTGCACTGCCGCCGTCGCTGCCGCCGTGGCCAGCGCCGCCGCCGCCGCTGCCGCTGCAGCCTCTGCTGCCGCCGCGGTTATTGGGGGCCTTTATGTCCTTGACCCACGCACGCACAGTCCTCCATGTCAGCCACGCCTCCCTGCCTCACATGCACCTCTACCGGCCCCACCGCAGCGTCTCTTAAGTCATGGACGCCATGGCGTTCAACACGGTAATCAACTCCTGCGCGGCCCTGGCCGGCCCGTCTGGTCCAGATCCTGGCTGCCAGGAAATTGCACGGAACGTGTCGCAGCGCACGACCACAGCAGACCTGCTGGGGAGAGAATGCGCCGCAGGCAGTCTGGCAGCATGCTCCGGACCAATGACTAGCAACATCAACACAGATCCAGCTCAGAAAACCTGCGTCAAAGCAGATGCCACACAGCAATATGCAACAGTTCGTCGGCAGGTTCTCTGTTTAGCAAAAGTGAGTAATGATGCGCTGAACATAGCAGAAATGAGGGCAAGAGCCGAGCTTCTGGGCTACACTTGCAGGCAATGCAACGGTTCTGGTCGCACCGCAAAAGCACCTGCACCCCATTTTCCCATGCAGAGGCACCGCAGAACATAAACCCCGCAGGTGCCTGCAGCAGGATATCGGGCCGAACAAGCTTGCAGAGATCACTTCTCTAGATCTGCGGGAACTCTGCAACACGAAATCGCAGCAAAAGAGCAGATCTGTAAGGTACACGGTTTAAGCCCCACTGCGCTGGCGGCTGCCGGTCTTTGGCCCTCTGCATCGCCGCAGCTGCCCGCCGTTTCCCCCCCGCGCTGGTCGCCCGTCGTCAAATCTGGCGGAAACCCCACTTCCCGTCTGTACTCTCCCCCACCCCGGGTCGGGCCTCTGGGCCGGCCGCCATTGCCGTCGCAGGCTTCAATGGCCACTCCCCGCCGTGCGGCCGCGGCGCGCGGCGGCCGCGCGGCGCTGGGGCGCCCGTGGCGGCGCCGCCGACCCGCCACGGCCGACGGCGCGTCGGCGGCCGCGCGTCGACGTGCGGGCGTTGGGTGCGGGGGGGGGTGGGGGTTCACCCGCCCCCGGCGCCAGCCGCCCCGCGGGGGCGGCCGTCGCGAGGCAGCCGCCTTGCGACGGGTCGGCGCCGGTGCACGTTGCCGCCCGCGGTGCCCCATCCGCCCCCCCCCCGTGCACCAGCTGCGCGACGCGACGCTGCTGCCATCGGAGGCCACCGTTGCACGGTCATGGGCGCGGCGATGTGTGTGGCCTGCGTGCCAACGGGCTACAAAAGCGGGGACCGTGGCGGTGGCCCGGCGTTGACGCCCACACCGACACCACGGCGTCCACCCCACTGCCTCGTCGTCGACTTTTGCGGGTGGTGACCCGTTCACTCCCTGCTGTTTGGCCGCTTGCACGCCCCCTTTGGTGCCCGTGCTTGCCCTCCCGCCTCTGGTTGCATACCCCTGTACTACTGGTCGCCATGGTCCCCCGTGTCCAGACGGTGCTGTGCCTGTGCGTGCTGCTCGTCGCTGCCATCGCCTGTGGGACAGACGGGGTGCGCAACCAGAGATCGGAAGAGCGTCGTGTCGGG
>ENA-ORXU01001312-ORXU01001312.1-marine-metagenome-genome-assembly--contig:-NODE-1312-length-21377-cov-11.549296_pt1 | contig 21377 bp, 12 predicted proteins | sample MGYA00237869_ERZ511484 | MGnify/ENA metagenome assembly ERZ511484
TTGGATTGTGCCCGATCAGAATGTTATTTGACGATACTTATCGATTTTCTAATAATATTATCTATTAGGTTGATTATAAGATTAATGCACATTATGTAATAGTGTAATGTGTATATAGCTTATAATAAAATCAAAACTTGCCTGCTTTGTATTGTCACCTAAAGCACTACATATAGATGTCATACACATATTTTAATCATTAATATGATAATAAGTACTGATTTTTGACTTATAGTACAGTCTATTCCGCTGAATATAAGTTATGTGCACATATTATAATACTAAATATGTAATGAATACTCAATTCTGAATTAAAGCATTCGGTCTATTAGGTTGAATATGAGTTACATACACATTTAATTATAATTAATATGATACTATATTCTGCTCTACAGGTATACTTTTTTGTATATTATATTGATTACGAGAAATATACACATATGAAATTATTTAATGTGTGTTAGGCCTTACCCTTTTTCCAGTTTGTATTTGCAGAAAATACTCTTCCTATCAAAGCGAAAGAGAGCTACTTTTTAAATTATAATACAACCACCGACAACTACAATCCATCATACCACAATACTTATTAATTTTTTTCATCATATCATCAATTTAAGTAATTCGGCCTTATCAATTTGATCTTGAGTTGCATACGCATTAAGTAAAATTTTAATGTGTTACTGAGACAGACAGATTAGTGTTTTTCATCCTACAATTGGCGTAGTTCTTGGCTTTTGAACAGATGTAGATTTATTTGAATATGAGACGTCGTTGACGAATTCACTGATAGCACTCAAAGCTATGGTCATTGATCATACCGCTGAGAATAATAGCACGTCAATTTATATCATCCGAAGACACTACATTTAAAATTGAGATTTAATGTACAAACCATTACTTATAGCACTGAGGACGATTCTCCTGGTATGTTTATCACAGTATGTTTACACGCAAAACATATCAGGAGACTTCTTCACATGTAGTGGATCCACTGAAATATATTCGATCAATAGTATCGCAGGATCTGACTCGCCCTGGTCTATTCATCCGCCTATGGCAGGTACCATTATCCAGAACACCCCGTCACAAACTACTATAGAGTGGGGGAGTCTAACCGACCAAACCATTAAGCTGATATACAACGGCGGTAGCGAGTTTTTAATAGAATATCCTGTCACCATAGAAAGTACCGAAAGCTTAGCATGTAATAAGTCAGTGAAGGTATCCCTGGATGCTGACTGCGATATGCTCATCACAGCTGATATGATCTTAGAAGATATGCAGTATGATGTAGGCTCTTATGAAGTCACTCTGAAAGATGCGGATGGTAGCATCATTCCAGGACAAAGAATTCAAGGTAAGCACATTGGTAGGGATATCGAAGTCATCATCTCTCAGCTATGCTCTGGGAATAACTGCTGGGGATACATCACTGCTGAGGATAAAAACATACCAGAACTGAAGCATCATCGATATGAGATACAGTGCCATGAGGATGACAGTCCTCATATGATGAAGGCATTTCCAATGGATGGACATATGAAGGCTATTGACGATCATAGTTATGAAGTATCTGCCTTTCATCATTGTGAGAATATGCATTTAAGTTACCAGGACTCCATGTCTGTCTCTGACTGTGTCGGATTATATGGCAATGTCATGTATCGACAATGGACGCTTACGACTCCTGCTCAGCAAAAGGTACACTCGATGGATACAATCTACATCCATAAAGCAGATATACACGGTATGAGCTATCCTGATGATATGGATGAAGAACTTTCCTTAGACTGCAGGAAAGGAGGTCAAGAAGGTGGATGGCCAATGCTCGAAGATGGTATGCCTTCACCTGAGTACACAGGAAAGCCTCAAGGCCTCTTATGTGGTAATATAGAAGTCAGATATAACGATCTTAAATTTGACGGCTGCGGCCACTCCGCGTATAAGCTCAAGCGAACATGGGAAATCGTAGACTGGTGTACAGGAGATGTAGTAGAGCACGATCAATATATAAATGTCTATGATCGTACCGCGCCTATAGTATATGTGGAGTCTCATATTGAAGTCATTTCTGATGCTTTAGATTGTGATGCTAATTTTACACTGCCATATCCAGAAGTAGATGATTGCTCTCATTACCGTGTGGATGCAGGATATCAAGAAATCAGTTCTGAAGAGCCTAACTACGACGATATTAGTACTACAGGTGTCATCATTGATGAGTTGAATCATCAGATACAATTTAAAGAAATAGCAGTTAAGTCTGATTCGATTTGGGTCGTATATAGTATTACTGATGACTGTGGAAATATTAGCACGGCATACAGTACGATCACCATAAAGGATAAGAGGTCTCCCATCGCCATTTGTGATAATGAGACTACAATAGGTCTGAGCGAGCATGGACAGTCGTGGACCGACTACCGAGCTATTGACGATGGTAGCTGGGACAATTGTCGAATCGCATCTCGGCTACTCCGTAAAGTAGACGGATACGCTTGTGACTCAATTGTGAATTGGTCAGAACAAATCAAGTTTTGCTGCGAAGACATTGGTCAGATCATCAAGGTAGAATTGAAGGTGACTGACCAGCACGGCAATAATAATATCTGTAGTACTAAAGTAAAAATACAAGATAATGAGGCGCCCAAAGTAATCAGCTGTCCAAAAGATACGCTGATAGATTGTGGCGAGTTTATCACAGATTTTAGACCTTATGGAGAAGCAGTATTTTCTGATTTTTGCTCCTTAATGATAGATGATAGCGTCTCGTATCATCTGAATGAATGCGGTGTCGGAGAGATCACGAGGCTATTTAGGGCATATGATGATAGGGACAATGAGAGCAGCTGTACTCAGGTCATTCACGTAGGATCTGACGAGGCATTTGGGACAGAGGCTTACCACATCATTTGGCCCGAGGATATTATCATGGATGATTGTGCATCTGATGGTTATGAGTCCGGTGACTTGCCAGAATTATACAGCAAGCCGCGCTTCACTGACCTGCCATGTTCTGAACCAAAGGCCAACTATACTGATACTAAATTTTATCATGAAGAAGATAATATATGTGTCAAGATACTAAGAGAATGGACGGTGATAGACTGGTGTCGCTTCGATCCGCAGACCACTTTTCATGGAGTGTTTAATCACACTCAAGTCATTAAGATCAAAGATTCCAATAGTCCAGTATTTACCGCAGGGTGTGACGATATCGCTGTAGCAGATCTAATTTTTGAGTCCGTCTGTCTTTTTAAAGTGCCTGAGTTGTCGGCTGCTGCAGTTGATAATTCTTGTGTCAATGATTATCTAAGGTGGTCGCACCATATCGACTTTAATGCGGATGGTGAGATAGATCTTAGCGGAGAGAGTGATCAGATAGTGGGGCAAGTATTTGGGGTAGGGGAGCACATCATCACTTGGATGGTAGAAGATGACTGTGGTAATCAGAGCACCTGTAGTCAGCAAATCAGCATACAAGATCAGAAAGCTCCAAGTCCGATCTGTGTGTCTAGTTTAGTGGTAGTATTAGACAGTGAGGATCAGTCAGCTAAGGTCTGGGCCAGCGACTTTGATTTGAAATCTGAAGATAACTGTACTCCCGCAGCTGAGCTCACTATGTCATTTTCGGAAACAGAATTAATACCTGCCATGGGTCTAGATTGCGACGACCTCGACGAGAAGGAAGAGACTCTGATCGAGCTATATATCTACGTGTCAGATCAAGCAGGCAATCAAGATTTCTGCCAGACCTACATACGCTTGCAGAATAATGGTATAGCCTGTGATAGTGTTGCTACAGGAGCTTCGGGTCAGATCAGGGGATTTATTCATACGCCACAAGACATTATGATTTCAGATGTGGAAGTACGCCTCTTATCAGAGACGAAGGCACAGCGTACGATGACCAGCACGCATGGTAACTTTGTATTTGAAGGCGTAGAGATGTATGCGAATTATCAGCTGGACTGCTCGAAAGAAGGAGATCATGTGATGGGTATTAGTACGCTTGATTTAGTTCTTATACAGCAACATATATTAGGCATTAAGCCATTTACGTCTCCCTATCAGATCATTGCAGCCGATGCTAATTATTCTAATGGAATATCTGCTACGGACCTCGTCACGCTGAGAAGTCTTTTAGTTGCGAAGACTGAAAAATTACCTGGGGGTAGAGCTTGGGTATTTGTAGATAAAGAGGTCCCTTTTTCAGATCCTACTGATCCTTTTCCTATCAGCCCTTCCATCCGTATTATGGACATGGACGCTGCTGACATGGAGCGAGATATTATAGCTATCAAGACGGGAGATGTTAACGGCTCTTATTTGTCAGAATTAAATCGACCAGAAAAAAGAGAAATAAGTGCCCAAAGCATAAGGTATAGAAAAGTTGGCAAGGAAATTGAATTCTATGTACCAGAGATAATAGAGATAATAGGACTGCAAGCAGAATTGATATTAGAAGGATCGCATATGGATCTGGAAGTCATCTCGGATTTATTTCCTGATGGCATACAATTCTCCACCAGTCTGAATGATAGTAGAACCATCATAAAAATCTCGATGTCTGATGCTTTCTCTCGAAGGATGCAGAAAGGAGATAAGCTATTTACTGTGAGCGGTTACGATAGGACTGAACCACCTGTCATCAGCCCCTCACCGTTTAGCTCTGAAATGTATGTGGCGGGCAGTCATGATCATTTGGAAGTATTTGCACTTCTTATTGATCATGAAGCTGAAATCATAGATGAATTAACTGTACATCAGAACCAACCCAATCCTTTTGAAACGACTACCTCGGTTGGTTTCTATCTGCCTGCTCAATCAGAAATGACTATCTCCATTTATGGAGTTGACGGTGAGCTAATATCGCAGCAGTCAAGCTTTTTCCCATCTGGTCATTCTCGGTGGATCATATCCGCTGAAGACTTATTATCAGATGGAATATATTATTACAATATTTCGAATGAGGAACATTCGATTACCAAGAAGATGTTCCTGATTCGATAATTACTTAGGAGGATACCTGCGCCAGAAAAGTCTGGTGCAGGTTGATTTTTTTAGGGCAAATCGTAATTCAAACCACCTGATGATCACCACTACAAAATATTCAAGTATGCAATTTCTGTGTCAGTGTCTATTGATCGGTGCTTCAATATTATTCAGTCAAATACAGATCAGTGCTCAAGGAGGACTTATTTGTAATGAGTCTATCCAAATATCGCTCAAAGAAAATTGTCAGATTGAAGTCCGAGCTGATCACATCTTAGAAAATCCAGATCGCTATATCGATTACCTCATTAAGATAGAGGATAACAGCGGATATATCATCCCAGATCACATCGTCACTGCTGCCGAAGTAGGTGAGGAATTAAAAGTGACCGTCACAGATCCGACATCATCAGTCTCTTGTTGGTCCACATTAATAGTGGATAGTAAGATTTTTCCTGAGTTTCAGGGTTGCGGTGATATCGTCGTACCATGCAGCAGCTACCCTGATACACTACAGCACATGGAGGAGCCTGAGTTAATCGGCTCTAAGTGTGGAGTCTATCAGATGTCGTATGAGGATAGCATAGAAAAATTCATATGTCCTGAGGATAAATACAGCGAGATCATACACAGGACTTGGACTATAATTAATATGTCAGGCTATGCATATACCTGTACACAAAATATTTATGTCAAGCAGCAGGGCATTGATGACATTAAATTTCCACCTGACTATGATGGGAGACATTACCCTGCTATTTCATGTGACTTCAGATTAATATCCAACGATAGTTTGGGCAGAGCTAATCAGATAGAATTTTTAGAAAGTGGATTCCCATCGACTCTGCCGTACCCTCGCGGTACTGGATCTCCAGGGGGCGAGTTTTGTCACAACATAAAGCTAAAGTTTGAGGATACTCAATTCTCTACATGTGGAAATGAGTCTAAGATTTTGAGAAAGTGGCATGTTATAGATTGGTGTACAGGGGAGAGTTTAGTGAGAGATCAGGTTATTAAATTGGAAGATGATGCAGCTCCTATTATAATCCACCACGACGATTCACCATTGTATTTTTCTCTCAATAGTGAGGACTGCACTGGAATTATTGATACAGTACCTTTTCCATTTGAAGTTTATGATTGCTCTCCGACAACTTATGAGCTGTCTTATAAAATAAAAAAAGATACATCTGATCCATATGACAGTCTGACTTCAGAGGGCCTGATTCGCCATCAAAATGGGAGCTTTGGATTTTCTGAGGTTCCATTGGACACCATCTATATGGTGTACACCATTACGGATGAATGTGGACATACATCCATGGCCAATAAGATATTTGTTATTAAGGATAAAAAATCCCCTATCGCTATTTGCGAAAAAAATACGGTCATCACTCTCTCTGTAGACGGGTCTGCCACGCTTATCGCCGATAAAGTAAATCATTTTAGTTACGATAACTGCGCTATCGTCGACCAGAAGATAAAGCGAGACAATAAGCACTGTAATGGTAGAGATGCAGATGCTGAATTTGGTGATGAAGTACATTTTTGCTGCACGGATACTGATCAAGATCATCATAACATTATTTTGCGCGTATTTGACGCGTTTGGTAATTTTTCTGATTGTCACACTCAGATCAGTATTCAGGATAAGGTGAAGCCTATTATTGAACACTGTCCGACAGATATCTCGCTTCATTGCTATGATGATTATCATAATATAGCTCTTACGAATGGTGAGCCAGCAGCATATGATAATTGTAGTATGCAGATGGAATACAAGGATAATGTATCCGGTATGAATGCATGCGGGATTGGAGACATTTATCGCGAGTGGAAAGTGTCGGATTATCATGGTAATTGGGAGACATGCATTCAGCATATAAAGATGTCCGATCATGACCCATTGCAAGCACATCACATCAAATGGCCTAGGCATAAAGTCTTATCAGTATGTCACTATACTGGGGAGCATCTTCAAGAGACAGGAGAGCCCAAGATTATCCATCAAGACTGTGGTAATGTTGGCTTTACTTATGAAGACCAAATATTCTATGATACGGATGAGGCGTGCGCTAAAATACTAAGAACTTGGGCAGTCATAGATTGGTGTAAATATGATCCAGGTTCGAATATATCAAAGGGTTACTGGACACACGTACAACAAATAAAAGTGAACGATGAAACGATACCCCAATTTACCAGTGGCTGCGAGGATATCCTCATCGAATTAGACGACGGGGCATGTGAGGCGCTTGTCAATTTGCAAATGATGGCGGAAGATGCTTGCACCCTTGCTGATTTAGAATATTCATATACGATAGATTTACATCAGGACGGTAAAGTTGATTCGGCTTTATCAGGTGCTGGAGCAACTTTTTCGCATATTTTTCCAGCAGGCTTACATCTTTTAAGTTATCAAGCAGTGGATGGATGTGGAAATGGAAGTATGTGTCATATCAAAGTGCATATAGAGAATAAAATCAGCATTAATCAAATATGCATTGGGGATATATCAGTGGCGTTAGGCGTGGATGGGCAAAGCGAAATATGGGCTAAGGATTTTATCAAAGACGTATCAATGTCCTGCGGGGTAGAATCTACTTTTACTTACGCCTTTTCAAGTGATGCTAATGAGACTTTAAAAATCATTAATTGTAACCAGTTTGCAGCCGGAGCGGGAGTTGCCTACACAGAAGAGTTAGAGGTTTTCGCATTGGCGGATAATGGACATTACAGCTCCTGTCGGGTCGAGTTAAAAGTCACTGATAATTTTAATGTTTGCTCGAAGAAAGAAGACATCACTGGATTTATTTCTGGAAAAATACTCGATGTTTCTTTTAATGGTATAGAGAATATGATGATTAAATTGAAGGAGATGAATAATACTCAAGAAAGGTCTATCATGACTGACGGCCAAGGTGCATTTTCATTCGATGCAGTTAATCCCTCACAACATCACGAATTAATTCCTGAAGGCTATGGAGAGGCCTCTGATGGTGTCAGTACATTAGATATTATCACACTACAGCAACATATTCTGGGTCATAAAAAAATAGATACCTCTTATAAATTAGTTGCCGCTGATGTAGATGGTTCAAAGTCTATTTCCGTATCGGATTTACTGCATATCAGGAAGGTTATTTTGGGGTATAGTGACCAATATCCAATAAGCCAGAATTGGACTTTTATCAATTCGGCTTTCGAATTCGCTGACCCAGAAAAGCCATATTTTTTCCCTGACAGAATATCCATCAATAATTTAGGAGAAACACAAAATGATATAGCTGTAATCTCCGTTAAAATGGGCGATGTGAATGGTAGCATTACTAATAGCAGTAAAAAATTAAAAGTAGAGAATAGAAATACGATAGCCCTGACAGCGCGTGAGAGCCAGGGTAGGGGGGACAATAATGTGGCTGTCATGTTTTACCCTGAGGCATCGGTCTCTATTTTCGGCTGGCAGTATGAACTGGATTATGATGAAGATAAGCTGGAATTTGTCAATCTTTTATCATGCGACGGAAGGGTAATTATGGGAGATCGTTATAAAGTAATTGATGGAAGAATATTAATATCTGAGACCTATGAGAATGAAATGTTAATAAGCGACGAACATTATTTATTTTCTGCGGTATTTAAGAAAAAGTCAATAGGTGATCATGTTGACATAAGACAATCAATGAAAATTGAATCTACTATAGGAAAAAATGAAATTTATGATCATCAATTAAATATAATACATCTGTCATCAAACTGGGAGGCACAACGTGATAATCTGATTGTCAACCAAAATGCACCAAATCCGTTTACAAATCTGACTACTGCTAAAATCGATGTTAAAAAGCCTGGCGTCTATCAGTGGACTATTTCTGATACTGCGGGAAATCTTCTATTATCTAATAGTCAAGAGATGACTCTCGGAGTTAATTATGTGGAAATTGATTTAAGTCTTACCAGCGCATCAGGCTTGATGATATGTCAGGTGAGTGGGCAGGGGTTGAGTAAATCATTAAAGATATTTAGATCACATTATGATCATTAATTGACTTGAATATATAGTCTCTATCTCAACAATAACTAAGAAAACCTAATTTTGCAATCGATTAGTTTTTAATAGTCGTATATTGCACAATATTTTATAATTAATAAATGAATATGGCCGGTAAAAAAGGAATAAAAAAATTGAAAGACGCTGTAAAGTCAGCTAAGAAAAAAGTAAAAAGTGCAGAGAAAGCATTGAAGAAGAAAGTTGCTGCTTTAAAGAAGTTATCAGACAAAACTACTTCTAAAAAAGCTTCGAAGAAGTCCTCCTCTTCTAAGAAAAAATCTTCTGCTAAAAAAGCAAAGCCAGCTTCTAAAAAAAGCTCAAAGCCAGCTAGTAAAAAAACTAGCACCACTAAAGCTAAAACAGCTGATAAAAAGGCTACTAAACCAGCAGCAAAAAGAGGTAGACCAGCTAAAGCAAAGTCCGCATCTACTAGAAAGACTGCGACAAAACAAGCTGCAAGAAAAACAAGCACAGTTCGAAAGACTACCACTACTAAAACTGCTGCTAAACCAGCAGCCAGAAGAGGTAGACCGGCTAAAGCCAAGACGGCTTCCGCTAAGCCAGCAGCTAAGAGAGGAAGACCAGCTAAAGCTAAAACGACCTCCGCTAAACCAGCAGCAAAAAGGGGTAGACCAGCTAAAGCTAAAACTACCACTGCAAAATCTGCAACGAAAGCTAAGGCTATAGCTCCAAGCAGCACTGGTGTAAAAACACCCACAAAAAGAGGTAGGCCAGCTAAATCCAAAACTGCATCGGCAGCTACTAAACCAGCAGCAAGAAGAGGTAGGCCAGCTAAAACAAAAACAGCCTCAAGCACGTCGACTACAGGAAGCAATACGACACCTTCGGCAAAGAAACCTGACTCAACTGCAAAACCAGCAGCGCGTAGGGGTAGACCAAAAAAATCAACCACCACCACTTCTGACACATCTAAATAATTTTATCTGGCCTAACGAGAATATATAGGTCAACAAAATATTTTACTGTTAAAAGCCGAAGTGATACCTTGCTCAACTTATATAATAACAATGCGCTTCAAACTATTGGAAAATTTAAATTCTAAATGATTTGAAGCGCATTACATTAATTTCAGACACCCATGGTTATTTAGGTAGTGATGTCATCTCTCATCTTGAAGATGCAGATGAAATATGGCATGCAGGTGACATAGGTACTATAGATGTTCTGGATCAATTAAAAGAACTAGATAAACAGCTCCGAGTCGTATATGGAAATATAGACGATAAGGAGATGCAAAGGCTTACTCCATTAGACGAACTTTTCGAATGTCATGGCCTCAGAGTTTTTATGACACATATAGGAGGTTATCCAGGCCGCTATAATAAACGTATCAAATCTATTTTAAGCAAAGAAAGACCTGACTTATATATATGTGGTCATTCCCACATTCTAAAGGTGATGCCTGATAAGGCGCTATCTCTTATACATATGAATCCCGGAGCCTGCGGCATCATTGGATTTCACAAATATAGGACTATCATAAAGTTTAGTATTATAGACAAAAAACTCAAAGACGTAAGTGTCGTTGAGTTAGGTTTAAGATCTGATATCTCTTTACAAAGCTGAACGAGGATAACATATATTAATTAAGTCATTCCGAATTACGGTCAACTACTGGCGGATATTTCCAACATATAGCCGCCTTGCACTGGCTACTTTCATTATTCTAATCTTCAGCCGCACAGGCCTTCGTACTATGGTTTATTGCATCGAATTAATTATATATCTGTTTGTTACGTATTAAACTGATATTTTTGTCTTTTTAAAATTTATATGGATAAGACTTTAGATAGCAAATCAGATGATAATACTCAAGATGTAAAATTTGAGCGAAAGCAAATTAGAGTAGATCCTGGACAAACTCCGATGAGGATAGATCATTATCTGGTAGACAAGTTGGAAGCAGTTTCGAGAAATAGAATACAGAATGCCTGTCGCAATGACATGGTTTTAGTGGATGGTAAATCAATTAAGCCTAATTATAAAATAAGCCCAAGTGAATTAATTACTTTATTCATTCCACGTCCACCTTTTGAGACAGGCGACTTAGTCCCTCAGGAGATGGACCTTGATATTAGATATGAAGATGAAGAGCTGCTTATTATACATAAGCCTGCAGGACTTGTAGTGCACCCTGGCATAGGCAATTATACAGGAACCTTAGTAAATGGATTAGCTCATTATTTTTCAGAGTCAATATTGCCCGTAATGCCTGGTGACCCTAGTTCGAGACCTGGTCTTGTCCACAGAATTGATAAGGATACAACAGGCCTATTAGTCATAGCTAAAACAGAGGAGGCGATGACACTATTGGCTAAACAATTTTTCGATCACAGTATTGATAGAGAGTATTATGCTCTGGTTTGGGGTAACTTTGATGAAGCATCAGGTACTATTAATGAGTATATAGGGCGACACCCAACGCATAGAAGAAAGAGGCATGTATTTCTCGATGGCGAATCAGGAAAACATGCAATTACCCATTACGAAGTGATCGAAGATTTATACTACGTCAGTCTCATTAAATGCAAATTGGAAACGGGTAGAACGCACCAAATCAGAGTCCACATGTCACACCTTAATCACCCTCTCTTTAGTGATGAGATGTATGGTGGGGATATGGTAGTTAAGGGTACAGTATATACTAAGTATAAGCAATTCGTAAATAATTGTTTTAAGATAATGCCAAGGCAAGCACTTCACGCCAAGTCTTTGGGCTTCGTACATCCGCGGACTAAGGAGTATGTCAAATTTGATTCAGAATTACCACAAGATTTTGCTCAAGTATTGGATAAGTGGAGGCATTATGTGACACATAAGAAATCATAGCGAGACATGAAGCTGAAAGAAAGAATTGATGCTGTATCGGGCCTGTCGAAAGCATTAATAGATTTAGACCAGACGCGCCTAAAGTCTGTTTTCCTAAGAGCAGAGCAAGAAAATAAGTGGTTTTCTCAGGATAATATTAAACAGTCGGTCATTGCCATCAGAGATCAGTTTTGCGACTTTGAGAAAATTAAGTCTTGGACTGAGCTATACCATATTCCATCAGAGACTAAGCCTCTCAGAGTGGGTTTGATCTTAGCAGGTAATATTCCCTTGGTGGGATTTCATGATGTTCTTTCATGCTTTATGGCTGGGCATCATTGTAAGATTAAGCTCTCAGATAAGGATAAATTATTAATTCCGATGTTGATATCTGAATTAGAGAGAATAGATGCTCGCACAGCTGATTATTTTTCATTTGTAGATAAGCTTACTGATTATGATGCAGTGATTGCGACAGGCAGTAACAACTCCGCTGTTCATTTTGCATATTATTTCAAAAACCATAAGCATATTATCAGGCGTAACAGAAATGCAATTGCGATAATAACGGGTGATGAGAGTCGTGAGGATATCATTGCTTTAGGCAGTGATATTTTTGACTACTTTGGTTTGGGATGTCGTAATGTCTCTAAGCTATATGTGCCGGCTGGATACAACTTTGACTTTATGTTAGGGATCTTACACGACGAGTTTAAAGAGCTTGCTAATCATAATAAGTATAAGAATAATTATGATTATAACTACGCCATTTTTCTATTGGATAAAGAAGATTTTTTGGCCAGTGGTAGCCTAATACTAAGAGAATCCACAGCTATAGCCTCTCGTATCGCTAGCGTTTATTATGAATACTATGAGAATATACCATCATTACTTGAAGTCATAGCGGAGAAAGAATCAGAAATCCAGTGCGTCATTTCAAAATTGGATCTGCCAGATCTAAATTCTTTCGCCTTAGGTCACGCACAGCGGCCTGGTCTGACAGATTATGCTGATGGCATAGATACGATGGAATTTTTGCTGTCCCTATGACTAAGCAAGCCAAAGCTGACCATATCGCCAGCATTCTGACTGATCTTTATCCTACGACGCCGATTCCATTGGATCATACGAGTCCATTTACACTGCTTATAGCTGTATTGCTCTCAGCTCAGTGTACTGATGAAAGAGTGAATCAAGTGACACCTGCGTTATTTGAACTTGCGGATAATGCGCTCAGCATGAAGGAAATAGAAGTCGATGAGATCAAGCAGATTATACGACCATGTGGGCTATCACCAAGAAAATCTAAAGCTATCTCTGAACTGTCGCATATTCTTGTCGATAATTATGGCGGTCAGGTGCCTCCCTCATTTGAGGCACTGGAGTCCCTTCCAGGCGTAGGTCATAAGACAGCCTCAGTTGTTATGGCACAGGCTTTTGATGTGCCAGCATTTCCAGTAGACACACATATTCATCGATTGGCATATAGGTGGTGTCTGAGTACAGGTAAGAACGTAAAGAAGACAGAGAAGGATTTAAAACGATTGTTTCCAGAAGAATCTTGGAATAAACTTCATCTTCAAATTATTTTTTTTGGCAGGGAATATTGCCCAGCTCGAGGTCACATAACATCTGGGTGCCCGATTTGTCAGTTATATGGCAGAAAAAGTCTACAGTAGTCCAGCCATGTCACAGTAAATGTGAGGTAGGGAAATGCAACACTGGATGCGGAGGTACGGCGCTATAATTCTAAAATGGATAGTTAATTGCGACATTGATATTGCCAATATAGGCATTAAAATTGTTGTTGGTCCCGGGTACCTTTTTGCCAAGTGCAAAGTGACTGCCCGAGTCACTAACAGGATAGGGCGCTCTAATTTTATAGCCAAAGTCAAATCGAATCAAAAAGTATGTGAAGTCTGCTCGAATACCCCACCCAGCACCGATAGCCATCTGATCCAAGAAATCCGAACTGAATTTAGATCCAGCTCTTTGAAGTTCGCCAGCAGCAGAAAACTCATCTCTTAAGGTCCAAATGTTTCCTGCATCCACGAAGACGGCACCCTTAAAGAACCAGAACCAATCCCATCTGTATTCTAAGTTGAACTCTAATTTGATATCGCCTGCTTGAAAGAATGGAGGATCTTGATTCTCTAAGTGGCCTCCGGGACCAAGCTCTCGCAGCTGCCATGCTCTATTACTATTAGGGCCGCCCACAAAAAATTGTGACAAATAAGGTACAGGAAGTGGAAGGCCCTCACTTGTATTTCCAAATGGAACCACGATCCCGAAGTCAGCCCTCGCTGCAATCTGAGAAGACTGCCCCAGGTCTTTATATATCCGGCCATCTATCTCAAGCTTGATGAATTTGGCAAGATTAAAGCGATCTCCGAGTGGTCCTAACTCCCACACAAGATCACGCTCTGATAATAAATTGTATAATTGGTTACCTAAGAAGACCTCAACGCCAGAGAATTCTATGTTACCTAATACACCCAGCGATCTGCCTCGATTGGTCTTAGGGCCTTGGTAGAAGTAGCTTAGATCTCTGAATAGAAATCCAGTGGAAAGGTTGTTTTCAAAACTTTTAGCTAATAGTTGATTATCGACTAAATTCCTCTCCTTGAACTGTTCTGTCGGATTGAAAATAAATAGATTGAGACCAAGCTGCCTTATCTTGTATAGTTGCGTATTGTTTGGTTTGTAAGAATACCCCCATGATGCATTGAATGAGCTGATAGAGAAGTTTTGAATACTTTGAGTGAAATTATATCCTAAAGCGATATCTGTACGAGCCTCCTCCCTTAATCGATTGTAATTGACCTTGGGTATAATCCTTACTTTAGAAAGAAATTTTCCAAAGGAGAAGAGATCGACAAGCCGTGGCAGTTCTAAGGCATTGTTAGCGCCGAAAGACCATCGATTGGCTTGGAAGCTAGGGATGGTGAGCTCTACAGATCCATCCAAGTTAAAGGAATATTTCTCTGAGCCTCCAAAGAGATTCCTATTCTGTAATCCAGTAGATGCGCTGACTCCGAATAAATTTTGCTGAACATCAGTCGCTCCAAAGGTAGAATAGAATAAATCTACTCCGGTTTCTGAAATCCATTTATGCCTGTGTGGTGAAAGAAATATGTCAAAGTCAATAATGGTGTCTTGGTTTGGATTAATCCTCTCTTTTACATTGACATATCTGAAGCTACTTAGATTCGAAAGTGTCCTTTGAGTTTTGACCCGATTATTCTTTAGGTAGAGCATCCCATTCCTTAAAAATATATTATTCTTTAGCTTGTTTGGTTTGACAACGAATTGATCACTCATACTATAGTAGACTGTATGATCTACAGTATCAGTCAGATTGTAATCAGGATTTGTCTGAGATAAGTGCTCTGTATAGACATGCACATCGCCTATGTAGTACTGCCGGTGGATTGAGTCAGGCGGGGGCACCAGTATATTAAAATCTACATCAACTTGATAGTCTCCGCTATCACCGACCATCTCTATATAGTTACCTAAAAAGTTAGCGTAGCCTAAATTTTGAAGTCCAGAGGTGATCCTCGCTTTTTCTGTGTCGAAAAGATCAGCATCCAGTGGATCCCCCACTGTGATAGCACGCCTCGTGGGGAGCTCATTTATTTCTTTGACAATATTCTCATCATCACTGACTATATGGTATGACCTGATGGTGTAGCGTCTGCCTAAATCTAAGATATAAGATACCGTAGCTTGGTCGCCATCATATTCTGCAGTAGGTTTGACGTTGACATGATAGAAGCCTTTTTTGTTCTTTAAAAATTTTTGCATGGCCTCTGCTGACTGATTCGCGAGCTCAGGATCATATATTCGTAGTGTATCCCGATCAAACCAATTCTTAGGAGGCCACAATTTTGGTGGATTTTGATCCTGCTGATATAGTGACTCTAATTCGAAGCGGAGGGCATCTTTATTTTTTATTTTCTCATTAGTTTTAAAGACAATTTGATTTTTACGCAAGAAGTGTTGCTCCTCGCTGATCATCTGGGATGTTTTGCAGGATGGCAGGATGATTGCACACAAGAGTATCATGCGCAAGACTTTAGGTACTAAAAATCGAATGAAATTATTGATATGAGTTTGAGTCAGAATCAAATTAAATTTGTCAGAGCTTTAGGTCAAAAAAAGTTCAGGCAAAAGTATCAATATTTTACTGCTGAAGGTGATAAAATAGCACGTGAAATACTGACTCATAAGACCTATAGTATTTACCAGATATATGCTATTTCAGCTTGGATCGAAACAAATGAAGATTTGCTCAGAAATATTGACGCGCCCGTTTTTAAAATCAACACTAAGCAATTAAAACAAATATCCTTCCTCAAAACGCCAAATAACGTAATGATCGTCTTAGAAATGCCTACAGATATGAGTCATACTCGTATTGCCACTCCTGGGCTACATTTTTACCTTGATGATATCAGGGATCCTGGTAATATGGGATCCATCATACGCATTGCTTTATGGTTCGGCTTCAGGTCAGTTGTTGCATCAGCATCTTGCGTGGATTATTATAATCAGAAGGTAATACAAGCTACCATGGGAGCATTCCTTCACTTGCCACTCTTTCGCTCAGATAGCTCAATATTATCAGGCAGAGCAGTAGTGACCACTGACATGTCAGGTCATGACATTACTGAGGTGACTGAACTTCCGAAAGATGCCTTTATCGTCATTGGTAATGAAGGCAGGGGAATATCAGCAGAAGTAATGGAACGTTCTACATTAGCCACTACTATACCATGTGCAGGTGCTACAGATAAAATTGATTCACTTAATGCAGCTGTGTCAGCAGGTATAGTTGCTGCCTTTTTTTCTCGATAATAACAAGTGTGCTATAGATACTTGAGTACTTCTTGTTCCAAGGTGTATCTTGGATCGATAGAAGCGATCTTGCCATCTCTATCAATTAAGAATGTCTTAGGAATACTTCTGACGCCATACATTGCAGAAGCTGAAGAGTCCCACTTCTTCAAGTCGCTCACGTGCCAATCCCATTCCAGCTTATCCTGCTCAATAGCCTTCACCCATCTCTCTTTTTGCCTCTTGAGCTGATTCGGTATTTGATCCTCTGGGTACCGACTTCTGGTACGATTATCCAGTCCATCCAGTGAAACGCTCGCTACCGTAAAGCCCTTACTCTTATATTTCTTATAAGTTTCTACGACTTTGGGGTTAGCCTTCCTACATGGTCCGCACCAGCTTGCCCAGAAATCTAGCAACACGACCTTGCCCTTAAGATCGCTGAGACTTCTTTCTTTACCATCCGGTCCTGCCATAGTGATGTCAGGAGCTGGGCTTCCCACCTTAATTAATTCATTTACTCTTCTTCGAGCAAGTAGCTGCTCTAATTGTCCAATGTACGAACCATATTGCTGCGCTATTTCGTCTGAAGCTCCAGAATTAGCCATCTTCTGTAATACAGTTTTGTGCACATCAGCGTAGTTAGCGTCATTAAGTCCCATGATCGCCATGGCAAATGCAGCTGTCGGGTTTGGTTCTGATTTTACCTTCTCAATGAAGTCCTCCAACTTCAAACTCCGATCTCTTAGTTGGCTCATCGTAGAGACAAAAGAGGTAGTCTGATCGCTGCCTTCCACAGTATAAGTAAACTCTTGTAACTTATTCAAATCTCCAGTTATGCTAACGCCTGATGAAAAATCATCCAAAATAATGTAGGCGGATTTTCTACCTATGCGGACTCTGTAGATCCCATCTTCCAGTGCGTCAGCAAATGGGATACTAAATTCACCTTCGCCATTGGTTTCAGCCCTGCCGACCATGTCATTAGTATTAGTCAGCGGATTTACCTTATCTAAGTACACATTCATATTACTGGCTGACTCTATTTTTCCAGATATACCTGTCTCGACTGCACTTGGACTGGCGCCGCATGAGATGAGTATAAGAGTAATAATTGTGAGTGCTATATATTTCATGATAGTAATAATTGAATAACAAAACTACACGCTTAGAACGACTTAATCTACAAGTTGTTTGCACTGATTATGTCGAATAGGCTACAATTTACAATAGATCGGCCATATTATGCTAATCATATATACAAATTCATGATATGAGTGCAAGAAGATTTACAGGCGAAGCTTATAAGTCTTTACATACTAATATCACTCAAGCCAATACTTCTCATTCGCTTACGATGACAATGAATAGATATATCGTTGACCGACTTATTGGATGTGAATAAAGACGTAACTAATCTTTGACATGACTCGTTATGACTGTATAACATCTATATGACACGGATCTATATATTGATAGTCAGCTTAGTCGTGACATGCCTTATTCTCGGAGCACCAGGCACTCAAGACTGGCGAAAAACTAAAATCAATGCCTCTAAGCAAAGACCTGGCGATCCAGCTCTGGGTCTTGACTACCTTGTCAACGGTGCTTTCATTAGCAGTGGATTTCCGATCAGCTCAGATAGTAATGTATTTGGTAGTGAATTTGGGGGAGAAGAAATTTCAGCATTCACTCGTATATCAGTCGATGATGTGGACATGATCGCTCCCAATTGTTTTCAGTGTCATGCAGACTCTCTCAATGGAAAGTTTGTTCTGGGTCTTGGAAATACGAGCTTTGATTTTACGGTGGATATGAGTTTTGCTGCACAGCTAATGTCTGTTCGCTTAGTGTCAGTATATGGAGAGCATTCAAAAGAGCTAAGAGCCGCTCAACCATTCATCAGAGCTTTAGCTGCCACGGCCAGCCACATCCAAACAGAAGTAGTGGGGGCTAATCCAGCGGATAAGCTTGCTGCTGTGCTTGCTGCTCATCGGAATCAGGACGACCTCACGTGGCTCAAAGAACCATCAATAGAGATTCCTGACTTGGTCGTGCCAGCTGATCCTCCAGCATGGTGGCTACTTAAGAAAAAGAATGCCATGTTTACCACTGGAGTAGGGCGGGGAGATTTCGCTAGATTAATGATGGCCTCCAGCCTTCTGACTCTTCAGGATACGACCCAGGCCAGAGAAGTGGATCATCACTTCACGGATGTCCTTGCCTACATTAATACACTCGAGCCTCCAAAATATAATGGTGATATCGACAATAATTTAGCAAGTGTCGGTATGGATCTTTTTGATCAGAAGTGCAGCGGTTGCCATGGCAGCTATGGTGATGAAGGCAAGTATCCGAATTACTTGATTGACTTAGATTTAATTGAAACAGATTCTTTGCTAAGCGTTAGCAATTTTGCTTATTCAGCCTTCACAGATTGGTACAATGGATCTTGGTTCGCTAAAGGACCAAATGCGGCTCACTTAGTTCCAGGACGTGGATATGTGGCTCCTCCATTAGACGGAGTTTGGGCCACTGCACCGTACTTCCACAATGGATCGGTACCCACGCTTTATCATGTCCTTAAGTCTTCAGAGAGGCCTGTGTATTGGAAGAAATATGAATCCTCATTCGCCTATGATCACGTTCACGTAGGTCGACAGATTATGGAAAAGACTTACAAGCAGGACAAATACACTTACGATACCACACTGCCAGGCTACGGTAATCAAGGCCATAATTTTGGAGACAAGTTCACAGAGCAGGAGAGAATGGCTGTGCTGGAGTATTTGAAATTACTATAGCTTTGCTAGTATTAATGATTATCCACCCACCTTCGTGCATTGACAAAAGCTGCTAACCAAGGTGATACTTCATCCTGCCGCCCAGTGATGTAGTGCGCCCAGTTCCACTGAAAGATGGAACGCTCTATATGCGGCATGGTCACTAAGTGGCGACCATCATCACTGGCGATCATTGCAGCATTTAGATCACTTCCATTTGGATTAGCAGGGTAGGCATCATAGCTATAATGCGCCACCACATTATATTTTTCAGCAGTCTCCGGTAGGTAAAATTTGCCCTCGCCGTGAGATATCCAGACGCCTAAATTGGCTCCAGCTAATGAGGACAACATAATGGATTGGTTAGCCTTTATATCGACAGAGGTAAAAGCACTTTCATGTTTATGAGAGTCATTATGCAGCATTTTAGATTTCTTCTCGTGATCAGGATTGATGAGGTCCAACTCTATGAATAACTGACATCCATTACAGATACCAATCGATAGCACATCATCTCTACTGAAGAATCGATTCAGAGCCAAATTGGCTTTTTCATTATACTTGAATGCACCCGCCCATCCTTTAGCTGACCCGAGTACATCTGAATTAGAGAACCCACCCACAGCTCCGAGAAATCGAATGTCTTCTAAGGTTTCACGTCCTGAGATCAGATCCGTCATATGCACGTCCTTCACATCGAATCCTGCTGTGAAGAGCGCATGGGCTAACTCTCGCTCAGAATTAGACCCTTTCTCTCTGATGACAGCAGCCTTAGGACGCGGCTTGGATAAATCTATCTGAGGTAAGGCTCCAGTAAACTGTGGAGGAAACTTAAAGGCCAATGCTTGCTGATGATAATTTTCAAAGCGTGTCTTTGCTAAGCCATTAGCCGTCTGGTAAGAGTCCAAGTGGTATGATGTCTTGTACCACTGATCACGCATTTCTGCTATGTCAAAAGATATCTCCTGCTGGTGGCAAAGTTGCAATGTACCAGAGTCCGTGACTTGCCCTAGCTTGATGCATTCTATTTGTTTTTCTTTCAAGATATCCTCTACTGATGCATCTCGGGCTTGAAAAATAATCCCCGCATTTTCTGCAAAAAGCAGTTTGATCATATCTTCTTCGTCGACGGCATTTAGATTGATAGTAGCTCCTATATCCATGGAGGGAAAACAGCACTCTAACAGACAAGTCATCATACCACCGGCAGAAATATCATGACCCGCGATGATCAGATCTGCCTTAATCATATTTTGAATCGCATCGAATGCTCTCTTAAAAAACGCATCATCTGTAATCGTAGGTGCTACAGCTCCGATAGAATGACGCATCTGAGCAAAGGATGAGCCTCCCAGATGATAGTCATCTTGAGACAGATTAATGTAGTATATCTCTCCATAGCCCAGTTGAAATACGGGCTCCACGACTTTTGAAATGTGATCGCAGTGTCCTGCTGCAGAGATCACCACAGTCCCCGGAGCGATGACTTCCCCATGCGGATATTTCTGCTTCATGGATAGTGAGTCCTTACCAGTAGGCACATTTATACCTAAAGAGATAGCAAATGCCGACACCGCTTTTACAGCGTCGTAAAGTCGCGCATCTTCTCCTTCATTTCGGCAAGGCCACATCCAATTAGCTGATAGTGATACTGACTTTAGTCCTTTACTCAGAGGCGCCCAAATAATATTGGTTAGTGCCTCTGCGATAGAATTTTTGGCTCCTGCTACCGGATCGATGAGACCACTGATGGGCGAGTGACCAATGGATGTGGCTGTACCATGCGTACCCTCATAGTCCAGTGCCATGACACCCACATCATTAAGTGGTAGCTGTAGGGCGCCGCAGCACTGCTGTTTAGCGACTCTTCCGCCTACACA
>ENA-ORXU01001314-ORXU01001314.1-marine-metagenome-genome-assembly--contig:-NODE-1314-length-21339-cov-6.951463_pt1 | contig 21339 bp, 19 predicted proteins | sample MGYA00237869_ERZ511484 | MGnify/ENA metagenome assembly ERZ511484
CGCGTTCCACGCCCAGGCCCATCGCGTACATCACCCCGATCAGCTCCTCGGCGTCGGCGTTGCCGGCGGCGGCCAGCGGCAGGAAGGCCTCGCGAGCGGCCTCGAACTCGCCGGCCTTCATCAGGCGGCGGGCTTCCAGCAGGTTGCCGGCATCGACGGATGCGCAGAACAGCAGGCAGGCCAACGTGAACGGGGCCGGCATGAACGGCGTGAGCGATCGCATGCGCTAGTCTAGCGCCGGACCAGGACAGGACCATCGCGATGCTCGACCCGACCCGGCAACCCGGCCGCCCTTGATGGCGGCACGCCACGCCGTTCCCGTGCGCCGCCGTCCGGCGTACGCGCTGGCCTGCACCTCGCTGCTGTGCGCGCTCGGCTCGGCGGTCGCTGACCAGGCTGCCGATTCCTCACTCGCCGATGCCGAGCTGCGCGCCCTGCCCGGCCTGCCTTCCCCGCTCACCGATACCGATTTTCGCCCGGTCGACGCGGACGTGGCGGCCCTCGGCCGCCTGCTGTTCTTCGATCCGCTGCTGTCGGGCAACCGCAACATCGCCTGCGCCACTTGCCACCACCCCACGCTGGGTTCGGCGGACGGGCTCTCGCTGGGCATCGGCGAGGGCGGCCTGGGGCTCGGAGAACGACGGCGCATCGGCGAGGAGGGCGTGAAGCACCGCGTGCCGCGCCACGCACCGGCCCTGTTCAACCTGGGCGCGCACGAATTCGAGGTGCTGTTCCACGACGGTCGCGTGTCGGTGGCCACCGACGAGCCGTCCGGCTTCGACACGCCGGCCGAGGAGTTCCTGCCCGAAGGGCTGGACAGCGTGCTGGCCGCCCAGGCGCTGTTCCCGCTGCTGGCCGAGGTCGAGATGGCCGGCGCGCTGGACGAGAACGAGGTGGCCGGTGCGCGGCGCCGGCGTGCCGACTACGGCTGGCGGGTGATCGTCGAGAGATTGCGGGCGGAACCGGGTTACGTGCAGCCGTTCGACACCGCCTGGCCCGGGGCGCCCGGTCCGGCGATCGCGCAGGTGGGCAACGCGCTGGCCGCCTTCATGGAACGGGAGTGGCGCGCCGACGGCAGCGCGTTCGATGCCTGGCTGCGGGGCGATGACGATGCGCTGGACCGGCGGCAGAAGGACGGGCTCGCGCTGTTCTACGGTGCGGCCGGTTGCGCCGCCTGTCATGCCGGCGCGCTGCAGACCGATCACGGCTTTCACGCGCTGGGGCTGCCACCGCTGGGCCCGGGGCGAGTGCGAGCATTCGACCCGATCGCCCGCGACGTGGGCCGCATGGCCGAGACCGACCGGCTCGAGGACGCCTACCGCTTTCGCACCCCGTCGTTGCGCAACGTCGCGCACACCGCACCGTACGGGCACAACGGCAGCTATGCCACGCTCGAAGGCATCCTGCGCCATCACCTCGATCCGGCAGGCGCGCTGGCGAGCTGGTCGATCGACGGTCTGCCGCTGACCGCCGATGCCACGCTGCAGGCCGACGACCTGCTGGTGTTCGAGGATGCTCGCGAGCTGGCGCGCTACCGGCGTCGACTGGACATCGAGCCGCTCGCGCTGGACGATGCCGACGTGCAGGCGCTGGTGGCGTTCCTGCACGCGCTGACCGATACCGCATCGCTCACCGGTGCGCTCGGCCCACCCGCTCGCGTGCCGAGCGGTCTGCCGGTGGATTGAGAGCCTCCACGGAACGCCTCGTCGACCGGCCTCGATCGAGCGGCGAGCGCTTCACTCGTCCTGCGAGGATTTCGCCCACAGGTTGATGTCCTCTTCGCTGGCCGCCGCGTCGATCTCGGCCAGCTCCTCGCCGTCGAAGTCCAGGTTCGCCGTGGCACCGACGCAGTCCACCACCTGTTCGGGTCGTGAAGCGCCGATCAGCGCGGTGGTGATGCCCTCGCCGCGCAGCACCCAGGCGATCGCCATCTGCGCCAGCGTCTGGCCGCGCCGGCCGGCGATGTCGTTCAGCGCGTTCAGGCTCCGGATCGCCCGACCGGACACCATGGCAGGATCCAGCGACTTGCCCTGGGTGGCACGGCTGCCCTCGGGTATGCCGTTCAGGTACTTGCCGGTCAGCATGCCCTGCGCCAGCGGCGTGAACGCGATCGATCCGATGCCCAGCTCGCTCAGCGTCTCTTTCAGGCCGTCGCGCTCCACCCAGCGATTCAACAGGTTGTAGCTCGGTTGGTGAATCAGGCACGGCGTGCCCAGCTCGGCGAGGATCGCCGCGGCCCGTCGCGTGCACTCGGCGTTGTACGAGGAGATGCCGACGTAGCGCGCACGGCCGGAACGCACGATGAAGTCCAGCGCGCCCATGGTCTCCTCCAGCGGCGTGTCCGGATCGAAGCGGTGCGAATAGAAGATGTCGACATGATCGATGCCCAGCCGCGCCAGACTCTCGTCGCACGAGGCGATCAGGTACTTGCGGCTGCCCCACTGGCCGTACGGACCCGGCCACATCAGGTAGCCCGCCTTGGAGGAGATCACCAGCTCGTTGCGCAGCCCGGCGAAGTCCGTTGCCAGCAGGCGGCCGAACGCGCTTTCGGCGGCACCGGGCGGTGGTCCGTAGTTGTTGGCCAGGTCGAAGTGGGTGATGCCTTGATCGAACGCGGTGCGGCAGATGGCGCGCTGGTTGTCGACGTTCGCGTCGTGCCCGAAGTTGTGCCACAGCCCGAGCGACACTGCCGGCAGCCGCAGGCCCGACCGGCCGCAACGCCGATACGGCATGCGCTCGTAGCGATCTTCCGCGGGGCGATAGTCGGATCGCGTCATGGCCGACCCCTACTCGTAGATCGGCATGAAGGTGTTGAACGCGGCCTCGCCGAACACGCCCGGATCGTTGAACCGGCGGTTCGCGTTCAGTGCCGAGATGGCCCGCATGTCATCGCTGCCCAGCTCGAAATCGAACAGCTGCGCGTTCTCGACCAGCCGTGCAGGCTTCGAGGTCTTGGGGATGATCGAGGTGCCGCGCTGGATGCCCCAGCGCAGCACCACCTGGGCCGGCGTGCGACCCAGACGCTCGGCGATGTCGATCACCGAAGGCTGCGCGATGACCGCCTCGCTGGCGTCGGCCATGCTCAGCTCCAGGTACGACAACGCGCCCAGCGGGGAATAGGCGGTGACGTGGATGTCCTGCTCGGCGCAGAAGCGCAGCAGCTTCTCCTGGGTCAGGAACGGGTGCATCTCCACCTGCAGCACCGCAGGCGGCGTGCCCGATCCGTTGATCAGGTCGCGCAGCAGCGAGACGTTGAAGTTCGACACGCCGATGTGGCGCGTCAGCCCGGCCTCCTGCAGGGCCTCCATGGCCTTCCATGTCTCGGCGTGCGGCACGCTGGCCGCCTCCATCATCGGCATCTCGGCCTCCGGGTCGTACAGCCATTCCGGCGGGTAGCGGGTCTCGAACGGCACGTAGCGCAGCGCGATCGGAAAGTGGATCAGGTACAGGTCCAGGTATTCCAGCCCGAGATCGTCCAGGGTGCGACCGATCGCCGGCAGCACGTGCTCCTTCGCATGGAAGGTGTTCCACAGCTTGGAGGTGACCCACAGTTCCTCGCGCGTGCACAGGCCCTCGTCCAGCGCACGCCGGATGCCCTCGCCCACCTCGCGCTCGTTGCCGTAGTCGCAGGCGCCGTCCAGGTGGCGATAGCCGATGCGGATCGCCTCGTGCACGGCATCGGCCACCGTGTCGCGGCCGATCTTCCACAGACCCAGGCCGATCTGCGGCATGGCCGCGCCACCGGCGAGCGAGACGGTGGGGATGCTGACGGTGCTGCTCATGCGAGGGGTCCTCTGGATCGTTTGAACGGTACGCCGGACGGGCCTGGCGTGCAGGAAACGCCGGCCGGCGGCACATGACGGGTCGCGACGTCCAGTGTAACGCTGCCGTCCCGCGCCGACGGTCGCGCTCGCCGATCGATCGGAGGCGTACACTCGGCGCATGTCCAACGAAGCCAAGTTCCCGGAGACCACCGCCCGGGGCGCCACCACCCGGGAAGCGAAATTCCGGATCGGTCAGATCGTCCGTCATCGGGTGTTCCCGTTCCGCGGCGTGATCTACGATGTCGATCCGGTGTTCGACAACTCGGACGAATGGTACGAGGCCATTCCGCACTCGATGCGTCCGGCCAAGGACCAGCCGTTCTACCACCTGTACGCGCAGAACGAGTCGACCACCTACGAGGCCTACGTGTCCGAGCAGAACCTGCTGGTGGACGATTCGGACGAGCCGCTCAGGCATCCCGGCGTGCAGCGCGAGTTCCTGCAGGACGAACAGGGCGGCTTTCGCCCCCGTCGCCTTCACACTCACTGAACGGCGCGCTGGCCGGTTCGTGCACCGGCCGGAACGTCAGCCGGTGCGCCGGTGATGCGTGATTACCACGCCGCGCGGCGGCATGGTGGCGTGTCCCCGGCCGGCCCAGCAGCCTTCGTCCAGCACCCTGTCGAGCGCGATGCCGGCGCTGGCGATTTCGTCGCGAACCCGCTCGGCGCGACCGAGCGCGAGACGCTCGTTGCCGTTGGTCAGCGCGGTCGCACCGTGCGAGCAACCGATCACCGACAGCAGATCGCGGGCGGCGTCGAAGCGTTCGACGATATCGACGACCTGCCGCTTGTTGTCACGCCCCAGGCGTAGCGAGTCGTTCGGAAAGACCAGCACCGTGGACCGCATCACTCGATGGCCGGACAACCGGGCGGCGTGGCGCGATACGCCGGTCCGGAACAGATTCGGCACCCCACCGCCCTCCTCGCCACCCGCTTCGCGGTCGGCTTCGCGGTCGTCTCCGGCACGCTTCGCCCCGGTCGGCATCGCGCGCGGCATCGGCGTCCGGCGGGTCTCGATGAGGGGCGACGGTACCGGCCCGGGGTTGTGTTCCCGTAGCGGTCCGGCCTCGCTCGCACCGGTCACCCGCATCGGCGTGACCGGTGACACGCCGTCATCGGCGACGCGATACCGTCGGCGCAGCGAGATGCCGCCAGCCTCGACCGTGAAGGTCCATCGGTCCGACCGGTTCGAGGCGGTGTCCGGCTCGATTCGCCAGTCGAGCGTTGCCTTGCCGCCCCCACCACCGCCCCCGCCACCGCCCCCGTCGTCACTCTCGTCACCAGACTCGCCACTACCCTGGCCACCTCCGATGCGCAGCTCGTACCCGGCATCCTGCAGCGCGCCGAGCAGCAGCAGCGCGAAGCGTGAATCCGGCTCGTCGGTCACCATGGACGTGTGCGCCGGCGACAGCGAGGGGATGTCGATCAGCGCGGCCACGAAGTCGGCGGCGATCAACCGCGAACGATCGAAGTCACCGGTCGAGGCCACCGGGCCCTCCGCCTGGACCGTTTCGGCAGGATCGAGCTCGCCGAAAGTCGAGACGATGCATCCGCTGACGCTTGCCACCAGGATCAGCCCGGCGGCGGCGAACACCCGGCGAAGCGCGATGGCCACACGGCGTGAACGGACTCGGATCACGGCTCGGTTCCCTCCCCGGGGCTGGAGGTTGCATTGTCGCCGGTTCGCGGATCGAGCACCGCGTCACGGTCCACACAATGCGATCGAACGATACCGGCGCCCGGGCGCCTGATTCGCGCATCGCTTGAATACTGTGAACCGCTCGACCTACACTTCACGCTGCGCGCGCCATGGACGTCTCATGATCGACGAAGAGCTTTATCAGCAAGCGGCCGACGAGCTCAACTCGGACGCACGCCGCCCTCACCTATGGGCGCGGGCGTGCGCGCTCGCCAGCGACGACCATGACGAGGCGCGCTACCTGTACACCAACCTGCGCGTGGAGGAGCTGATCGCCGAGCGCAAGGCGAACGGCGAGCCGACCCGGGCGGCCGCCTCGCACGACGACGATGCGCCCTTCGAGCTGTCGCTGGCGCCGGTCGACCCGATGGACGACGCCGAACGGCCGATCTCCTCGTCGCGGACCGGTGTCGATGCGGGTGGCGCCCGGGACGACGCCAGCGCGTTCGACGAGTTGCAGAACCACGATTCGAGTCTTACCAGCACCCCTCGGACCGAGACACGGCTGGAGCTCGACGACTCGGCCGATTTCGGTTTCGAACTCGAGGACATCGACCCGTCCGACGCTCGGACCGTGAAGGCCGCCCGGGTGCCCGCAGGCACCGCGGACCCGCACGACAACACGCTCGACCAGACCCTGGACGATTCGCTGGATCGCGCGCTGAACGAAACCCGAGACGAGTCGCTGGAGCCCTTCCACGAAAATCCGCCGCCGGAGGAAGGCCCGGCGCACGGGGACGAGCACGGGGACGAGCACGGGGACGAGCACGGGGACGAGCGCGACGACGCGTACGGCCACGCCCGCGACGGCGCTGGCGCCGGGCACCAGGGCGCTCACGACCCGTCGGCACTGGACAGCACGATCGTCGACGAGCCGCACTGGCTGGACGATGACACCTTCTTTCAATCCTCGACCCGGGTCTCCCCGGCGCCGGACGATCGTGACGGGGCGCAACCGGACGACTCGTTCGGCGAACCGCTGGACGAGTCGCTCGAGGAGCCGTACCGGCCGCCCGTGGAAGCGGCGCCGGGTGCGCCGGCGAACGCATCGTCCGGCGACGACACCCGGAGCGAGGCACCACGCTCGGCCGAAGCGATCCGCGACCCGATGGCCGATGCACGCGAGCGGGACGCTCTGCTCGCGATTCGCAGCGCCGCGGCCGGCGCGGATGACCAGGATGAGCCGCTGGTCGAGCTAAGCGGCAGCGGACCGGTGTGGGCGCTGTACGAAAACGAGGCGGGAAGCATCGACAAGGTCCGGCGCGGCATCAGCTGGGGCGCGCTGCTGGTCACGCTGCCGTGGCTGCTGTGGCGTGGCCTGATCGGCACGGCACTGGTCTACGCCCTGCTCTGGATCGTCTCGCTGGGCGGTCTGGCGGTGACCGCGCTGGCTTGGTCCGAGGCCGGTCCGGCGGCGCCCGTACTCCTGATCGCGCTGTGCGCAGGTTTCGCCGCGATCGCGCTGACGGGATTGATCGTGCTGCCCTTCCTGCGTGCGAATCGCTGGCGCGAGACGGCCAAGCAACGACGCGGACACCTGCTGCGCGGCGAGGTGCGCGCCCGCAGTGGAGACGAGGCGCTGAGCCGGTTACGGGCGCACGTATCCGGGACTCGGATGGATCATCGCCGGAACGGCCCGACCGGCATCGAGGCGGCACGATGAGGCACCGCTCGCAGATCGAGCCGGCGATCCAGCGCCAAGCCGGACCCATCTCTCTGTTCGCGCACCCGTCGATACAGACCTGACCCGAACGACCGTTACGCCTTCCAAGTCATCGGGAGAATGATGGGTCCTGAACGTGGCCTACCACGTGGACCAACCGCCGTCCGGACGCGGGCGGCACTCGGGGGTGCCGGAATCAGGGAAGATTCCGGCGCAATTTTCCAGCGGTGCCGTGGTGGCAAGCCATGATCGGTGGCAAGCCATGACCGCGGGGGTCACGGGGTGTCGAACAGCAGGCCCCACCGCGACAGGAAGCGCTCGCGTTTCATGTCGTCCAGATACACCAGCAGGCCCGGGCCGAGCGCCACGGGCCGATAGCGGGACACCTGCGCGATCTGGCGGGCGTCGAGCAACGTGCCGCCCGCCAGCGTCCGGCGGACCGTGCGCGCCCGCGGTCCGATCAGGAAATCGACGAAATCCTGCGCACGTTCCACCTGGCTCGCCCGGCGTGGGATCAGCACGGTGCGCTGCAGCACGTGCGTGAAATCGCTCAACGGCACCACGACCACGTCGGCATCCTCCTCCAGCGAGGCCGAAGCGTAGGCGCCCACCACGTTGTAGGCCAGGGCGAGCCGCCCGCGTCGAACATCGTCGATCATGTCGGCGCTGCAGCAGTACAGGCCTGCATCCAGCTCCCCGAACGCCTGCATCAGCGGCCAATAGGCGTCCGACCGCCGCGCATCCTGGGTCGCGAACAGGTAACCCGCTCCCGAACGACGAATGTCGTAGGTACCGATCCGACCGCGAAAGCGCGCCGGATGCTTGCGCAGCAGCTCGATCAGCGCCGTTCGACCCGCCGGCAGGGCCAGTCCGTCGAACGCACGCCGCGAGACCACCAGCGACACCGGTTCCAGCGAGTGCGCGAACAGCTCGCCGCGCCAGGTCGCCCAGTCCGGAAGCGCCTGCACGGCAGCGGAATCGTGAGCGCGGGCGTGACCGTCGTTGACCAGCTTGATCTGCAGGTCCATCGCCGAGGACACCACGACGTCGGCCACCTCGCCACCGGCTGTCACGGCCTCGAACACCGCCCGGCTGGAGGCCACCGTGTAGCGGATCGACACCTCGGGCCGGCGCTGCTGGTAGGCGATCACCAGCGGCTCGAAGTAGGCAAGATCGGTGGTGGAGAGGATGTGCAAGGGGGCGCTGCCCGTGTTCCCGCCCGGCGCGACGAACCATCGCTCGAGCTCGGCGTCCGCCGGCGCGGCAACGGCGATCGTCGCCAGGAGCGCATCGGCCAGCACGACCAGCACGACCAGCACGGCCACCGGCACCACTGCCGGCGCGCCCGGTCGTCGTCGGCCCCCCGGCCGATGCCCGTGCGCCTTCACCGCGAACCGATCGGTGGCAGGTGCAGGCAGGCGCGGGTGCCGACACCGGGCGCCGGCGCGATCGACAGCCAGCCGCCATGCGCGACGGCGACCTGGCCGGCAATCGCCAGCCCCAGCCCGGAACCCACCACATCATCGACGTTGCTGCCGCGCCGGTAGCGCTCGCTGAGGCTTTCGGCACTGCCCCCGCGCAGGCCGCGACCGTGATCGCGCACCGCGACGAGCACCTGGCAGGACTCGTCGAGGCACACCTCCACATCGATCAGCGCTTCGGCGGGCGAGTATTTCAGGGCATTGTCGAGCAGATTGCGCACCGCCACCTCGATCTGGATGCGATCGCCGCTGATCCGGATGTCCGGGCTCAGCCGGGCGCGCAGCGTCAGATCGCGCAGCTCGGCGACAGGCTCCAGGCTGCGGACCAGTCCGGCCACCATCTCGCTGACCGGGACCGGCTCGCGGGCCATGCGCTCGGAGCGGTGCATGACCATGGCATGCTCCAGCAATTGATCGGCCGATCGTGCACTCTCGTCCACGGCGCGCACCAGCGAGCGCAGCGTTGCCCGCACCTCGTCGTCATGACTCTGCCGCATGGCGGCCTCGGCGCGGGTGCGCACCACCGCCAGCGGCGTGCGCACGTGGTGGGCGGCCTCGCCGATGAACGTCTCGGTGCGCTCCAGCGAGGCGTCCAGCCGTCGCATGAACCCATCCAGGGAGCGTCCCAGCGGGATCAACTCGCGCGGCAGCGGGTGCGACAGCGGCGAAAGGTCCTGTGGCCCACGCCGCTCCAGGCTCTCGACCAGCCGTCGCAGCGGTGCGAGGGCTCGCCACACCGCCAGCGCACCGAGCAGCCCGGCCAGCGCGAACGAGGCGATGCCCACCAACGTGGCACGGCCGGCCAGGCGCGCGACGATATCGCGTTGCCGATCCAGCGTCTGCGCCACCAGCGTCATCACCGCGAGCGAGCGCGCGTCGACCGAGACGCGTCGCGACAGCGCCGCGATGCGCACCACCGAGCCCCGGTACACCTCGCTGTAGAACAGCGTCTCGCCCGGCGAGGGCAGTCGCTGCGGCAGGGGCAGATCGTCGTAGCCGGTCAGGGTGCGCGTCTCTAGCACGATCCGGTAGAACACCCGGTCCTCGCTGACCGCACCGAGCATCGCCAGTGCCCCGTAGGGCAGATCCACGCTGACCCCGTTCGCATCGCTGCCCAGCCGCTCGGCGATGGCCTCGGCCGAAGCGGCGAGGATGCCGTCGTGGGTCGCCTCGGAGGCCTCGCCCGACAAGGCGCGAACCGCCACGTAGAGCAGCACCGACGACAGCGCCGCTATCACGGCAAGCTCCAGGATCAGGCGCCGCGCCAGCGAGTTGGAACGAAGGCCGGCACCGCGCGATCGTCCGCTCATCGGCCGCGTTCAACCATCGACCAGCCGGTAGCCGATACCGCGCACGGTCTCGATCCGGGTTGTGGCGGAACCGGCGATGCACTTGCGCAGACGCGCCACGTAGACCTCGATGGCGTTGTCCGAAACCGCTTCCAGCACACCGAACACGTGGTCGTGCAGATCACGCTTGGAGTAGAGGCGGCCGGGCTGTCGGGCCAGGGTCTGCAGCAGGCGCAGCTCACGGTTGCGCAAGGTGGTGACGACGCCGGCGGCGTTCACGGTGGCCCGGTCCGCATCGATCACCAGATCGCCCACCTGCAGCGGCTCGGGGCCACGCCCGTGGCGTCGCAGCACCGCGCGGCAGCGCGCGGCCAGTTCGGCCACGTCGACCGGCTTGGTGATCGTGTCGTCGGCACCGCTGTCCAGCAGACCGATGCGATCGGCGACCGCGCTGCGCGCAGTGACGACGATGATCGGCGTGCCGCCGCCCGCACTCGGGCGGCGGGCCATCGAGCGCGAAGGATCGGTGCCCCGGGGCAGCAGGCTGGCCCCGTCGCCGTCGGGCAGGTGGATGTCGAGCAGGATCAGATCGTAGGCATGCGTCGCGAGCGCGGTGCGTGCCGTGGCCAGGTTCGCGGCGTGGTCGACGCGGTAGCCCTCGGCCACAAGCCCCGCGATGGCACCACGGGCCAGCTCGACATTGTCCTCGATCATCAACAGGCGCATCGACATAGCGTACCTCGACGGCGCATCATCCATGAGCTGTCTTCATGACAGGTTCACGTCAGGTTCACGAATCAGGCTGTGCGCACGGTTCACCCGACCCACTCAAAGGAATACAAGGCATGGCTCACACCTCACTTTCCACGCTGCTGGCGGCACCGCTGCTCGCCTCGGCGCTCCTCACCGTCACCCCGGCACAAGCCGCGGAGTGCATCGCGCCGGCCAGCCCCGGCGGCGGCTGGGACTTCACCTGCCGGGCGATCGGCAAGATCATGTACGACATCGGCGTGGTCGATTCGCCGATCCAGGTCACCAACATGTCCGGCGCCGGCGGCGGCGTGGCCTACTCCACCGTGGTCAACGAGCGCAACGACGACGAGGAGCTGATCATCGCCGCCTCCAGCGCCACCGCCACGCGCCTGGCCCAGAACGCCTACAGCGGCATGACCGCCGACCAGGTGCGCTTCCTGGGCGCGATCGGTGCCGACCCGGGTGTCATCGTGGTCGCCAAGGACTCGCCGTACCGGTCCTTGACCGAGATGCTGGAGGCGATCAAGGAAGATCCCGCCTCGGTGGCCTTCGCCGGCGGCTCGGCGGTCGGCGGCTTCGATCACCTGAAGGTGCTGATGGCGCTGCAGCGCGTCGGCTTCGACGACATCACCAAGGTGCGCTACATCGGTGTAGACAGCGGTGCCGACGCCATCACCCAGACCATCGGCGGCTTCACCCAGGCGATGACCGGCGACATCTCCGAGGTGGTCGGCTTCCTGAAGTCCGGCGACGTGCGCGTGCTCGCCTCGTTCACCGAGGAGCGCCTGAGCGGCGACTTCGCCGACATCCCGACCGCCCGCGAGCAGGGCGTGGACGTGGTGGCGGTCAACTGGCGTGGCCTGTACGTGCCGAAGGACATCTCCGAGGAAACCTATGACAAGTGGGTCGACGGGCTGCAGCAGGTCGCCGACAGCGACGAGTGGGCCGCCCAGAAGGAAGCCAACGGCCTGGCGGACTTCACCAAGGTCGGTGGTGATTTCCAGAGCTACGTCGATGGCGTGATCGGGGAGATCAACACGTTGTCCAAGGAAATCGGCGTCATCCAGTAGGCCCCTTCCGACCCGGCTCGTTCCATGATCACGGCCACGGCGCCGACAGGAGCTCATCCGCAATGACCGATCGCCTGTTCGGCCTCGTGGCGCTGTTCACCGGCCTGATCTACGTGTACGCCGCCACCGGCATCCAGTCCGGTTTCCTGCCCGATCCGGTCGGTTCGAGGACCTTTCCGATGCTGGTGGGCGGCGTCGGCGCGCTGTGCGGCCTGCTGATCGCGCTGAAGCCGGACCGGCCCGAACCGGTCTGGCCCGGCGCGCGCACGTTGCTGTCCCTGGCCGTCGCCTGCGTGGTGCTGGTCGGCTACGCCTACGCGTTGAAGCCGCTCGGCTTCCTGTTGCCCACCGCCATCGCCGCCGGCGTGCTCAGCTATCAGATCCGCCCGAAGCCGCAGGCCGCCCTGCTCACCGGCCTGGGCCTGTCCGGCGGTCTGTTCGTGTTGTTCAAGTACGTGCTCGGACTCGGCCTGATCGCCGTTCCGCGCGACTGGCTGTAGAAAGGGGCGCACATCATGGAAACGCTATCCCTGCTGGCCAGCGGCTTCGAGGTCGCGCTGACCCCCACCACGCTGATGCTGGCGGTGGCCGGCTGCATCATCGGCACCATGGTCGGCGCGCTGCCCGGTCTGGGCCCCTCGAACGGCGTCGCCATCCTGGTACCGCTGGCCTTCTCGTTCGACCTGGACGCCACCGAGGCGCTGATCCTGATGACCTCGGTGTACTACGGGGCCATGTACGGCGGTCGGATCTCCTCGATCCTTCTGAACATTCCGGGGGACGAGCCTGCATTGATGACCACGCTCGACGGCTATCCGATGGCCAAGGCCGGCCGGGGGGGCGAGGCGCTGGTGCTGTCCGGCGTGGCCTCGTTCGTCGGTGCCCTGCTGGCCACCATCGGGTTGATGCTGCTGGCCCCGGTGCTGTCGCGCGTGGCCTACCTGTTCGGCCCGGCCGAGTACTTCGCGCTGTACCTGCTGGCCTTCTCCACGCTGGGCGGGATCGCTTCGGACAATCAGAGAAAGGCGGCACTGGCCGCCTGCATCGGCCTGGGGATCGCCATGATCGGCGTCGACAACTCCAGCGGCATGCCACGCCTGACCGGCGGCCACCTGCATCTGATGGACGGGGTGGATTTCCTGGTCGCGATCGTCGGACTGTTCGCGGTATCCGAGGTGTTCGTGTTCATCGAGAGCCACGGCAAGAACACCGCCATCGGCGTGAAGCTCGAGAAGATCGTCATCCCGTTCAAGGTGATCGGCCGGTGCACCGGCACCATGCTGCGCTCCACCGGCATCGGTTTCGTCGCCGGCATCCTGCCCGGCGCCGGCGCATCGCTCGGCAGCTTTCTGGCCTACACCGGCGAGAAGGCGATGGTCAAGGACAGCTCGATGTTCGGCAAGGGTGACCCCCGCGGGGTGGCGGCTCCCGAGGCCGGCAACAACGCCGCCGCCGGCGGCGCGCTGGTGCCGATGCTGACCCTCGGCGTGCCGGGCTCGGGCACCACCGCGGTGCTGCTGGCCCTGCTGCTGACCCTGAACATCACGCCCGGCCCGCAACTGTTCGCCGAGCGTCCCGAAGTCGTTTGGGGACTGATCGCCGCCCTGCTGATCGCCAACTTCGTGCTGCTGGTGCTGAACGTGCCGATGGTGCGCCTGTTCGTGAAGGTGCTGTCGGTGCCGCCCGGCGTGCTGCTGCCCGGCGTGTGCATGGTGTCGTTCGTGGGCATCTACTCGCTGTCCAGCAGCCACGTGGACATGCTGCTGATGGTCGCCTTCGGGGTACTGGGGTACCTGCTTCGAAAGATCAACGTGCCCACGGTGCCGATCATCCTCGGCATCCTGCTCGGCAATGCCATGGAGGACAACCTGCGCCAGGCCATGACGCTTTCCGGGGGCGAGTGGCAGTTCCTGTTCTCCACCAAGATCGCGATCGGACTGTGGATCGCCGCGGTCACCGGATTTATCGCACCGGTGTTCCTGAGGCGCTTCATCAAGCAGCCGAAGCCGCACGTGGACGAACAGATGGACGTCGACCGCCTGACCGACTGAACCCGATGGTGAACAGCGACGAGACCCGGAACACGCCACCGGACGAGCCGTACCGCACCCGCGTGCTGGTGCCCTCCGGCGTGCTGGGTCTCGGTTTCGACCGCGAGGCGCTCGCACGCGGTGTGCGGATGGCGCCCGACATCATCGCCATCGACGGCGGATCCACCGATTCGGGGCCTTGGTACCTGGGCACCGGTTCGTCGAAGTATTCCAGGGCCGTCATCACGGGCGAGTGGTGCGAGCTGCTCGACGCCCGCCACACGGCCGGCGTGCCGCTGGTGATCGGCTCGGCCGGCACCTGCGGAACCGACCGTCAGGTCGACGAGCTGGTCCGGATCAGCCGTGAATGGGCCGTCCGGCGGGCGGTACCGTTGCGCATCGCCACGATCCGCAGCGAGCAACGGGCCGGAACGTTGCTCGAGCGGCACGCCGGCGGTGCGTTGAGCGGGCTGTCGTCGGATGCGCCGAGCAACGAGGCGCTGGCGCGCGCCCTGTCCGAGTGCACCCACATCGTGGCCCTGGCAGGCGCCGAGGCGTTCACCGAGGCGCTGGCCACCGGTGCCGACGTGGTGATAGCCGGTCGGGCCACGGACACCGCGCTGATCGCCGCCCTGCCCCTGGCACGCCTGGGTGCCGACGGGCTCGGCAATGCAAGCGCCGGCACGGGTACCGGAACGGGCACGGCGCCACGGACCGATCCGGCCGATGGCGAGGCCTACCGGCTCGCCGCCGGTGCCGCCTGGCATGCGGCCAAGATCGCCGAGTGCGGAGCGCTGTGCTCCACGGGTCCGGGCAGCGGCGTGATCCTGGTCGACATCGACCGGGACGGGTTCAGCGTGCGTGCGCTGGCCGACGAGGCGCGCTGCACGCCGTTCACGGTATCGGCGCACATGCTCTACGAGAATGCCGACCCGAACGTGCTGGTCGAACCCGGCGGTCGACTGGACGTCTCACGGGCACGCTACCGGGCGCTGGACGAGCGCACGGTGCGCGTCACCGGCTCGAGCTGGCGGCCCGACCCGCGATACACGCTGAAGCTGGAAGGGGCCCGCCCACTCGGCCACCAGTGCAGCTCGCTGGTGCTGGTGCGCGAGCCACGCTACGTGCAACGCATCGACGAGTGGTGCGAGCTGCTCGAGCAGCGCATCCGCGCCGACGTCGAACGCCACCTGGAGGTCGATCCGGACAGTGTCACGCTGGAACTGCGCCGCATCGGCGTGGACGCCACCCTGGGCGCGCTGGAGTTCGAGCGAGGCGCACCGGTGGAAGTCGGCATCCTGCTGATCGTCACCGCACCCGATGCCGACATCGCGCTGGACGTGGCACGCCTGGCGAATCCGTCGATGCTGCACCTGCCGCTTCCCGACGACGAGGCCATGCCCAGTTTCGCCTTTCCCTGGTCACCGGCTGAAACCGTGCGTGGTGCCCTGTACGGATTCTGCCTGGACCATGTCGTCGAGGTGTCGCATCCGACCGAGCTGCTGCGCATCCACAGCGAGTGGGTCATGCCATGAGGCGCACCACGTGAAGGTCGACGACGTGTGCACGCGCGTGCGCGCCAAGAACGCCGGCCCCTTCCGCCTGACCATCGATTGCTTCTGCGCCAGCGTGGGCGATTGGCAGCGATTGCTCGACGGCCTGAGTGCCGAACGCGTCGGACAGGCACTGGGCGCGGGAGCCGGCACGGTGACCCGCCACGAACTCGCCGAGTTGCGGGTGATCAAGTTCAGCCTGCCGCGACCGGGCGTGCAGGGAGCGCTCGGCGATCGGGATCAGCACGGTGCCCAGTGGGCGCTGGTCATCGTCGCGCTGAACCTCGACGTGCAGCTCGTGGCACCGGGCTGATCCTGCGATCAGTCCAGCCGTTCGCGCATCGCCCGGATCGTGCCGGCGTAGTCGTCGCTGCCGAAGATCGCGCTGCCGGCCACGAAGGTATCGACACCCGCGTCGGCCGCGGCGCGGATGGTGTCGGCCGTTATGCCGCCGTCGATCTGCAGGCGGATGTCCCGCCCGGTGGCCTCGATGCGCTCGCGCGCCTCGCGCGCCTTGTCCAGCACCGCCGGAATGAAGGCCTGCCCCCCGAAACCGGGGTTCACGCTCATGATCAGGATCAGGTCGAGCCGGTCGATGGTCCAGTCCAGCACCTCCAGCGGCGTGGCGGGATTGAACACCAGTCCGGCCCGGCAACCGGCCGCCTTGATCGCCTGCAGCGACCGATCGACGTGCTCGCTGGCCTCGGGATGAAAGCTGATCAGGTCGGCACCGGCGCTGGCGAATTGCTCGGCCAGCGCATCGACCGGCTTGATCATCAGGTGCACGTCCAGCGGAACCGCGGTGCCCTCGTCGGTGACGCAGTGCGGCTTGATGGCCGCCGCGATCGACGGGCCCATCGACAGGTTGGGCACGTAGTGGTTGTCCATCACGTCGAAGTGGATCCAGTCTGCGCCGGCACGGATCACCGAGCGGACCTCTTCGCCCAGCCGGGCGAAGTCAGCGGCCAGCACGGACGGTGCGATCCGGTTCATCAGCGAGCATCCTCAATCGGGTGAATGGTGCCCTGGAAGACTACCTCACCGGTGGGTCCGGCCTGCGGGGAACCGCCCGGCGGCTCGACGCTGACAGCGAACGCCGGCTCGCGATCGACCAGCGCGACGTCATCGAGCTCGATGCTGGACCAAGGCTCGTCCGGCAGCAGCCCGACCGCGCGCAACTCGCCGGACACCCCGTCGGCCATCCACAGTTGCAGGCTGCTGTCGAGCGGGGCCGGTTCGCGGTTCAGCGCGGTGATGCTGACGCTGTCGTCGGCACGGATCTCGACGATGAAGCGAGGCTGGCCGGCAGCGTCGCGCAGCAGCGACAGCGCGGTGCGCTGAACGGCCGCCTGGACAGGCAGGGACTGCGGCGGCGCATCGGCCATGTCCTGAACCGCGCCGCGCGGCAGGCCGACACGTCCTGCCAGCAGCACGCCGAGCGCCAGCGCGGTCAGGCTGGCGGCGATGCCCAGCGCGCGCCAGCGAGACAGTTCGGCAGGTTCCGCCTCGGTGCGCCGCGAACGGATCGGGGTCACGGAGGCCCGGTCCACGCTCGTGGCCGACGCCTGCGTGACCTTGCGTTGCGCTGACGCCGCGGCGGAGTCGTCTGCGTCGGCCGCTGGCGGTACCGCCATCTGCGATGCCGCCGAGGACGCCGGCGGCGGCCGATTCGCCTCCACGCTCGATGCGTTCTCGGCGGCACGACGCCGCACCCGCCGCACGATCCTGCGCTGACATTCCAGCGACGGCGTCGCCACCGGCACGGCCAGGGCGAGTGGCTGCAGGCGCCGCTCCCACCAGGTGATGCGCTCGTCGAGCAGCGCATCGACCGCGCGACGATCCTCGACATCCAGTCGGGCACCGCGATCCAGCGTGCCGAGCACGAATTCGGCCGCCAGCATGTCGACCGTGTCCGGATCGTCGGTCGGGGTATCAGGCAAGCTCATCGATGCAACTCCTCAAGGATGCGACGCCCCGCCGTATCCAGCTCTTCACCGTGCCGAGCGGCGTGGCGAACCGCTCGCTCAGCTCATCGTGCGAATACCCCTCGCAGAAGGCGAGCACCACGCAGGAACGCGCCTCGGGCTTGAGCCGCTCCAGACAGCGTTGCAGCACCACGCCATCGTCGTTGCGCGCCTCGGCACTGTCGCCGTCGACCGAACCGGCGAAGCCGTCCTCTTCCAGCGGACGCTGTGCGTTTTCCCGGTACTTGCGCCGGCGCAGCTGATCGAGCGCCCGATAGCGGGCGATGCTGCACATCCAGGTCAGCGGCTCGCCCAGCGAGCGGTCGTAGCTTGCCGCCTTGTCCCAGATCCGCAGGTAGGCCTCCTGCAACACGTCCTCGGCCGTTTCGGTATCTCGTAGCATGCGAAGTGCAAGCCCGTAGAGCCTGGACGAGGTCGCCTCGTAGAGCTTGTCGAACGCGACCACGTCACCGGCACCGCAACGGCTCAGCAGCACGGCCAGCCGTTCGGCATCCGCCGTACCGGCGGTGGGCGTGCCGGACCGCTCTTCGTCCACCGGGGAGGTGTCCTGCACCACCGAGCGATCGGCCGCGCCATCCGGTTGCCGTGAAGCTGTCGTCGTCATCGATACCCTCGTTCCGGCCGCGTCAACCGACAAGCCGCTGTACGAACCAGAAAAGACCGACCGCACCGATGCACAGGGAACCCGGAACGATGACCGCGCGTCGGTAGCCAGGGGCGTCACGAAACCAGCCGACCAACGCGAAGCATACCGCCACTACGCACAGCTGGCCGATCTCGACGCCTGCATTGAACGCGAACAGCGACAACAGGAACCGGTCGGCACTCAGTCCCGCCTCGACCAGCACGCCGGCAAAGCCCAGCCCGTGCAGCAGGCCGACGCCGAACACCAGGATCAGCCGGGACGCCCTCAGGCGAACCGAGACCAGATTCTCCAGCGCCACCAGCGCAATGCTGAGCGCGATCAACGGTTCCACGATGCTGGCCGGTACCGTGAACCAGCCCAAGGTTCCGGCAGCCAGCGTCAGCGAATGCGCCAGCGTGAAGACACTGACCTGCCAGGCGATCGGCACGATGCGCGGTGCCAGCAGGAACAGGCCCACCACGAACAGGATGTGGTCCAGCCCGAGCGGCACGATGTGCACGAAGCCGACGCGCACGTAGTCCGTGAACGTGGCGAGCGCGGTTCGCGACGACTGCGCCGCGGCCCCCCCGGGGCCTGCCGATGCACCGTCGAGGGCACCACCGGCCGAGCTGCCGCCGATCACCGATAGCAGGATCGGGTCGCTGACGCCGCCCGGCAGCAGGTACTGGTTGAAGGTGGCCGCATCGTCGGCGCCCGCACGCACGATCAGCGCGCCGAATTCGCGCTGCCAGCCGATGCGCACGGTGTCGGCGCCGGCAGGCCATGACGTCGACACGGTCACGAAGCTGTCGCGAGCCACCCGCACGTCCCCGGTCGCGGGCACCGACACCGTCTCGAGCTGCAACGGCAACCGGCGATCACCCGCCTGCAGCGTGATGCCCTGCAACAGCGTGGCTGACCAGGCCAGGGCGCGCTCGCGCAGCAACTCGGCCGACAGCTCGCGCAGCCGCTCGTAGTCCGGCGCCTGGACCGCCTCGTCGGTATCGTCGTGCTCGGGCGGGATGCCCGCCACCAGGGCCTCCAGGTTCATCCGCAGCGAGAGGACCAACGTGTCCGTGACGCGCGACAGCTCGCCGATCGCGGGGCGCAGCTCGTGCGCCTGCGCCGGCGTCCATCCGGACAGGCAGGACACCGCCAGCGTGATGGCGAATGTGAACACTCGCCACCACCGCGTGGCGACGTATTTCTGACACATGCTGCTTCTCCCGTGATGCCCGTGCATTGAATCCCGTGTCCCGGCAACCCGTGCATCTCGCCGACACGACCGGGCGTATACCTCGCCGAACCTGCGCGCCGAGCTATCGGCGCACGCAGGGCCGATGAATTCCGTCAACGGAGCAACCCCCGCATGAAGTGCAGCCCCCTCTTCACTCGCCAGCGCCTGGCCATGGCCGTCGCCAGCGCCGTCGCCGGTGTCGTCACGCTCGGCACCGGCTCGATCGCCTTCGCCTCCTCGCACGGCGAAGCGCCGTTCATCAAGTCGCGTCCCAAGCTGGACGGTACCGACTTCTACCTGTTCAACAGCTACGAGCCGGGCCGTGACGGCTACGTCACGCTGATCGCGAACTACCAGCCGCTGCAGGACGCCTACGGCGGCCCGAACTACTTCTCCATGGAGGCCGACGCCATCTACGAGATCCATGTAGACAATGACGGCGACGCTGTCGAGGACATGAGCTTCCTGTTCAACTTCAGCAACTCGCTGAACAACGGCGGCGAAGGCCTGGCACTGCAGATCGGCGATGCCGAGGTGCCGGTCGCGCTCAAGCACATCGGCCAGTTCGGCAACACCGGCAACCAGGGCGTGATCAACGTCAACGAGACCTACTACGTGGGCATGACGCTGGGCGATCGCCGCTCGCAATCCCCGGTCTGGGCGGTGCGTCCGGACAGCGGCCTGCGCCTGTTCACCAAGCCGTACGACAACGCCGGCGAAAAGACCTTCCCGCGCGGCTACGACCGGTTCATTAAGAGCACGACCAATTCGGGCGAGATCTACTACGACGTGAACTTCGACCAGTGCCCCGAAGGGCGGCAGGATGGTCGCGTGTTCGCCGGTCAGCGCAAGGACAGCTTCTCGATCGCGCTCGGCGAGGTGTTCGACCTGGTCAACTTCGTGCCGCTGGAAGGCGCCGTGCCGGACACCCTGGCGCGCGACGACCTGGGCGACAAGAACATCTCCACGCTGGCGATCGAGGTGCACAAGGACTGCCTGATCGGCGACGGCAACGGCGTCATCGGTGCCTGGACCACCGCTAGCCAGCGCAGCAACGCCGCGCTGGCCGAAGAGCCTACCTTCCTGAATGCTGAGCAGCGCTCCGGCAACTTCAGCCAGGTGTCGCGCCTGGGTTCGCCGTTGGTGAACGAGCTGATCATCGGCCTGCCGGACAAGAACGCGTTCAACGCCAGCGAGCCGGGCGACGACGGGCAGTTCGCCACCTACGTCACCAACCCGACCTTGCCGGCCATCCTGGACATCCTGTTCCGCGACGCGGTCGGCTCGCCCACCGACATCGCACCGTCCAACCTGCCGCGCACCGACCTGGTCACCGCCTTCCTGACAGGCTTCGAGGGCGTCAACCAGATGAGCACGGTGACCGCCTCCGAAATGCTGCGCCTGAACACCGGCATTCCCGCCACCCCGAAGGAGTCGCAGGTGAACCTCGGTGTCGCCGGTGGCGATCTGGCCGGTTTCCCGAACGGTCGTCGCCCGGGTGACGATGTGACCGACATCGCCCTGCGCGTGGTGATGGGTGCCCTGTGCCACCCGATCGCGGTGGACCTGGACGCCAGCGGCACCGCCGGCGATGCCGGCGACAACCTCGGCCTGTGTTCGCCGAGCGATGCACCGGTCGGCAACGCACCGTTTACCGACGGTGTCACCCAGTCGGCCGAGCAGTTCGACAACGCGTTCCCGTACCTGACGACCCCGCTCGCCGGTTCGCCGAACCCGGCATCGGCAGGCGACGAAGGCTGACCGGACGGCACCGCGGGCACGGATGCCCGCCCGGCCGACCTTGCGTACCCCCTTGTCGAAAAGGCCCGGTCATCGCGAGATGACCGGGCCTTTTTCGTTGCCGACGCCAAATCGGTCCGACAGGCGTCTCGGTCCGAGAACGTCTCAGTCCGCGAAGCTTTCGCGTACCAGGAACAGCAGCGCCTCGTCGGTCTGTACCGTACCGATCGACAGGCGCGAGGCGATGAACAGCTCGCCCTGGAAGTCCGAACCCAGCTCGGCGCGCACATCGCTCGGGTAGGCAAAGCTGCCCGTGTCCGCCACCAGGCAGGAGACCCGCTTGCCGTTCTCCGCATCGCCGAAGAAGCCGGTGGTGGCGACGATCCTCAC